>Ga0181568_10005453_pt1 | contig 11225 bp, 8 predicted proteins | sample 101ome_20_FD_133758 | JGI IMG/M metagenome (GOLD analysis project Ga0181568, IMG submission 133758) | Coastal salt marsh microbial communities from the Groves Creek Marsh, Skidaway Island, Georgia - 101404AT metaG (megahit assembly) | ecosystem: Environmental > Aquatic > Marine > Intertidal zone...
GCTCCGATTCAGAGTCTAATGATGAGGTTGCCTCATCTAAAATTAACACAGCTGGGTCTTTTAAGATAGCCCTAGCAATAGATAACCGTTGCCGTTGACCGCCCGATAACCGATGGCCACGGGCGCCCAAATACGTATCCAAACCGTCTGGCAACGCTTCTATAAAGGACCAGGCATTGGCTTGCTTGGCCGCTGAAATCAGTGCTTCATGCGTTGCGTCGGGCTTCCCATACCTCAAATTTTCAGCAACTGTACCCGTAAACAAAACACTTTCTTGAGGGACAATGCCCACGTGATTGCGCAGTTCCGCCAAGGATAGATCACGAATATCCCGCCCATCCAACATAATACTCCCCGATGTTGGGTCAAAAAACCGAGGGATTAGTTGAATTAATGTTGACTTACCGGCACCCGACGCCCCAACTAAAGCAACCATCGACCCCGCTTTAACCGTTAAATCAATGCCATCCAGGGCTAACGCTGTACTGCTGGGATACCGAAACGACACCGCATTCAACACAAGCTCACCGGAAACATCGGACAGAGAAACGGGGGCTTTGGCCTCCACAACAACATCGGACTGCCCCATGATATCCAGCACACGATCATACCCAGCCATGGCTGAAACCGTCTCTTTGTACAATACCGATATGGTGTTCATCGGGTCTATAATCAACGCAATTCCAACGACAAACTGAGACAACTCAGCCGCTGCCAATTGGCCCACTTTCACCTGATAAATACCAAAACCAACCACGCTGGTTAAGGCAACCAGTTGCATCAGGGAAACCCCAACAATCGAGGCATGGTCAATCAGCATTGTGCGAATATTCCGTTTTAGCGCAAATATATTAAGCGCATGAAATCGATTCAACTCGTAGGACTCCCGAACAAACCCTTTGACAATCCCCACATGGTTCAACGACTCTTGTGCAATATGGGCTCCGTCTGCAGCGGACTCTTGAATCTCTCGGACAATCCGCTTCATGCGGTTCCCGGCAACTACAATGACCGCAATAACACCCGGAAATACCAATGTCGCAGCAATCGTTAACTGCCAATTTTGAAACAGCAAATACACAAAAACGCCCAAAATGGTTAGGCTTTGCGGCACCAGCTTTTGAATATTTCGCATAATGGCTGTTCCAACCATCCCGATATCCCCCCCCAATCGCGTCAACAAGTCCCCAACTTTTTGACTCGAGTGAAAGGTCATGGATAATCGCAACATACGATCAAACAAATCGCGACGCCAATCCACTTGCAATCGATGCCCCACATAGCCCATCAAGACGGCTTGGGCCGATTCACACAATTGGCGAATCCCAAACAACACCACAACCAACGCCAACGTTCCGGGAACTTTCGCAAACTTAGCCTCTGACAAAATGACAATGATATCTCGAGCCAACGGCATGGTAAAAATATTCGCCGTTAAGTAGACCAACGTAATCCCAAAGGATAGCAAAATAAGCCCTAGAAATGGCCGGGCGCGTTGAAATAATGGTTTGTATTTATTCATAAATCGTTTGTTAGTTAAATGGTACCGAAGGCCGGAGTCGAACCGGCACGAACCTAAGCTCACTGGTGTTTGAGACCAGCGCGTCTACCAATTCCGCCACTTCGGCATTGCAAAACAATACAGCAATGCAAAAATTACTTATCAGTATACTCTATTGGGCCACCAATGGCCAGTGCGAGTTGCTTAATCGCACACCAACGTATCGGGCTTGCACCAACCATTGGCGGACTTGCACTGCGACAAGGCTTTCGCTTTAGCCGCTACCTGGGTCTTGCCTTCACCAATAAAGGTGTTGCGGGATTCATTGATATAGCAGGTGTGCACTTTAGCGGGCGTCGTTGGCTGTGGCGAAGTGCTACTTGCCGATACATTAAGTTGGTTGATTTGCGTTTGCTGTTGATTCAGCTGAAGTTGCTGTTGGTTAACGCGAGCCATGAGTTGCTGCACTTGCATAAACAAATCAAGATACTGTTGCTGAAGGGCTTGGTTGGATGCGGATGAGGCCGGTTGATTTGCCGGTGCTGCCGGTGCTGCCGGAGACTGAGGCGCAGCCGTATCGGATGACTGGGTTTGCGTGGATACGGATATCGATTCTAACGATCCTTTATCAACACCCAACTGAATCCCCACCGATTTTGATGTCTTGGCGTGGCCGTTTACGCTCATGAGTACCAAGCCAATGATGATCATCCCCCATACGAACCAATGTCGAATGCTATAACCGTTAGTCAACCATAATGAATGAATGCTCATATTAATTCCCTCCTGTGTATTTGAAATTTTTAATTATGATTGTTAATTATACCTGTTTTTTCTAAATTCGTCAACGTTTGGACGATAACTAGGGTATTTAACGAGCCATCCCCATCAACGGCGCAAGCACTGTCGCCATTTTGGTCTCATGCTCGTGCCATTCTGCCTCTGGTTCCGACCCGGACACCAAGCCCGACCCCGTGTAGATCGATACCGATTTCCCCTGTTGATGCACAGCGCGAATGCCCACCACATAATCCGATGTTGTGGGTGTAATAAAGCCTAAAATACCCCCATACAAGCCTCGGGAAAAGGGTTCCACCGCATCAATCACATCCACCGCTTGCTGAAACGGCTGCCCCGCAACCGCCGGCGTGGGGAACACGGTCTCAATTAAGTGTCGGTTAACCCCCGTTTCATCGGCCAACCGTCCCCAAATACGCTGGTGCAAATGCTGAACATAGCGCTGCTTCACGATTGAACAATCCGGGTCATGCTCCACTTGCGTGCAGACACGATTTAACCGCTCAATATTATACTGCAACACCACCCCATGCTCGTGCTGATCTTTAGCATCCTGCCGCAAGGCCTCTGCCAACTGTGCATCCACCGCTGGGGTATCCCCTCTCGGCCGAGTCCCTGCAATGGCATCCATCATCACCGATGCCCCATAGCGGTACACCAACCGCTCCGGCGACACCACCATAAACCCTGTATCGGGCGTAATCTGCCAACAAATATGATGGGCCTCCGGCTCACTATCTCGCACGTGATGAAATACCGTCATGGGAGAAACCGCCGTGTCCAATTGCGCATCCAACCGACGGGCCACCACCACTTTCTGAAGCGACTCCGATGCCGCTAACTGCTGGGCAATATCCGCTACATTGCGTTTAAATACCGATTCGCTGGGATGCACATCGCCCACCGTAATGCGCCCGGAAAATTTGGATTCCATGGGCTCAAACAACGCCGGAATGGCCCGTCGAAACCAAGCCAGCTGCTCAGCCCGCTGGGACTCCGACTCCAACCACACCCAAGCCTGCACATCCACGGATTGCTGCGCCTGCGTATCATACGCCCAGACCAACCGCGGCACCCAATACTGGGTTGTGTAAAACCCCGGCCAATCCATAATGGGTCGCTGGGTGGGAAACATACACCCCCCAAATACCCGCACGTCCGGATGCTGGGTTAACCACTGATCCACGGTATCCATAACCCCCAACCGATTGGTGTCCGACTGGGCAACACGCGCAACGCCAACAGCCCAATACGCCACCGGATCCGCTTTAGACTGCCAATATAACGTGGGAGACTCCGACACAGCGGTATGCCCAAACCCAGCCGTGGGTGCCGGCACCCGTAACAGCGTTAATGTATGCAGGGGGATTTCGGAAAAATCATGCTCAAATTGGGCACTTAATGGCATGAAACACCAGCTAAGCTCAAGAAATTGCGCAACAGCTGTTTACCCGACACCGTTAAAATAGACTCCGGATGAAACTGAACCCCATACACCGGATGCGACGCATGAGCGACCGCCATAATCGTAGCATCATCGGTCGCTGTGGCAATAACAGTCAAACAGTCCGGAATCGTCGGTGGATCCAACACCAACGAATGGTACCGTGTGGCTTCAAATGGATTCTCAACCCCGTCAAACAGCGGCGACGGCTGGGTCTCAATCCACGAGGTTTTCCCATGCATCAACCGAGGCGCCCGAACCACCGTCGCGCCAAACACTTCCCCAATCGCCTGATGACCCAAACACACACCCAAGATCGGTGTTGTGGGGTGCATCGCCTGAATCAACGCTTTGGACACCCCCGCTTCGGCCGGAGTTTTGGGCCCCGGGGAAATTACAACGCATGTCGGGTTTAATCGCTGAGCGGCCGCCACATCCAACGCATCGTTGCGATACACCGCCACGGGCATATCGGTTAGCTGACCCAAATAATCCACTAAATTGTAGGTAAATGAGTCGTAATTATCAATCATTAAAATCATAAACATGCCTCCATGGCTTCCACAACCGAGCGCATTTTGTTGTTGGTTTCTAGCCATTCGTCCTCTGGCTTAGAATCCGCCACAACGCCTGCAGCCGCTTGAGTCCGCACCACCCCATTGTGAATAAACATGGACCGAATAATTAGGGTGGATTTTAACTGATTGCAAAAATCAAAAAAGACGACCCCGCCCGAATAACTCCCCCGAGGACCCGGCTCCAGCTCATGAATGAGCTCCATGGCTCGAATCTTGGGCGCACCCGTCACCGTTCCCGCCGGAAATCCATGCTGAAACGCCGATACAGCGGTTTGATCCGGCGCCAATGTACCACTCACATCCGATACCATATGCACCACATGCTGATACGTTTCAATGGTCATTAGCCGATTCACCTGCACGGTGCCATTCACACAGCACCGCCGCAAATCGTGCCGCGCCAAATCCACCAGCATAATATGCTCCGCACGTTCTTTGGCATCCGTTTCCAGCTCTGTAATAATTGCCGCTTCTGACCGAGTCCTAGACCGTCGCTTCCGCGTCCCCGCAATGGGGCGAATGGTCACAGTATTGTCCGACACACCCACCAACAACTCGGGGGAACTGCCCAGCAAACACACGTCGCCAAATCGGGCATAGTACATAAACGGCGAGGGGTTGGTGTAGCGCAAGTAACGATACAACGTTAACGAATCGCCCGAAAATGGACCACTAACCTGGCGCGATACTTGAATTTGAAAAATATCCCCCGCTTCAATGTAGGCTTTAGCCTGATCCACGGCATGCAAAAAATCCGGTTTGCTGATGCTGGATGTGAGCGCAACCGAATCGGTCGGCGGGCGGCCAATCGGTAAGGGGGGCAGCGGCGTTTCAGCCGGTTGATACAACTGAGTCATAACCGCACCCAACGCCGATACCGCAGCATCATAGACAGCCTGTAGCGGCTGATGCGCCCAGTCATCCGCAAACACCCACCGATACACGGTAACCTGGTGGGTCACGTTGTTGATGCGAATCACCGTACGTGGAATCATCAATTGGGCCAACGATTGCCCCGTTTCATGAACGGGTACGGACTCTAAAAACTGCGCGCACTCATAAGTTAAATACCCAAAAACACCCCCCTGGAACCCCGCCATATCCGACGGCAAGGCATACTGGGTCAGCACGGCATCGAGATACGCATAGACGGTTTGATTCACGGACGTTGTTTGCCCCGACTGGGTTACGCTCAAGCTATGATCGGGCTGAACCGTTAGGGTTAAAAAAGGGTCAAAGGCCAGGTAAGAATCCTGGTACTGGGCCTGAGTGGGGTCCGCACTTTCCAACAAACAAAGGGTGGATTCATGCTGAAATTTGTTGACCATGGTCATGGTCGTCTCGGAATCCAATACACAGGTATCACGCAAGACCACCGCTGCATGCTTACGCGTGCGGGCTTCGAATTCATTAAAATTAATCATCTTAATGTCATTATATCACTATGCTAAACTAATATACCAAGATGATACACATCATTCACGGAAGCGACACATTTCGAATTCAGGATCGGGTCCATCAGCTGTGTGCCGAACACCCCGATGTTCAATGGATTGATCTGAGTGAAACAACCAGCATAACCGACTTTATTCATGCTTGCAATCAACACAATTTATTCAACCCCTATTGCTTCATTCGATACAAAAACCCTATGTTTTTAACCACAAAAGTCACTGAAAAAACAACCGAATTGCTCGACTGCTTAACGCATGCGCAAACCTCGGGCGCCCACACAATTATTCTATACACCACCAAACCCATTGATAAACGATTCAAGTTAAGCAAACAGTGCCTCGGCTTGGGTCACGCTGAAGCATTCACTGAATTTAAAGATTGGGACGAAGACAAAGTCATTCACTGGATAACCGACCGCATTCGCTATTATGAATTAACCGCCGAACCCACAATCGCCGCTACCATTTGGCAGATTCACCGTACGGATTTACAACGCATCGACCAACTCATTCAAACCATCCGCACCTACTTAGGAACAGCCACACAGATTACCCAACAAACACTGGCCGACTTGCATGCGTTTCCCACACAATCAATGCTGGATGCGCACGAAGCCCTAAAAACCAACCAACCCCGTCCATTACTTCAGGCCGTCACCCAACTGCTAAACGACAACTACGATCCCGTCTACATCATCAGCAGCCTTGCCAATCAATGCCGACTGTATATTCAACTGATTAGCGACCGAACCCTATCCCACGACACATTAGCCAAACAAGTTGGCAAACACCCTTATTTCATCCAAAAACAACGCAGCGTGCTTTACCGTGCCCATACACTGGCCAGCTTAACACAGCAATACAAGCGGCTGATTCATGCCGATTTCATGCTCAAATCAGGGTCGCATGACCCCCACATGGCCCTGCTGAGCGCCGTGCAGCCTCTGCCTACAAAAACTCGCATGCAATAAATGATGCCTATCCTAACGATAACTATAGTACAATGAAACTAATGGAGTGTAATAAACATGTCAAAATTTAATATTAATCGATTCAACAACAGCAACAATCCGGTTCAACCGGGCAACAATGACTACGAGGTCAATGCAGAAAACACCGAGCTTTTCGGTGAGTTAATGAATCGGTTTTTATCAGAATCCAAGGCTCCGGAATCCGAGCAGGCCGTTACCTTGGCATTCACCCAGTCGTTTTTAGAGCAGCACAATGTTCCCAGTGAAACGACACGCGCCATTATCGCCAACATTAAAACACTGAATACCGATACACTAAACAGTCACGATACCAGTTTTATGCAAGCCGCTGTCGAGTTGGTTCGCGAGATTAACACCTTGCCCGATACCGTGCTGGATTCGTTTAGCTTTGAATTGCATGCCCAACTGGAACGCAAAAACAAACAAAAAGGGCAAACATTACTGTAAGTATTTCTGTTCCAGATCGTATTGTTTCCATTTGCCAGCGATTGGCGGATGCGGGGTATGCTACATATCTAGTTGGTGGCGTCATTCGAGACCAATTGCTCAACCGCTCCAAACCGCCGGATTATGACCTTGCGACGGCTGCCCCATTATCTGTTATTCGAACGCTATTTGATACCCGTGAATTGGGCCGACGCTTTGGCACCATTGCCATTTTAACCGATGGGCACCGCATTGATATTGCACGATTGCGTACCGAAACGGGATACAGCGATCACCGACACCCCGATACTGTAACATTCACCGATTCCATTGAATTGGATTTGCAACGCCGTGACTTTACCGTGAATGCCATGGCCTGGGAACCATTAACCCACACACTGCTGGACCCATTTCGGGGTTTGGATGACCTGCATGGGGGCATTTTACGCACAGTTGGCGATGCGCATCAGCGGTTTTCTGAAGACAGTTTGCGTGTTTTCCGTGCGTATCGCTTTGTTGCCCAGTTGGGCTTTCGCTTAGCGAGCGATGCGGGATTCGAAACGCCGTATCCCTTGCCATCTTCCGAACGCATAACGCATGAACTAACCAGCCTGATTCATGGCCCGCATGCCCCCACGGCCTTGGCGATCATGGCCCAGCATGGGTGGTTGTCTCGCCTATTTTATCCCCAAGGTGATCCCCACACCTGGCCCGACTGGTCGGCGTTGGCCAATCAGCCAACTGAATTCAAATGGGCGTGGGTCTTGCAAACCATTCCAGAGCCCCAGTGGTATTGGCTGTCTCTGCCCAAAAAAACCTAGCGGTGGATCCGCCATGTGATTGCGCATGACTTCCACTGGGCACGCTGCCACATGACACCGGCCGATCTGGCTCTATCCAGCCAAGACCTTATGACCCGAGGGTTTTCTGGACAAGCACTTGCTAAAATCCAAACACATCTCATGGACTACGTCGCCTACAACACTGACAAAAACACCCCCGATGGGCTGGACGCGTATATTCAGCGATCTTCCCAAACTAGGGGTTAGTCTTATATAGTATTATCCACTACGGTGCAATAATATACCCCAAAAGCACGGGCACTGACGCCATCACCAAGCTCATAATCACGCAATACGCCGCCAATGGAAACCGGTTTAAATCTTTAACCATAACCGAGATGCCTTAATCCGCGTGGAAATCCCGATCTCTTTTTTATTCTCAGCATCCTGCGCTAGGTACCACAATGCACCAGCAGCATTTCGTTTAAGATCAGCATTATTTTTATCTAAGCAATTAATCAGCTTGCCAATCCCGCCCGCTACTCGTCCGATCACTTTTCTATTATCAGCATCCTGCGCTAGGTTACACAATGCACCAGCAGCATCTCGTTTAAGATCAATGTCATGGCTACCTAAGCAATTAATCAGCTTGCCAATCCCGCCCGCTACTCCTCCGATCGCTTTGCTATTATCAGCATCCAGCGCTAGGTTACACAATGCACCAGCAGCATTTCGTTTAAGATCAATGCAATGGCTACCTAAGCACTCAATCAGCGTGCCAATCCCGCCCGCTACTCCTCCGATCGCTTTTCTATTATCAGCATCCAGCGCTAGGTACCACAATGCACCAGCAGCATTTATTTTAAGCACAAGCTCATCGCTACCTAAGCACTCAATCAGCTTGCCAATCCCGCCCGCTTCTCGGATCGCTGTTCTATTCTCAGCATCCCACGCTAGGCGCCACAATGCACCAACAGCATTTCGTTTAAGATTAAAATCATCGATATCTAAGCACTCAATCAGCTTGACAATCCCGCCCGCTACTCCTCCGATCGCTTTTATATTCTCAGCATCCTGCGCTAGGTGAAGCAATGCACCAGCAGCAAGACTTTTAAATTTATTATTCGAATGCTCCAAATACTTGAATAAACATGGAATTGAAGCGGATTCAACCACATAATGGGCAGCACCAGCACCAACGCGTATTGGAACTTCCGTCAATACACGTTCAACTTCTATTTCATCACCCAGTAAACAACATAAACGATTATAATCAAGTCTATTTTGTGCTTCTATCATAAATATTGTCTTTAGACGATCGGATCTGTCTTTGGGGCAATTATTGGGGATCCAATCCTTAAAAATTTCTTTTGCAGTAGCATCATCCACTTTGCCCTTCTGCATAAACCGAGATAATAGCCACAATCCTTCTTCTTCTCGGTTTTCAAATAATTTTAGATAACGATCTTTGTTAACTGTGCTTTCGTTTATAAGCTCTTGTTTGATACTATTGACAAATTTGCTAAAACTCGCACCATTTGTTTCTCGATTCAGCCCATATAAATACGTATAGATTTCGCCCGGACTATCTAGTTTGTTTTTTGGTTTGTTTAAACTATTTCTAATTTTTTGAGTTACCCAATCTACAATCCCATAACTTTTAAAAACCTTCTCAATTTGAAAAACAGTTTGTATTGACTTTGCGTTATCCGGCGCCGTTATCGCTTCAGTCATTGGCATTACACAACTATCCTTTACTTGTCGCTTCAGCACCTGTCTTGTGTGTTTCTTGTTTCCCAAACTGCCAAATTGAATAAAATTAGTAAATACTTCATTTGATACACCGTCGCCTATAACTTCATCCACAAAACCACGTAAATTTTCATGCAAGTTTGATTCTAATAATGATTTCAAGTCTTCTATTGCCTTAGATTTAAATGCAACAAATTCGTCAGGATCGCTTGGTATTGTTGGCACCCCATGCTTCTCCAAATACCGTGCATGCAAAGCCCCCAATACCAAATATCTTTTTTTTCGATTCTCACTCCAGGATCCAACCTTGCGACTAATATGCCCACGATCTTCTAACTCATTAATGGCTTTATTAAACTCATCCGCATCATAATCATTTCCTGAATCAATGCCCAATGTTATCGCAAGATCATGCTTGGTGGACATGTATTTTTGTGTGGGGTCTCGCCTAGTCAAGGAATCCCCATCACCAAACTTTCGCCGATACATCTCATCAACTTTACCCTGCCCTTCCGCAAGACTGCGAATAAACCCCTGCCAATACTGGTAGGTTGATTCCCTAGTATGGGCCTGTTGCAAAATACCTAAAACATGTAACCTGACATTTTCGGATTTTTCAGCCAGCCATGAGTCTACATTAACCTTATTGATCGCAGTTTCTGTGTTTATTTTACCACGGTCATCGAAAACACCTTCTTCTTTCAAAATATTCCAGATTGCTTCCGATTCAGATTCATCAATGTCAGCTTTTTGATTAACAAATGCGATTTTTACACCAGTCCCAGTATCGTTTAATTGATCTTGAAAGCCTCTAATTAATTGTGAAATTGATGCGGCGTTATTTAGGTAACTTTCCAAGTCAGTGCAGCTGGAAGGGGGTATATTATATCTTGATTTGATATCTGCCACTGTCATCAGCACACACCCAAATTGCCGTTGTTGTTCTTCTGTTAACTTTTCATCAAAAAACTTTTGTTCTAATTTTTTCAAAATTTTAGGCGAAATATTTAAAACCACTCTATCCGTTCCTCTATCATGCTTGAAAACCCACCCCTTCCTCACCAGAAAGGCCTGAATATCTCCTTTATAAGCATGCTGAAAGGCTTGTAGGGACCCAGGCCCTTTACTTGGAAGCAATGTTGATGACCGTAGTTGTCCCGGACAAACTCGTTTGCCTTGCTTAACTGCTCTTATTGCTCCTATTGGTATATCCAATTAACACTCCCCATTGTTTAAAGTCTTTTATAGGCTCTCTTGTTTTCTACATTGCTTTATAAAAAATGACTTCTTATATTACCACACTATCCACTACGGTGCAATAATATACCCCAAAAGCACGGGCACTGACGCCATCACCAAGCTCATAATCACGCAATACGCCGCCAATGGAAACCGGTTTAAGACCCCATCCATAACCTTGACCATGACCAAGCCACCCAAAACAGCCCCAACACTCACACCCATCAAGGCCCGCATATCCAATTGAGCAACCGATACA
>Ga0181568_10005454_pt1 | contig 11223 bp, 13 predicted proteins | sample 101ome_20_FD_133758 | JGI IMG/M metagenome (GOLD analysis project Ga0181568, IMG submission 133758) | Coastal salt marsh microbial communities from the Groves Creek Marsh, Skidaway Island, Georgia - 101404AT metaG (megahit assembly) | ecosystem: Environmental > Aquatic > Marine > Intertidal...
AGTTTTTATCTGAAAATCAAAAACACTATTATAATACATTAATAGATAATGAGATAACTATATGTTCTGGACCCGCAGGTGTTGGTAAATCCTACGTTGCTATGAGAGCCGCGATTGACTTGTTATTGGATAATGATAACTCTTATGAGAAGATTATCATAGTAAGACCCGCGGTTGAAGCAGAAGAAAAATTAGGTTCACTACCTGGTAACTTAGAAGAGAAATTAGACCCTTATATATTTCCGTCATATTATTTGTTAAATAAAATTATAGGTAAAGATTCAAGAGAAAAACTAAAACAAAATGACGTTATTGAAGTTTTTGCCTTGGCATATATGAGGGGTATGAATATTGACAACTCAATACTAATTTTTGAAGAGTCTCAAAATTGTACACCTTCACAAATGAAACTATTATTAACAAGAATAGGTTTTAATTCTAAGTTCTTTATTTCGGGTGACGTTGAACAGACAGATAGGTATCGAGATAAAACTCAATCAGGTTTATATGATGCATTAAAAAGATTTAGAGATATTGAGGGTGTTGGTGTATTTGAGTTTAAAAATGAGGATATAATAAGAAATCCATTAATTAGTAAATTACTAAACCGTTACGAATAATGAAAATAGCCTTTGACTTAAATGGCGTAATCAGAGATATCTTTCTTAAAACTGAACAAATATATACTAAATTTTATTTGGAGGATGTTGAAGATGAAATGTCATCCGAGTATGATGAAAGTAAGGGTGAATGGGTTGAAAAGAATGATTCTTCTTCATTTGAGTACGGTATGAATCTACCAGTGAAGTCGATGAACTTAATTGACCACTTTAAGTTTGGGTCCCAAGACGAGTTATATAATTTTTTTTATGTTGACTTTCCTATGCAAATTTTTGGACATAGCCCGTCTATAAACGTAAATACATTTAGTGTTCTAAATAATTTATATACTAAATTAAGAGATGATAATGAAGTATATATTATATCCGATGAAATGGGTAAATCAAAACCCGCAACACTATTTTTCTTATCCAAATATGGGTCCCTAATAGAAAATATAAAATTTTATTCTAATACAACTTTACTAAATACTTTTAATGAGTTTGATATTATTATTACTTCAAATCCAAATATACTTTCATTAGGTAATTTGAATAAAAAAATAATAAAAGTAAAAACAACATATAACGAAGATTTAAAATCTGATTATATTATAAATGATTTATCTGAGTTAGAGTCTGTTTTAGTTAATTTAAATTTAATATAACATGTTAAACGTTTGTGGTGAAATGTATTATATCGATTTAGAATCTGTTAGTAATGTTGTTGACATGAACGTTGAGTTATCGGGCTCTTCAGAACAGACTATAAATTTAGTTTCTTTTGAGGTTATAAAAATGATGTTAGAAATACTAATGACTGAAAGAGAAGAAGTCGATGACAATTTAGGTGTCCACTCAACTAAAAATTTAAGTATTCCCTTTAAACTAGCTTTTAATACATTATTAAAACATAAAATATTGAAACATATATAAAATGGATGAAGAAACAATAAAAAAAATAGAGGAGTCTATTAAAAACTTAGAATCAAAAAAGTCAAGATTATACTTTATGGTTCAAGATACAAAAGGAAACGCTAAGGCGGGTGTCAGACATATATATCAAATGGCACTAACTTTAAAAAATTCAGGATTTAATACTTTTATAATTCACGAAAAAAATGATTATAAGGGGGTTTCGACTTGGTTAGGTGAGGACTATATGGAGATACCACATGAAAGTATTGAAAATCAAGATTTAAAAATATCACCTGAAGATTTTATTATAGTACCTGAAATATACGGTCATGTTTTAGAACAATTGTCTAATTTGTCATGTGGTAAAATTGTACTGTGTCAGGCTTATGACCACATGTTAGAAACATTATCACCAGGAACGACATGGTCACAATACGGATTTATTAAATGTATAACCACCAGCGAAGAACAAAAAACTTATATAGAAAACGTAATGAAAAATGTTAGTGTTGATGTTATTGAACCATTAATACCTGAGGTTTTTGAAAAGAAAGGACTACCATCTAAACCTATAATATCTATACACACTAGAGACCAAAGAGATACGATGAAAATAATTAAAACTTTTTATTTAAAGTACCCTCAGTATAGGTGGGTAACATTTAGAGACATGAGAGGTTTAAATCAAGAAGAGTTTTCAACGTACTTAAAAGATTCATTTGTATCTGTTTGGGTTGATGACGTTTCAGGTTTTGGAACCTTTCCGATAGAGTCGATGATATGTGGAACACCTGTTATTGGTAAAGTACCTAATATGAAACCTTCTTGGATGAGTGATGATAACGGTGTATGGACATATGAGTTAAACAACATTTCAGATATAATTGCAGAATTTATACAAAATTGGCTAGAAGATAATATAAACGAGGAATTATATGATAACGGAGTGAAGACAGCTAATAACTTTAGTAATGTCGAGGTATTTTCTTCGAAATTAGTTGAGTTTTTTAATGACTACTTAAATGGTAGAAAAGAGTCTTTCTCGTCACAGTTAGATAAAATTAAAGTAGAAGAAGAAAATTAATATGGAAAATTTAAACATATCTATAGTATTACCAATAGAATCGTCAAAACATAAAAACTTTAATGAATTATTTTCATCTGCAGTACAATCTATACATAACCAAGTAAAAGACTGTCCAAGAAGAGGTAAAGTTTTAAACGATATTGAGTTAGTAGTTGTTCATTCAGGTGAAGAATCTTTATTATCCATACTTAATGAATTTGATTTCAGTGGTTTGACAACAAATATAATCCATAATACCGGTGAAACAGACTTTAGTACACAAGTAAATTTAGGTGTAAAAAATTCAAATTACGAATGGATTAGTCTGTTAGAGTTTGACGATGAATACTCAAGCATATGGTTTAAGAATGTTTCTAAATATATTGATTCTTACCCTGATTTTCATGGATTTTTACCCATAGTTGTCGATACCGATGAAAAAGGAGTTTTCGCGGGATTTACTAACGAAGCTACTTTTGCAGCAAATATGAATACTGAAATTGGGGTTTTAACGAATGAAGTCTTAATGAATTATCAAAACTTTCAAACAAGTGGTATGGTTTTCAGAAAAAATATTTTTGAGGACTATGGAGGATTTAAAAAATCTATGAAATTAACTTTTGTCTATGAGTTATTATTAAGATTAACATATAATTCAGTTAAATTTATGACCATTCCTCGGATTGGATACAAACACTCAAATATGAGAGAAGGTTCTATTTTTTGGGATTATAAGTATGGTAATAATCAATTAACTCAAGACGAGGTTAAGTTTTGGATTGATTCCGCAAAAAAAGAATATTATTTTAAAGAGGATAGGGATATAAAATATGAAGTATCAGATGTTTAATGTTTTTAACAGGTTTAACAGAGGAAGATAATAATAAAAAAAAAAGAGGGCGTAAAAAATCAAAAAGTCAAAACTATTTTGATGTAAGAGAAGAAAATGCTGTTAGAATGTTTTTATCTGCATCTACGTGGGATGAAAAAAATCAAATATATAACGAGTTTTTAAAAGCTCCTTTTGACAAAATGATAGAGTCCATAATAAGACGATATAAATTATATCGTAAAAATATGGATTTTGTTGACCTACACCAAGACACTCATTCTTTTTTAATTACCAAGGTTGATAAATTCAAACCCGATAAAAATAAAAAGGCATATTCATATTTTGGTACAATTTGCAAGAATTATTTAATGGGACAAATAATAAAAGACCAAAAAGAACAAAATAGAAAAATATCATATGAAGATATATCTACAAAAATAGAAAATCGGCCAGATATGATTTATTTTATTGAACATGAAAATATTTTACCTGAACAAGTTATTAAAAAGTTCTTAAAGGAACTTGAGGAATTTATAGAAAAAACTGATTTAAATAATAACGAGATTAAACTTGGTTACGCATTATTAGAATTATTTGAAAATTATGAAGAAATTTTTGTTGGGACGGACAACAATAAGTTCAACAAAAACATAATATTGTTATCAATAAGAGAAATGACTAACATGTCAACAAAAGAAATAAGAACTTCTATGAAAAAATATAAAAATCTATATTTTAATTTAATTAAGAGGTTAAATAGTCTATAAAATTAACAATTTAAATATTTATACTATTATGGGTAGACCGAAAAAAAAACAAATAGTATTAAGTAAGGATTCTGTTTTAAGTTTAATGCAAGAGATTTATAATGAACTTGTTGAGCAAAGAGCGACTGCAATAAGAATTCAAAACAAAATGTTGTCTTTATTAAAGGGTTCTGAAGATATGGCTGTTATAGGTCCAGTAATAAAGGAACAGCAAAAAATAATAAACGACACTATCGAAAAAAAACTAACATTATCTAAGTTACAATCTTCTATATGGGAAAAATCTAATAATAATAATGAAGAAGACTTTAATTTATCAGATATGGACGAAGATGTTTTAAAAGCTTTAATAGACAAAGATATTGATAATGAAAGTAGTGAGGGTTATAAAATGTAATAACTATGAGTATTGATAATAAAAATGATTTATCGGGCATTACCTCTAAAATAGATGCGTATAAAACAACTATAGTAACAAAAAAAACTGAAAAAGCTCTAAAAAAACTTTCAGATTCTGGCAGTAATTTAGAAGAAAAAAAGACTAATACTCTAAAACAGTTAAACGATATAGAATCTAATATACGAGACTCAACACAGAGGTTAAAAAGTGAGGTAAAAAATCAATATGATGAATTGATTGACTTATTCAAACTATCGGTAACTGAAAATATTAATTTAGTCGGTGGGACTGAAAAACCTAAGTCAGTTGATTTTTTGTTAAATCAAGTACTTGAGGCTGCAAAAAATACAAAAAGTAGAATAAGTGAGATTTTTATAGAAGAAACAATGTCTGTGGCAGGTTGCTCTCAAGAACAAACGTTTTTAGGTAATGTTGATAGTAATGGTCCTAATAAGGTGTACATTAGACTAAACCAAATTGACTTATTTAATCTATTAAAAAATAATCCTAACGAAGGTAATAATGATTTATTATATGAAGTTAATAACCCACTTAATGGAGAAACACCGTTCTCGATGGATAGAGAATTATACAATAGAACTCAAAATGAAGGAGTTTCATTTTCAGATGATTATGGTTCTGATTACATTGGAGGTTCTGGCTTGGGGATAATGGATATGAAGTACGTTACTTCATACACCCAAAATGGAGTTAATCATAACGGAGATTTTTTAGAAATAACTTTAAAAGATAGACCTAATGGAAATCGTATTTCTGATTTTCTAAGAGATTATTATAGTTCTATAAACATAATCGATTTTGATGCGTTATCAGTTAAATTAACAAATGTACTTACAAATTTTATGGACATCTCTGTTGATATTAGTGCTTCAGAAAAAGAAGAAAAATCAAAATTTCAAAAAATAATACAAAGAATATTAGGTTTATGTTTTGATAATAATAGAGAAATTGATGTTTCAGGGACGGCTAAACTTTCCGCGATGGACTCGTTAGACCAAAGTTTTTTTGAGGTTGATGGTTTTGAATTAAGAAATATAGAAAATGAAATAGAAAATTTAATTCAGGGTGTTACTGAATTTGAAGATTGTGGTAACGTTAAACTACCAGTAAACACTGAGTTTATATCAGATTCTTTAAGAAATATAAGATACTTACCTGATAGTAAAAAGGTTGAGGCGATTTCAACAATGGCCGAAGAAATGGCCGAGGATGAAAACTGGAAAAATTCTATTAGTCCGTCAATAAATTTAGATGTCGCAATAAAAACAGACTTATTAAAGGCAATTCCGATGTCAGTAGTCACCACTATTCTATCACCTAAAGGGTTATTAGGATTAATGGTTGCTTTAAAATCTTTAGAAAGTCCAGTAATTAATCAAATTGAAGATTTTGAAACGTTTAAAAATAACATGAAAAAATTTATGGTTAACTTAGTTAGTCGAATAGGTTCTATTTTTGTTGAGGAACTTTTTAATTTATTAAAGAGAAATTTGCGTCAGTTAGTACAAACATTAATAGTAGATATTACTAAAGAATCAAAAAGTGCCAAGATAAAAATGATAACTTCAATACTCTTTTTATTAATACAAATAGCGTCTGCAGTTGTTGACTGGAGACAGTGTAAAAGTGTTATTGATGAGATATTAAATTTATTGAGTTTGTCTGCAGCACTTAATTCAGGTAATAGAATGCCTAACTATGCCTTGGCAGGTTCTACGTTACTACCGGGATTCTCATCAACTAGAGCTATGTCAAATGTAGTTGAAAACTTACAAAAATTAGGTTTACCTACCGGTGACATGCCTGATGGTTCACCTAATTTAGTACTTCCGGCAATATTACAACAAATAATAGGAGTTAATGACGAACTATTAGAAAATTCAAAAACGGAAACATGGTGTGCCCCTGTTCCTGTTGGTTTAGTACTGACTAGCTTTATAAGATGTAGTGGAAAAAATTATTAATATGGAAGAAAAATTACAAAAAATAATATTAAATTATAAAGATTTACCTAACAGGGACTTAGAATTTGCTTTAGAAAATTTAAGTAATGACTTTAATGATACAAAACAACTATTAATTAAGTTAACACATCATTTAGATTCTTTAGAAAATAACTATAATAATATTTTAGATGAATATAAAAAAAGAAATAGTTAATGAAAGCAGAAGACGGTAATCTTGAAAGACGTAGAGGTCAAATTATCTACAAAGGTGAATGTTTAGATAGTAATGACCCTTTGAGATTGGGTAGAATTCGAGCTATTCAAAAAACTGAAAATGTGCAGGATAGAGAAGCCGCTAATGAAAATTACGGAGAAAAAACTTATCAAGAATGGGATTCAAAAGACCCATTTATATATAAACCATTATTACCATTTTTTTTAAATTCACCACCTAAAAAAGGAGAATATGTACACTTGTTTTTTAGTAATATAACAAGGAAAGGAGATAAAGATAAATATTATATCGGAGGAGTTTATAGTTCTCCAACAAATGTATATGATGAACAATATGATTCGGCACTAGCTAATTTAGATGAAGGTGTTCGAAATAAAAATTTTTTACCTTTAATAAAAAATGAAAATATAGAAGACATCACATCGATAACTAATTTAAGTAATGGTGTTTTTGCCGAACCTGTAGACATTGCGATATATGGTAGAGGTACTTCAGATATTATTATAAAGGAAAATGAAGTTTTACTTAGGTCAGGTAAAAACAAAAAATATGTTAAAAATCAGGGAGTACCAAAAAACGATGATAGTCGTTCTTTTTTACAATTAAGTAAGTTTACACAAACAACTAAAGAAAAACCACCAGTTCAATATTTCGGTCCTATAAAATTAGATTTATCTGTCCAACACCTAATTGAATTTGGTATAGATAGTACTTATCTTGATAATGCTTTTTCCTCGTTTACTGGTAATATTACGATATATCACATAACTGAAGATGTGAAATGTTCATCTTTGGTCGAGAATCCTCAATACCCAATATCAGAATCAAATAAAAGAATAGTAACTAATGTAAGTTTTTCTCAATTAAGAATGAATCAAGTGATAGAATTAGTTAATAATGTTATTAAAAAACTTGCTTCCAATAAATTACCTGAGATTGAAGACTCTACGACACCGTTTATTAGTATATCAAATCCAGTTATTTTAGATAATAAAAAGATATTTCCATTTTATTATAGGATGACTGAAAATATGTACTCTAATTTAATTAATTTAAGTGGGGGTACTATTACAGGACAGGCAAACATAAATGTTAGAAACTTAAAAAACGGTGTTAAGGTAAACGCTTCTGATACAAATCCTGGACAAGGTTTGGTTTATGATAAAAAGTTTAATCAAAATGTACCTACAGAATTTAAAAAACAAGAGGTAATAGAAAAAATAGTAACCCCCGTAAATAAAACCGTAGGAATTATGGGTGGTGATGAATTATATTTATTATCACATAAAACACAAAATGAAGGTGGTAAAATATCGTTTGAAGACACTCCATTATATGGTATTACCGAAAATCAATTAGCTAATGAAATTATTCCAAAAACTTCATCGGTAGTTAGAGGTGAAGAGTTATTAGATTTAATAAATTTAATTATTAGATTTTTAATAGGACATGTTCATGCATACCCTGGTTTATCCCCTGTCGGACAAAGTTTAAATGGTGTTAGTATAGAAGACCTTATAAAGGCTTTACAAGAGGCAAATACTAAAATTTTAAACGATAGAATTCGTATTAACTAAGTATTTATATAAAAAATACTTATGTCTATTCATAAATCTTATTTTAGTAAAAACGATACGTTAATTTACAATTCTTCTACTAATACAGGTAGGAATCCAATAATGGAACTTTTTTTTGGTAATGTGGAAAACGTAATATCACCTGTAGGGTATAGTAGATTTATATTTGATTTAGACTTAGAAGACTTACAAACTAAAGTAGAAAATGGAGAAATCTCAACAGGATGTAGCTATAATTTAACACATAAATTAAAAATGACAAACACGTCATTTTTTGACAAAGAATTGCTTAACGATACATGGTCTAATGGTAGACGAAGAGCCACATCTTTTGATTTAGTATTATATAGAATACCAAAGACTTCAGGAGACACTGGAGACCCCCAAACGTGGGATGAGGGTGTCGGGTATGATTATTATGCCGGAAATGCTCAGGGAGCAACTACTACCGTATCAGTGAAAGATGCGGTGGAAACCGATAAATCATATTCGGCTAGACCTGTAAATTGGTTTAAAAGAACCACAGTAAATAATTGGTCATATAATGGAATATATGACAATACAAATCAAACAACAGGTAACACAGGTATTAATTACTCTGCATTAACAATTGTTGATGTACAACATTTTGAGTTTGGTAATGAGGATATTGAATTTGATATGACTAATGAAATAAACGATATTTTAACAGGTGCAACTACAGGTACCACAGGTTGGGGTATCTCATTTGTCCCTAAGGTTGAGAATATCTCAGGTATGACTGAAAATTATTCTGTTGGATTCTTTTCTCGTCACACTCAAACATTTTATGAGCCGTTTTTAGAAACTGACTATAATGACTTAATACAAGATGATAGAAATACGTTTTATGAAAGACGTAATAACAAACTGTACTTATATTCATTTAGATATGGAAACCCTCAGAATTTTGATGATTTACCTCTTGTAGATATATTAGATTCTTCAGGTAACCCTGTACAAGGACTTACGGGTCTTACTACCTGCCAAATACAAAACGGGGTTTATGAAGTAAATGTAAGCGGATTAACAGCGACTACACTACCATGTATATATTACGATGTATGGAATGGTATAAGTATTGACGGAGTTCAATTAAATAACGTGGAAAATCAATTTGTTGTTAATCCTTTATCAGATTTATATCAAATAGGTATGGAAGATAATGAACCAAGTATATATGGGTTTGATTTTTATGGAATTAAACAAGATGAAAAAATACTTAATACCGATATAAGAAAAGTAAATGTAGTACTTAAAAAGGCATATACAACAAAAGAGGTATTGACCCATGTTGACTCATACTATAGAATATATGTAAGAGAAGGAACTACAGAGGTACAAGTCCAAGATTGGACACCAATTAATAGAACACATAGTGGTTACTATTTTATATTTGACACTCAAGATAAAATCCCAAATGAATATTTTGTTGACATAAAAGTTATTACCGATAGGGAAGTTAACACCTATAAACGAGAATTAAAGTTTCAAATCGTAAACAAAAAATGAATAAGATTAGATTAACTGAAGAACAACTTGTTGAAATGATACAGCAGGTAATTTTGGAAAAGAAAAAAAAGAAAAAAAAGAAAAAAAAGAAGAAGAAAAATACCACACTTTGTTCTCGCGGTAAAAACGCCGCTAAGGCTAAATATGATGTTTATCCATCGGCCTACGCTAACGGATATGCTGTACAAGTATGTAAAGGTACAAAACCAGGTTTAGACGGTAAAAAAAGATGTTCAGGAAAATATTGTTCGGGTAAGTAATAAACCTTATATTTGTAACAATACTTTTTGAAAATGAATCAAGTTAATTACAACACGTATCAACTCTTTAAAGAAGACATGTTATTGGAGCAAACTGAAGCGGCAACTTTTGATAGAGCGGTAGATTATTTTTTGACTATCCACCCACAAGCGTATTCAGATACTTCTTATTCTTTTAAAAGAGTTCCTATGTCTCACGAACGTTAGAATTCTTCTATCAAAATATTAAGGTCTGTAGTACCTTTAATAACCCTATGAAATGTCTCTTTAGGTATTTCAAATGTAATACCCTTCTTGAGGGCTATGGGTAATTGATTATCCATCTGAAAGTACCAGTCGGTATCTTCAAGAACTTCAATTAAACGATTTTCTTTATCTCTATGCCAAACGAGTTCTTTCTCAGACACATCTGAAGAAAAAACTCGTTTGAATTTTGTATTAGTTATATTTTCTTGTTTGTATATCATCTTACAATAGTAACACTACCCTTTAAGTCCTCAACTAAAGCACTGTCCTTTCTTCTCGCATTAAATGACCAAGTATAAACCTCTATTTGTGAATAGTATTCACCATCTTTATAACTACCATTCCACCTTAGATTATTTATATCGTCACTATACCATATCATTTCACCCCATCTATTGTATATCTTAACTTCAGCATAGTCCCAACAATCTTTATCTAACACAACTTCCCATACATCATTTATACCATCATTATTTGGAGTAAATGAATTAGGTATGTACACCTCACTACTTTCACAATTTAAAGGAATTAAATCACTACAAGGTAAACCTGTTATACAATCTATTAAAATAAATTCATACGATATAATCGTGTCAAATAACGTTTGATATATTGTATCTGTTATAAAAATTAATTCAGTTTCTATTACTGTGTCTATTTGCGTCACTATAAGGGTATCAGTAACCACATCAATAATCGTAATGGTATCAGGTGGTAATTCGACGTATAAAGTATCTGTAACGAACTCTGTGAGTGTTATGGTATCAGGTGGTAATTCGACGTATAAAGTATCTGTAACGAACTCTGTGAGTGTTATGGTATCAGG
>Ga0181568_10005460_pt1 | contig 11215 bp, 9 predicted proteins | sample 101ome_20_FD_133758 | JGI IMG/M metagenome (GOLD analysis project Ga0181568, IMG submission 133758) | Coastal salt marsh microbial communities from the Groves Creek Marsh, Skidaway Island, Georgia - 101404AT metaG (megahit assembly) | ecosystem: Environmental > Aquatic > Marine > Intertidal zone...
CAAATGATTTGTCAAGAAAAAAGTTTATCCGGGATTATAACCTGATGCTGATTTGATGTCTGCAACAAGATCGTCAAAACTTCCAACGGTACCGTGGCCTTTGATTTTCCCTCGCAGTTCTTTGTATTTACCAAACCAATCTTCCAAAGCAGACATATCTCGCAAGTCAAGTTTCTTAGGCATCTTGGCGATGTGTCTTTTCAAACCGGCAGAAGGTCTCATACCTTCGTCTTCAATTGCCGCAAGTGCTTCTTGCTTCCAGTTTGCGGTTGGATAAGTGTTTCTCTTTTCGTTGAGAGTCGCTCCCAACTCTTCTTTGATAATCTGTCGTAATTTAGCAGTTGTGAGTTTCATTTTTTATCTCCTCAAAATGAATTATCTGTTATTAAATAGCATTAACACAGCGCAAATGATTTGTCAAGAAGATTTTTGATCTTTTAGCCACTTTTGGTATAATCTGACTGCGCCCTGTTTACACCATTTCTTTCCTCGCGGTGTTAAGATTCCCTGCTCGTTTAGAGAGTCAGAAATGTTTTGCCAAGTTTTACCTTCTTTTCTCATTTTATCAATAGTCGGACATAGTTCAGCACGCTTTGCTTTGGACTTTTCAGCCAAAGTAGACGAACCTTTTTTGCGGGCGCTGTTCGAAAGATTATTCCATTTTAATCCATTTGCTCTTGCTTTCGCTATCCCTTCGCTGATAAGTTGGCCGTGTTTCACGGATTTGGCTTTTTTGTGGTGGGCTTTCTGGTGACAGCAATAACAAATAGAAATCATCTTTTCGCCTCCACGAGATTTAGGAACGATGTGATGCATCTGAATCTCTTCTGTGGATCCGCACTCAAAGCAGCACAATTCACCACTATCATTATAGAACTTTATTCTGTTCTCTGAAAATGTAAAGCCCACTAGGCCTCCTTGTATTTTTTCAAACCCGCCAAAGCAACAACAACAGCATCTGCCTTATCATCCGTGCCGGGCTTTGGATTGCCGTGTCTCGTCAACTCGTATGTAAAATCTTTTGGATACTTTGCGGAGACCCAATCAATAATTAATTTCTTTGTATTGGATCCTCGGGGAATCTTGATCTCATTGAGAGAACGGCAAACTCGTGCTGGGAGCAATTGGGCTGAAATATTGAAGATGCTTTTGTGAATAGCATAGCAGCACATGCCGTTGAACCTCTGGAGTTTCGCCATTGTATTAGCGGTTGTCTTGCCTCCGGCAAATGCCGTGAAAGGCTCCTCAACAAACACCGCAAGAGGATGAAGACGTTGCAGTTGCATTATCTTGCCGAGAGTGTTCTCAAAGATATGCGCTTTGTCTTCAAGCGATAGATCTTTCTTCTTGAATGTGATCGTGTCTGCAAACACTAATTTCTCATCTGTTGTTACAGCGGAGATGCCAATCCGCGAGGTACTAATATCAATACCAAAAATAACTCGTTGTAATTCCATAATATATATTATAACATATAATTTGCTAAATGTCAAGTTTTAACTTGAAAGTATAGTTATTTTTTATTGTCTTCTTAATTGGAACAGCGACCTTGGCAATGCCGATAAGATTTTTATTTTCATCGTAGATACCAACCTTCGAGATATAAGTAACTTTTTCAAAATCTGGGGCGACATCTGTGAATGACGAATCAACATTATTATGCAATGGAACAGGCCGTTCACCGTAGACCGAGGATCCCGTTGAAGCATTCTTGTAGTTTGGTTCATTATATTTAAGATAAGTCGGATTATTTGAATAATTTAAATGGCCTTGCTTTGCATGAGCAAACATTGTTAATGTTTGTGTGTGAGTAGTGCCTTGATAATCGATTGCGAAAGAAGCAGAGGGATAATGAATGCTTCCCGTGACTGTTCCTTCGTTAGTACCGGTCCCGAAGTAGATCCATTTTGAATTGTCAGGAATACCTGTTTTATAATCAATTTGATCTCCGTTCAAGTCCCACGAGCCTGTCAAAATAATGAAGCCTTCGTTATACAATACGGTCCCGGCAACTCTACCTTCGCCCTGAGCATCGTCCGAACTCGAAACTTGTATTAGATCTCCATTTAAATTCTTGTCAACCAACTCTGCAATCAGTGATCCAGAGATATAATATTTTAGTGACACAGTTCCTTTCTTAATCGATGAGCCGTAAAAGACTGAAGGAATATCAATTAAGTTAAGGGCATCTTCATTTTTATCTCCAAATGAAGCAGAATATGCATATCTCGGAGAAAGATATGTGTAATGATTGAGTGTATTCTTCAAGGGGAACAAATAAGTCCTCGCAGACCCTGTTGAACTTGTATCATAATAGTGTCTTGAAATCGATGAGGATAAACGATAACTTGACGTAATTACAGTTCCGTAATCTGCGATATTGTATGATCCGGTGTTATATGATTTGAATACATTCTTTAATCCGTCTTTGTAAAGAAACGGATAGATATACGTCGAGGGTCTATCAATGTTATATTCATACAACGATAGGAAACCATCTGGTACACCGAAGATGTTGTCAGTCAGGGCACCAGATTGATTTGGAATATTGTTTATATAAACCGAACTACTAACGATGTAGAAAGAATACTCGGGGTATGCTTCTATTGTATTTGTAAATAAGTCATCTTCTGTAAATTTATAAAATGACATAACATGCTAATAGTCTAGTCTCGTTCTAATCGTGAATTCATTCGAAGGAGTTTTCTTGAGTGGCTCACTGAGTTTACCAACAGCAAGAAGTTCGTTATTCTCAGAGTAAAGACCAACAGTCGTGATGTACGAGACAGGCTCATCACTTGAGACCTCTTTAACTCTGATCTGTGAAGAACTAAGATAGGTTGGATTACCTGAGTAGTTAAACTCATTGTGATTTACTCGGCAGAAATAAATTGTTGAGTTAAGTTCGACAGTATTGTTAAACTGAAGATTGTAAATTCTGTTTCTCAAATTGTCCGCAGAACCTGTGATGAGGGATCCAGATAATACAGCAGAAATAATTTCGCCGTTGTCAGATGGTCCGGACATTTGAACTGAACCGAATGCATTCTTGAGAAGTCCTCCGTCAGCGACGTCAGTAAATAAAGAAGAAGTCAAAACTGCGACGCCTGCTTGATAATAAATTAAGCCGCATGCAGGCCTTACAGTTGTGACTGGATCACCCTCTAAGATATTGTTATGAGTACTCGCAGTAACAAAAAGAACTCCATATTCGCCTAATGGAGAATTGACAAGATATCCATCAGAACCACTATAATCTGTAATCAGCAAACGATCATCGAAAGCGCCACCGGTGTATGAAAACGTGGGAGTCACTCCCAATTCTAAGGAAAAGGTTCCTTTTTTAATCTCATCTTTATAAAGAAGTCGAGAAAAGTTAATAAAGATGACGTCATCTAATTTTTTCCCGCCAGCCAATATATTTCCGTCTTCGTCAAATTTCAATACTGAGCCTGTAATATCGTAACCCACAAGCATTTGTGACATTTGGTTATAGATATTAATTTTCTTTGCATTTTGGGCACTGGCCGCACCAGACAATGGACTATCAGAAGAGTATCCAGCAGTAATATCAAAAATGTGATTTGCAGAAGAACTTAGATAAGGATAGTCATATACAGACTGAAACATGCCGTGAGAATAGTTTTTGATGTTCTCATCGGAATATGTTCCGGATACAATTGTTCCGGTTAGTGGAATTGCTTCATGCAATAGAGTTCGTGTTGATACTCTGTCGTTTGGGGTTATTTGTTTAAAAGAACTTGCCATTTTCTAATCCTATAGTTTTACAAATCGTACAGGAATATCAACGCTGTATCCTGTGGTCATTCCGGTTACTTTGACAATTGTGTCAATAAGTTTTACAGTTGAGGGACTGCCCGCTGCGTTGTCCATCGTGGTTGTAGAACCAAGTTGGGTGAACAAGTATGTGCTTGTGTTCAACTCTAGTGAAGAAGCAACCGAGAACCTGAAGAATGTTCCTCGTGGGCCCAAGATTGTTTCTGTATTTGTGTCCTCGGTGACTGTGTTATTCTGAACGTATTGTTGATCTGTACCGAGAGAGAATGTATAATATGCGATGTTGTCATCGTCAATATAATCAGGCACTGCACGGTTTGCACCGTCAAAACTTACAATCGAACCCAAGCGGTTGTCGATTTGAATCATGTATTCAGTCTCAACGAGATCAGGATCCAGAGCCTTCTTTGCTGATACTTGTGTTGTATCAAGTCCTTGGTCAACTCTGATGAAGTTCTGTGCTTGAGCACCTGCCCCTAGAGACTCACCAAAGATCACACCAGCAACAACCTTGCCCTCTGACGTCGTACCAATTGAAGTTGCGGGGCTAGTTGTGGAAGTGTTGTCTTCTGTATTTCTGTCGACCGCAACAACAAATGCGCCATCAACATGCAAAGAGGTGCCCGGAAACGATTGATTTAGCTTGAGAACAGGCAGGAACAAAAGGTTCTGATTTTCAAATGTCAGAAGTTTGTTTTTCATCGATGCAGCATTGTCAGTAAATGCTTCGAACACAGGGGTTTGCAGAACCTCTAGATCGTAGTATGAACTACCGCTTGGATGATTCTTGTTATACAAACTATAATCGATTTCGTCATCTGACAATGCAAACTTGGTTACATTGAATGACCCATCGCCTTTAGCGAGCAATTGTCTGCCCAAATCAGTAAGCACAACATCAAGAATGATATCGCCACTGTTATCTAAAAATCCCATATTTAATCCTCAAATTGTTATATTAATTAGTTCTAATCAAAATTCTCTTCCGAATTTATCGTTTTAATGTTGAATGTAACGTTGAAATCTATTTTTTTACCGGTTGTCGAACTAGTGCATCTTATTTTGAAGGTATTGCCCCATATTTGTTCGGGTAAATCACCAAGCCTAATATTATTTAGTTTGTTTTTTGCCGAAGTTTCATTAAACAAAGCCGGCTGATCATTATCAAAAACTACTTGACCTAGTGCTGGCCTGACTTGGAGCAAAGAATTAAATTTTTTGTTGTTGTCAAAAAGTTTTGGTTTTGGAAAATCATAGATTTCAACATTGATTTTTGAATCATCTGCGTCCTGCACCAACGACACTTTATAGACCTTGCTCGGATTTCCAACATGACCATGAATATTGGCGGACCTTATCATATAATAATAGTCTGTGTTTGATAAAATATAATCGTTTATTGAAACATCAGAAGAAGTCTTCTTGCTATCTGAAAAGAATTGCTTTGCATCTGCTATCTTAAATCCAACAAAGTCTTGATAACTCTTTGGTGGCATATTAAGCCTGTAGATCTCATAGTAGACAGGATTGCCATCACTATTGAAATATCTTTTCTGATTATTGCCGTTATAATTATTGGCAACAATACCCATAAGGCGTTCTTGTACTCTATCAGCATCGGATATCACAACAAAATCATCCAGACCATCTCCGACATTATCTCCCAGTGTGATCTTAATATTGTTGTCAGAACTCATTTTTGTGCTGAAAGAAACTTGTGGTTTGAGCGGTGGATTTTGTATTGACGCTAATGAAAACTCAATCAAGGGAATCTCAACGACTTGAGCGCTTGGAGCATTAATAACATCAAGCATCACAGTGTATTCACCATCATTGTCAAGAAATTCAGGATTTGTATATTGATAGCTGTTTCCCACAACTAGTGTATATGCCACAAGTCTGTATGCATATGGAGTCCCATACTTTACTTGTGTATCATAATAATCTACTGCGTCTTGCTTGTTCATAAACCAGAATGTTTGTGTCGGGACTCCGAGAAAATTGTTGATATACTTTTCGACTTTATAAAAAAGAACTTGATTAGAGCATTCTTCATTATTAAAAACTTTTTCAATTGTTCTCAGATTTTGTTTAACTTTGTTTCTAAAGATTCCGCTTAGGGTCAGTTTTTGAAACTTGCCTTCTATGTTTCCAATCGGGCGATAAGAAGCTCCAATTAATTTGATTTGATTCAAATTTGACAAATTATAGTTTGTATCATTTAGCCACGTAGAGAACGGAAAGATTCTTGTAGTAACGTTTTCTCGCACATTAGCCGAGTCACCGGTAAACAATAAATCAAAACTTGTTGACGCTGCTGGTTGTGAATTGACATAAAAGTCCATCAAGTCATAAACCATTCCTGTTGAATTCATGAAATCTGTCAAGTTGTCATTGCCATGTGTCTCAAATTTGAAATTAAAATAAAACGGATATTTTTGAACCTCACTCATAACAGAACTAATATTGTTTAAAATACAATTTCTAAATGTCTGCAATGATTCGTCGCTTGTCTCTACTTGCTGTGTTGATCCAATTGCTTTGAAAAAGTCTTTGTTTGGAGCAGTGAAGTTGTATATTTTTGAGACATCAACTCTATTTTTCTCAACATAGTAATTGCCTATTAACTTTTCATCTATATTTGATATAAAGTTCTCATATCCTTGAGCATAATAATTATAGCTTGATACATACGAGATTGTAAAGTCAGCATTATCGTTTGTCTGTGTTCTTTGTTGCGTTTGGATGCTCGTTAAATGATTGAGATAATTTAAATTAAGAGACTGCTGGATCTCGGATCTAAAGGCATCGAAAGATCCATAAGCAGAAGGGATTGCGGTAATCTTTATTTTTTCATTCAAAGTAAGGTTGGCTTGATTCTGATCAAACTCCGAGGACACAAACTCAACATTTATTTTTTTCTCTCTCAATTGATTATTGAAAGTTGTTGTAAGGTTGGCCGTATTCTCAACAGTGATTGTTGGATTTGTGTTTGCCTGTATTCTATCAAAGTAATTCGTATCTTTAACAATGATTTTAGTAAATGTAGACACTAGTACGAGCCTCCACTAGGCGCTCCAGAGCGGCCAGTTGTAATTGTTTGATTTCCATCTTGGACCTGTGATGTAACGTTTGCAGCAACTTGTCGTTGGTTTGTAAACAGTCCATTTTGCTTTTCTGATTGTTTTACAATGTTTGAGGTACAAAAATCATAAACAACGTCAGAATTATTATTATAATTATAGAACAAGGGGCTAATATTTATACGTTGTGTTGTTTCGACAAAGTTTGTGTCATTGCTCATAATCATAAATGAGTCAAAGATTGGCAAGTCTATTTCATCGGGGATGTCTACTAATAAAGATTCATCAACATGATTTACTGTTCTCATAATAAACGATGGAGTTTGAATTGTATTAAGAGAATCTGCATCTACTTCGTGCCAAATTGGTGCCGTGATAATTGGGTCGCCGTTTTCGTCTTCCATAAAGCCATGCAAATATTCTAATCTTTGTATATTGAAATGAGTAATTAGCATTTCATTTTCCGTTTCTTCTGAAACAAGAACGTCCGATTGTGAAGATAAGAGATTAGACTTGGATGATTCATTTCTAGAAGCAATGAGCGCTTTTAATTGAAGAGGCATATTCTCTAAAGCCATATCCGTGTCAACGTTGTCATCGCTAATAATATTATCAATAACATTATTTTTTGATTCCATATCAAATTTATTTCTTGTTTTTTTCTTTTTTCTTTTCAATATCGCAGATTTTATTTTATCGTCTGTTCGAAACTTTTCTTTTCTGTCGAGTTCTTGCAGTTGAAACTTTTCAGTTGTTGAGTTAATTTTGGTTTCTTTCCCAAGATAATCGGCAGCATCATAATTCAATTTTCTCTTTAGATCAAATTGCTTAATAGTAGGAGGCTTCATAAACTTTATTTGTTTAGATAATTCTCTACTCTTCTCGGGTCTCTTGCCGCCTCGAACATTAGTTTTGTTTTTAAGTAATCTGTTGGATCTTTTCTTAAACTTTCTTTTATATTTTGTTTTATCTTTTCTTTTACTAATATCTTTTATTTTGTCGTTTAACTTTTTGCTATTGGTTCGGCTTGGAGCAGATAGATCCACTTTGCTTCCCTTGTCCGACATAGCGATTGGTGTCAAATATTTTGGCGCTTTCTTATCAATATTTGTAAAAGAATCAAGGTTTTTCTTTTTAAGATTCTTTTTCTCTCCTCGGGTCAGTGTTGGATTATTGCGGAAGAATCTTTTTTTCTCGTCCTCAACTCTAGAATTAAATTGGGATAAAGGCACCCTTTCTTGTGTGAAGACAGGCTTTTCCTCTACAGCGTTAGTAACTGGGCTCTCATATGGCAATGCACCTAGTGTCACTGTTTCAGTTGGCTGTTTGGGCATGATGCGATAACCAGATCTGGTAATTGCAAAGTCTGTATAATCTTGATCTGTATAAGATATTTCTATCAAGTTCTTTAGCACAGGTGGCCTCGATGAAGGAGAGACGTTAAATCCGCTGCCTTGGATCATGCTGTTAAGGCCGAACTTTGTGGTAAAGGCTAGTACCGCATCCTTATACATCTGAATAAAGTTTAGAATACCATTTGTGTTTCCAGTCTTTGGGTTAATTGAGTTGAAGATATTGTTTTTAATTGCGCTGTCTTCATCCTCGGTTGAAAAGTTTAAAAATTTATTAAGTTCTGAGTAATTCTCAACCGATATAATCCACGGCACTGTGGTAAAACTAGCGGGCGCACCTAGGTTGTAGAGAGAGTTTTCATCACTTATAAACTGATTTGTAAATTGTTTCTTGAAAGAGTTATAATACTTTCTCTTGTTTGCTCTCAGATAATAACTCTCCAACGCTTTGATGTCTGCTTTATATTTTGTAAATTTAGATTTTAAATAATCAATCGAACTGTCAATAATCTTTAGTTCCATTGTGTAAGCGTAGTTTCCAGAATATCTGTCTTTTGCATCTTCATCAACAACGTTAAAGTATCTAACTTTTGATGAGCCCATGTTGACCTCTTCAATCGAGGACATGATGTTGTACGAGGAAGACAAATTGTATGCTGTTATATCCTTCGTGATATTTAGAATCTTTCTTGAACCTTGTACCGGCGTGATGATTTCTTTCTTTTTAGCGTAGTTTGAATTATTCTCCGTCACAATCACTTGATCGCGATATATAGAAAGTTTCTTGATTTTAAAGTTAGACAGTGCCTCGTCATAGACATTTTGGTCTATCTGGTGTAGCATTTCACCATATTTGGTCTTTTGTCGAAATATTGAGTTGAAATCAACAAAAAACATTTTCTTTATTCTTCCGTCTTCGTCGTTTGTTGTATACGGATCCCCAAAGAAGTTGTTAATTTGTTTTTGAGCGTTCAACAGTTTTGGTTGTTGATTCACGCCTCTAAGGTCTTTAATCTTTAAGTTTGGAATCTGCGATACGGTGAGATTTCTATGTCTTCTGTTTGTGTGGAAGGGGCCTTCCATGTATTGGCCTTCATGTTCGTGAACCGCTCCACCATATTGCATGCCATCGGAATAAACAAATTTATTTGTTGATGTTTGAAGTTGACCTCCGGCAAATACAATCTCGGATGTCACTGGGCCTTGATATAGGGACATTATGTTTGAAGAGAAATCAGCGCTGTACTGAACTGCAAGATCAGCAGAATCAATGCTGATGTTGGCAAAGTAAGTTAAGTTTGTCGCTGCGCTTTGTTTAATATCAATTTCAAAATCATAATAAAAATCATAAATTTCATTTCCGTTTGAGTCCAAGCCCAAGAATTGTGTTTTAGAGTCAGTGTATTGTTTTAATTTCTTTGACATTCTTTTTACTTGCGTTTCGTTGAAGAAGGTCGAGTTTTTATAATCTGACTTGAGAATTGTAAAGTCGCCGTTTGTTATTTGATTTGAGAAGTTCTGATTTGTTGATTGAAGGAGGTTAATCAAAAGGAAGTCGGTCATGAAGCCGTTCTGCGACCATTGAAAGTTTCCGTTGATCTTCTTATCTTTAACGACCAAGGTCAGAGATATTTTCATCATCTTCTCTAGACCAGCGATGCGATTAGAATCTTTTATCTCAATCTGAGATATATAGACATTTGGCAAGTTGCCGTTTCCTACAATTCTATCAATCATCACAAATCTCCAGATCGTCTTTAGTTATTCTTGTTCTATAAATATTTACGTCACCAGTTTCTAGCACGTCCGGGCAGTTGACTTCGAGGTCGATAAAGATATTTTGCGATTGAAGATTCTTGATTCCTTTACATAAATCGTTAATTGAAATCTCGTTGTCAACAAAAATATTGAAATAATATTCAACATAATCTTCATTAATAGTAAGAGAAGGATCTTCTAACACCTCGTCCAAAATGTAATCATCCTTAATCTTGCTGACTCTCGGAGAAAACTTTAATTGCTGCATCTTTTCAGAGTCGGTATCATCTAATTTGAATACCTCGATCTCAAATGAATCAGTCAAAGCAAAGCCATTTTCCTCCAGCAATTGTAAGATCATATTGTCATCTTGGATGTCGTAATATGTTCCATCATCGAATATCTTTGAACGAAATTCAGGAGGTGCGTTGGTTACAAAGTCGCGATTGGCTTCTTTGTTTGTGTTCTTTACCTCGACAGTGTAGTCATAATCGATATCGACCTGCGGTATTTGTTGATCTGGGAATGTTGAATTAATTTGGAACTTGCTTCCGGCTGAACTAGAATTAAGAATAAATGTTGCTTTAAGAGCGGGTGACTCTGTCGCAGTATGGTCACAAGTTCCAAGAGGGTTTTGAAGAAAGTATATCTTATTGTCGGCAGAGGGATATCTAATCTCTTCGGTTGATAAGTAGTTTTCCGTTCGTCCGGCTGTGTCATTTACATTTCTGAAAAGGCAAGTCGGCTTCATGTACGGTGTTTCTTCAAGGATTCTTGTTTTAATGTCGGCGCTGGTCTCCGTTAAGCCGGCGGCTTCGACATTATAAATTACATCGTCATCAAAAAAAGCATAGTATGAGGGTTTTAGTTTTCCAAGCGAAAGCAAGTGACGACCATATGGAGTCAACTCGATTGATATTACTTCTTCTTTTTTATCAAAAAATGTCATGTCTTATCCTGCTCTTTATCCCTGTGGTGCTAGTATTTGGGGCGGGTTTTGTATTTCTGGACGCTCTGGCTCTGGTGGGGCTGGTTGTTTTAGCCTAGATTGAATTGTTTTCTTTGCCTTATCTTTACTGGGGTCTCCCTTTCTTTCTATAGAATCAGGATTATCTGGTTCAATGTTACTAAATGTAAATTCAGCATCTAATTTAACTAACTCAACAAGAGAGAAATAATCATAAGGCCAGTTGTAAGATAATAGCGAATCAATGTTTTCTTTGC
>Ga0181568_10005467_pt1 | contig 11205 bp, 10 predicted proteins | sample 101ome_20_FD_133758 | JGI IMG/M metagenome (GOLD analysis project Ga0181568, IMG submission 133758) | Coastal salt marsh microbial communities from the Groves Creek Marsh, Skidaway Island, Georgia - 101404AT metaG (megahit assembly) | ecosystem: Environmental > Aquatic > Marine > Intertidal...
AACCAGAGTGAATCTATAAGTTCCAATAGCAAATCCCGCTTTATTGTTATAGTTTTAATCATTATTTGGTTTATGCATGATTAGGTCAAGTTAATGTGAGTATTGGACAAAGAGCAGACTTAAAAGAAAAATTTGTTATATTCCAAAAAACACAACCAGGTGTGGATATGAATCTCAAACGAATGCTGCATAAATTCTTCTTATTATGGACTGGCTGCTTGTACATAACGCTAAGTAATGCTCAACCGCTGAGCCAGCCTAGTGACATATCCTTTGTAACGAATGCCGGAGTGCTTTCCGACGGCACGGCTTATCGAATTGATTATCCAGATAATTTCAATGGCACATTGCTGATAGGTCTTGACTATGCAGCCAGTCAATACCAATCCCAGGAATCACAGTCCTTACTTGCCTTGGGTTATGCACTGGCAGGCGTCACCCGATTGGTTACTGGCTGGGATGTAGAATCATCAGCAAGCAACCATCTGACAACATTGGATATATACAATCAATTATATGGCAGCCCTCAACAAACTCTTCTCTATGGACGCTCACTTGGGGCGCACACTGGTGCGGCAATTGTGCACAAATATGCTGATCGTTTTGATGGAGCCCTGCTGGCTTGCGGTGGTTTAGGCGGTGCAGTGGGAATCTGGAATGGTAAGTTTGATGCACTTTTTATCGCCAAGACCTTACTTGCTGAAAATAATTCTGAACTGAAAGTAATTGACATTCCGGATGATTTCGCTACGACAACCCGACCTGCTTGGCTGGAGTTACTAGCCAGAGCACAAGAAACGCCAGAAGGGAGAGCAAGAATTGCACTCGCTGCTGTCATCGCACAATTACCAACCTGGTCACATCCTGCTAAACAACAGCCTGCCCCTTTTGATCTAGCTGCCTTGCAGGAAGGCTTATATGACAGTCTGGCAGGTTCACCATTACCAACAGTCGGTCAGGCAATGAGTAGCAGGAATGAATTAAATCGACGCGGTGGCGGCAGTATCTCGTTTAACAAGGGCGTTAATTATCGTGACATTCTGCAAAGTTTGGAGAATGCCGATATTGTTGTTGAATTATATCGGCAGGCAGGTCTCGATATTGACAGCGATTTATCCAAGCTTGAGCAAGCCCCCAGATTCTCAGCAGATCTGCAGGCCTTAACCTGGATTGCTCCGCAAATATGGAGTGGCCGCCTGACTATACCAGTGCTAACTCTGAGTAATATAGGCGATAATATTTCTGCGGTTTCTGCACAACATGCCTTTCAGGAAACAGTAAACCGGGCAGGAAGTGCAGCGCTTTTACGTCAGGTCTACGTAAATTCTTCAGGACACTGTGGTTTTTCTCCTGCAGAATCGATTACAGCAATTAATACACTTGCAGACCGGGTCAGCACAGGAACCTGGGGTATGAACACTAACCCATACACAATGAATAGTAAGGCTGAAGCTTTAGATATTGGCCCATCAAGATTTATAAATTATCAGCCAGAACCTTTTGCTCGAGCATTTGATTCATGTGACCTTATGGAGTTGGGTGTGCAAGTGAACGCTTTAAATATAAACAGGCAATGTTCGGCAGACTAGCCGTATTTTTATCTGAAAATTTTACGCTCTACTTCCTGCTAATAACCCATCCATAAATTAAATAGACGTTATTTTAGCTTTAGCAAAAATTATCAATATTTTAGACAGCGTGCCTTTGCGTCTTGGGAAAAAATACCAGCTAAATAGAAAGCAAGCTTTCACGTAAAACCGAGATAGCTTAAGGAAGATACGCCCCGCCATTGATGTGAATGGTTTGTCCAGTGATATACCGAGCTGAAGGGCCTGCCAAAAACACGACTGCTTCAGCTATTTCTTCTGGCTGACCACGACGGCCTAATAAATTTGTGCGTGTGGCATGATGATGAGGTTTATTTTTATCATCCCTGACAGTATCAATGAGTCCTGGCGCTATGCAGTTGACGGTAATGCCTTCTGGCGACAACTCACATGCCAATGCTTTAGTAAAGCCCACCACACCTGCCTTAGCTGATATAACATGAGCCCGGTTTGAGGCACCTGTATGTGCAGTCAATCCGCCAATATTAATAATCGACCCTTGCTCACTTTGACCAAGTGGTTTCATTGCTGCCTGTGACATTAAAAAAACAGCGTCCAGGCATACCCCCATAACCTTGCGCCATTCTGTATAGCTTATGTCGGCAATCGGCGTTTCCGGTCGAATCGCCGCATTATTGACCAGAATATCGAGTCGTCCGAAATGCGCGATGATTTCACTCATGATTCGAGTAGCAATGTCAGGATCTGATAGATCGCCAAGCGTTAGCATGCCTTTTACACCATAAGATTCAAGCTGCTTTAAGGTCTCTGCAGCCTCAGCCTGAGCTTGAGCGGCGTGCACTACGACATTGGTGCCGGTTTTGGCTAAGGCTAAAGCGATGGCTCTGCCGATATTCCGTGATGCGCCAGTAACCAGAGCGACTCGATTAGAGTTTGTTGCCTTTGCTGCTGTCATTCAGTAGCACCCATTCCCCGAATTAATTGATAGTCGGCTTCCATTGATGCAATAGACTTGCAAATAGCCAGTAATTGATCAGGATCAGAATGCCCACCATATTGGCAGTTAGCGTAAAATTTTTCCGTTAATTCATTCTGGCTAAGCGGTGAATCTTGCCCTCCACGCATAAACCCTTGCCTGACTTCTTTATGAGTTCCGTCTTTAAAAACCAGCCTAACGTGACCGGTAAAGGCTGTTGGATAAGGATTATCCAAATCAATTTCATAATTGACCTTTGCAGCAAGACTCAACAAATCAGGATCAGCAATAGACGCTTCACTGTAGTCACCCAGGTTTGCATGACCTCGCAATAGCCCCAAAGCAATACCAAAAGGCACACTGAATTTAGCGGCATAGGGGCTTGGCGGCACACGCTTTATTTCTTTTGGTTCCCACAAGCGATGCACATAACCTTCAGCAGTTTCACAAAGAATTGACTCAATATCACTGATATTAATCCCTTGTTCCCTCAATTGACGGGAACAATCAATATAAGGCTGAATCATGGTGCCACAAGGATAAGGCTTGAATGAAATTGTATCGCTGACATATTGTCGACCAAGCTGGTCAAACAAACAGTCCAGTTTAGGCTCAATCGATGATGCAAACACTTTGAATAAGCCATGCTTGCCTTCGAAAACAAATCTGGGTCCTTCAAATCCAGCCTTGGCCATGGCGAATGCTCTCAAACCGGATTGAGCTGCCCAACCGGGATGCATGCGCTTGGTCCAGCTGCCATCACCCAGATACTCAATAATGCCCGAGGCCATGCTGCCGGCAATCCCGAGCGCATTAGTGATAATCTTGCTGTCGGCTTTACAAGCCACGGCTATGCCAAATGCCGCCGCAAAAGAACCCAGTACTGCGGTGGGATGAAATCCTGACTTGTGAATGGCTTTGGGTAAGGTCAAGGCCAGCCGGCAAAGAATCTCATTGCCAGCAGCAAGTCCCAACATGGTATCTGCAGAATTCAACTGATAACGTTCAGCCGCCGCAAGCATGGCGGGCACCATGACCACTCCGGAATGAACAGGACCACCCTCAAAGGTATCATCGAAATCTTCACCATGAGCCGCTGTGCCATTCACGATTGCAGCACTTGCCGCCGATGTTCTCAGGCGATGACCAATCAGGGTATGCTCACCGGGTTCTGATGCCTCAATCACTGCCTGAACATAATCGTTCTTGCGTGAGGCTATGCACAAACCGACGATATCGAGCAATATATCCCCGTTTTTTTCCAGAGTACTGTCTGGCAAACTTGAAGGCTCTAGCTCCTCACCCCAATTCCCAAGTTTCTGGGCAATACTTTCTTCAATCATGAACGCTCCTTTTCTAAGGGCTGGTAATATCAGTGAATTTACTTTTTAAGCTAGCAAACAAAAGCCCAATCAAGCGCCTGGTGAGCGAGCCAATAATAAATAATGCTGCAACAGATAAAAGCACCAGGGAAATTCTGTCATTGAAAAATATACTCAACTCATCCCCGGACAATAACAATGATCTACGAAAATTACTTTCAATCATAAAACCCAGCACCAAGCCCAGAACAGTGGGCAAAAATGGAAATTTTAGTAATCTCATAAAATAACCAATTAGACCTGCCACCAATACAACTGAAAGTTCAAACAGGCTATTATTAATTGAATAAATACCCGACATAATTAACGCCATAATAAAGGCATTAAGGTAAGGCCTTGGTTGATTCACTAACCAGATACACACAGGCATAATTGCAATACCAATAAAAAGTAAAGCAATTGCTGCGAAAAACAAACCAACATATAAATCTCCCACAATATCGCCTGAGCGTGCAAATAACATTGGCCCCGGGATCAGGCCGTGAATCAGAAAGCCGCCTAATAAAATTGCCGTGGAGTTAGAGCCAGGGATACCGAAACTTAACAATGGAATAAGTGAGGTTTCTGCAACGGTATTATTAGCTGTTTCCGGCGCAGCGATTCCTTCGGGTGAACCTTTACCAAACTCATGTTTTGCCTTAGACCAGCGTTTAGCTTCGTTGTATGACATGAAGGAGGCAACGGTTCCACCGGCGCCAGGCATAACTCCCTCAAATACGCCAAATAAAGCGCCTATGCACTGCGGCAGGACCAACCTTTTTTTTAACTTATTATCAGGAAACTGGATTCTGGGAATAGCCTTTACTCTTGATTCATTTAGCGCCGAAGCCTGTTTCAGCAATTCACTCATTGCAAACAGGCCCACCATGATCAGGATGGGTTGAATGCCTGAAAGGAGATCTGAAACCCCGAAAGTAAAACGGCTGATTCCAGACACAGGATCAGTACCTATGGTAGAAATCATCAAGCCCAACAAAGCGGCAATGAGCCCTTTTACCAGTGACTCCCCTGACAAACTGACAATAACACTAAGGCCGAGTACACCTAGGGCAAAATAAGCTGGCGGGGTGAATGAGAGAGCAAGTCTGGCCAGGGGCTCACTGAACAGGATCAGGACTGACAAACCTACCAGACTGCCGATGACGCCTGAATACAGCGATATGCCCAGAGCAAGACCGGCTTTACCCTGCTTGTTCATTTCATAACCATCGATAACCGAGGCTGCGGCTGCATTGGTCCCCGGGGTGCGGATAAGAATGGCGGGAATCGATCCGCCATATTCTGCACCTACATAGGTAGAAGCCAATAAGACGATAGCAATCGATGGCTCCAGCGCATAGGTAAAAGGCAGCAGCAAAGCCATCGTGATTGAAGGGGATATGCCGGGCAGAGCCCCACCGACAATACCCCAGACAACACCCAGTATTGCAGCGAGGACTAGATAAAATTCCAGATTGGCAAGTGAGGTGAATATCGCTTCCATATCAGTCTTGGAACAATATGCCGACGGGCATAGGAACATCCAGCAGGATCACAAAAATCGCCCAGAGCATCGCTGCCCCTGCTGCCGCAATAATTATCATTCGCCAACTAAAGGCAGCACCTAAATAAAAAGCGAGGCTTGCAAGTAACAGTGCTATCGATAATACATAACCCAGGAATGCCAGCATAAAAAGATAGATCACAGCAATAACCACCAGGCCGAATGCCCGAAAGATTTTTCTGGCTTCGCCATCCCATTCTGCTGATGCCGGTACAACAGATTTTCTGCTTTGATAGATAGCCTGAACACAAAGTATGATACCCAAGGACACCATGAGAATGCCCAGCACTTTTGGCATGCCTGCCGGACCGATGGTATCGGCCAAGGCACTTACCCTTTGCCTGAATGAAAAAAACAGATAAAGACTGCCCAGAGCAATAGCAACCATTCCACCAACAAAATCTCTGGACAACATATCAACTCACTTTTCTAGTTCACACGCATAAATTATGCAGCATCAGCAGCGCTGCACTAAACTCTTATTCAATAAGCCCCACACTTCTCAGGTAGTTTCTAGTTTCGTTTGCAAATTCATCAATGAAGCTCTGGTACTCAGCATGATTGATGTAATTTAATCTTAAATTGTCAGCAAGGTAAGACGCCTGATAGTCCGGGTTTTCCAATACATTTTGGATAGCCTGCTCCCACTGACGAATTAATTCGGGCGCCAGGCCTTTGGGCGCTGCAATTCCCCTGAACTTACGGACTACAACTTCATAGCCCAGTTCCTGCACTGTTGGTATTTCAGGAAACTGCGCCAAACGCGTATCACTCAATGTAGCCAGAAGTCGTAAACTGCCAGCCTGAATTTGAGATTGCAATTCCTGAGCCTCACCAACACCGATGTCCAAAGTGCCATTAAGAACATTGATCATTAAATCACCGCCCCCTTCATGGCTAATTACTGCTGCATTCAAGCCGGTAGCCAGTTTCAACTGCTCTAAAGATTGTCTTTCCATGGAACCAGGATTTGCAGCGCCCCACAATCCACGCGAGTTTCTGGCTTTATCTAGCACATCTTCCAGCGTTAGAAACGGGCTGTCTGCCGCGGTGTAAATGAGTTCAGGATCAAAAAACAAATTAACCAGCGGATCTACATCCTTATAGGTATAGGCAGGTTGGGAAAGTAACGAGGTATAGATAAATGTCGGCGTAGTTGCGTAGAATTTTGAACCATCAGGTTTCGCCCTGGACAATTCAGCAATTGCGCTAGCCCCGGATCCGCCTGTTACGTTTTTAACTATAATATTGGCGCCCAATTCAGGTCCGAGGTAGAGAGACAATTCTCGAAGAAATACATCGCTTCCACCCCCTGGCCTTGAATGTGTCAGTATCGTTATGGTGTCGACAGGGTATTCTTGAGCATAGCAATGAAAACTATAACTGAGAATTAATAAAAGGATAACTGCTGCTTTTTGATTTTTAAAAATCATATTATTCGGTTTTAGTCTCGCATTAATCAGGTTTCAAGCTGTTGCTGTCCAGACTCCTCAAAGTTACTGACAAGTTAAGGCCCATATCCTCACCGTGGCAGTTCAGGCAATGCTGGTAATAAAGAACCTGCCCCTGAATGGCCTGTGCCTCGCTATAAATGCCATCAAATACAGAAGGCCCAGTTGTTGATTACGCCATCAGTGACAGGCTTGTGCCTGCAGAAAAAGCGACAAACAACACCAGGCATACTGGCTTCAACAAAACCCTGGCGTAAAACATTTCAGGGCCCTTCTGAACCTTCGATTGGAGCCACACCAGCTGGCTCTCTCTGCATGGTACTGCCTTCCAGCGTCAGACGAGCGCCGTTTGTTATAAGTACTGATTCAGGCGGCCCCTGGAAAAAGCTATAGCCGTCCCGTGTGTCCTTCCAGGCTAATGGGCCAGCCACATATTTACCGGCGTTAAGCGTAGCCTCTTTGATAGCCGTTACCATCGCTTCGTAATTCACGTCTCCCTGGCGCAGACCGGTAAAACTGCCCAGGTCAGTGCTGGCAACAAATACGACATCCACCTCTTCAAGACCGGCGATTTGATCAGCAATTTCTACACCGGCCGGATTCTCAACCATCGCGACAATCATGATGTTATCGTTGGCTGTCTGACGATAGTTGCTGCCCCACAGTGTGCGGTACTGGCCGCCGCCCTGGCTGCGCTTCCCAATGGGAGGATATTTGGCATAAGTGATTGCGTTTTCGATTTTCTCAACAGTGTCGACCATGGGCACAATGACGCCGAGTGCTCCTATATCCACCGCCTTCTGAATATCTCCCTCATTGGCATCAGGGACACGGATAAAAGGAACCGCAGGTCCGGGGCAGGCACGGATCATAGTCGCGACTTCCTGATAGGTCAGCGGACTGTGCTGCATTTCAATCCATAAAAAGTCAAAACCTGCATTGGCCATGGCACAATAAACGTTCAAGTCTGCTGTGCTCACCGTACCACCGACAACCTGTTCACCCCGTGCAAGTTTCGCTTTTACTGTGTTGTACATGGTGTCGCTGGCTTCGGCGGCAAATACGCTTGAGCTGCAAAACACTATCAGTAGCGCTGCATAGCCTAGTAATTCCAAGGGACTGTTGATTGGCGTTTTATATGATTTCATTTCTATTTATCCTCTGGTTTGTCGATGCTGTATTAGTTTAAAAATAAAATTGCTTATTACGGAAGCTCCAATTGGTAAATGGCATTCCCAGTAAAAATCTCATGCTAGCAGATATGTGCGCCAGGTATTGCGAGGTAAAGTGAGTAAAGAGACTGGCTTGCCGTCATAAACAGGCGATTCCTTTTTGGGCCACCGAAGCAGACATTGGCACAGATTTCCGGGAGCCTGATCATGCCTATGGGGTCGCCTTCCGGAGACAACACCATGACCCCGGGATTGGCTCCCGCCCAGACATTGCCAAAGCTATCACAGCGAATGCCGTCTGGCGCAGAACGTCCACCATCCGGCAGAGTGACCTGTGCAAAGGTGCGGCCATTACGCAAACGTGTACCATCAATATCCCAGACTTTAGTCTGGCCGGAATCTGCTACATACAAACGGCTGTAGTCAGGCGAAAAACACAGGCCGTTTGGCTGCCCGACCTCATCGGTGAGTACTTCAATTCGGCCATTTGAACCATCTACCCGGTAAACCGCCTCTTTAAGCTCGGATTCAGCGGGGTTGCCTTCGTAAAGCCCACGGATACCAAATGTTGGATCTGTAAATCAGATACTGCCATCAGGGTGGACAACCAGGTCGTTTGGTGAGTTCAACCTTTTCCCATCATAACTATCGGCAATGACGGTAATGCTGCCATTCTGCTCATAGCGGACAACCCGACGTCCACCATGTTCTGCTGAGAGCTGGCGTCCCTGAAAATCAAAGGTATTGCCATTACTGTTTCCCGACGGGCTACGAAAGCTGGTAACACGAGCATCATCCTCTATCCAGCGCATCTGTTGATTATTTGGAATATCACTCCATACCAGAAAACGCCCTACCCCGTTCCAGGCAGGCCCTTCAGCCCAAAGCGTCCCTGTGTGAAGTCGAAGAATGGGAGAATTGAATTGTAAACAGCGACGAAAGCTTGGATCGAGTGTAATGATATCAGGGTCAGGATAACGAATAGGATTGTTGCCACTCCAGTCCCGGCTGGAAGCAACGGTAGAGATATCATCAGGAATAGTCTGCGATCTGGCCAGATCTGAAAATAACGGCAGGACTGCAGCCCCGGTTATTGTCTTGATCAAGCGCCTGCGTGTTGGGTCAGGTGTAATACTTTTGAGTTGATCGGCATTGCTGTTCATGTCTGTTATTTTTTTATTCATGAAACTACTCCCGGTATAGCCTGTTATTTCCCAACTAATCGATACGCTCGATCCGAGTATAAAAAACTAAATTATTTTTGAACACTCATTTGTTCCGTTCTCCAAGAGGAGTGATTTATAGAAAGAGTGCCAACCATTCCTGTAACGAATTGATACAGCGCTTTGCTTTGAACTGACACAAACAAATACATTCGGGCAATCGTCAAAAGTTTTTACAGCCAAGCAGCTAAACTACCTGTTACGTTCGAGACCAATTTTTTTGGCTTCGGCGCAATGAATCATCACATCGTAATACCTTTCAACCCACTCTGGAGAGGAGGCAAAGGGATTTGGGCCAAAGCCCCTGCCTGGAATCATCCTCGCCTTGGCATGAGCATTATCGAATTCTGAATGATTAGTCAGCAAAACCGTCGCCCCTGCTTCGGCAGACCTTTGTGCAAACATGCTTTGAGATTCTATATATTCTTCCAGATTTGGAATTCCCGGGTTTGGAGTAGCGGTGGGAAAATTAAAGGCGGTGCCGCCAGAATACGAAACGACCATGGGTCTGCCGAAATCGTGGACAGTAAAAATATACGAAAGCGTTCCCTTTGTATGGCCGGGAGTCGGATAAATATCCACGCTCAATTCACCCAGTGTTAATTGCATGAATTCACTAACCTGGATACCGGTAGAACGGTCCGGGGTCATCGAAGCATAGCGGTTAGGGTAATCCGCAACCATTTGCCAATCCGCCGTTCCCATGATTACGGGAGCTCCACTGGCAGCCTGCACCACTTCAACCCCGCCAATATGATCCCCATGTGCCTGGGAAATCAGAATATAACGAATATCGGCTGGATCAAGGCCCAGTTTTCTCATCCCCTCGAGTATCAATTCGCCCGAATTGTAGGGAAATTGCGTATCAATAAGGATATGCCCTTCGCTGCCGGTCAACAACCAGGCAGAGTGGACGGAACCTCCCAGCCAGTACAGATCGTCAAAGACCTGAACCGGGGCTGCATACCAGCTATCACGAGGCGGTGCCAAACTTGGATCACGGACATAGCCTGGAACATTGTTACTGGTATTTTCACCCAGACTCGGCGGCAAAACACAAAGCCGGTTCAGCACACCCAGATACTCAAAGCCAGCTGCTTGCTTTGCCTGCCTGATAGCATCCTCAATTTCCGCAGCATAATTTCTTGAGCCTTGCTGAGCGCTCGCGTTTACAGCACTGAAGACAAAAAGACAAAGACCCAATAAGTTCGATAATCGTTTAATCATTCTCGCTTCTCCCTTTCCTGAATGCAGGCCGTTGCTGACTGCCACATTAATTTTCGGTATTGCCAAGTTAACTCCATAAAATGACGACATTCAACCAATGAATACGCCTGCCATAAAATAAAAATTCAGCGATAATATTGGGGATCAATCGTTTCTGGAAGTTGGAACCAGCCTGCTGGTCATCAATGCAGTTGGTTCTATTCTCGGACCACTGTCTGTTGTTCAGACAATGCAGTGGTTTGGCATACAATCATTCTTCATTTTTAATGCGCTGGTGTTGGCCATCGGCGGTTCATTGACCGTGCTGTTTATTCGAACCCGTGCTCCAAGCCAGGATCACTCTTCTAAATTCCAGGCAGCCACAACAGCAGCAACCCAGGGTGCTCTGGAAATGGACCCGCGCAGTCATAGTGAATAAATAAGTTCGATATACTTTTGGACAAAGCATAAACTTACCCTTTCGTGGTTTCTTTTATGGCGGAGAGGGAGGGATCGTTCACTTCCTGAATCCCTGCGGGACGACCCTACAAAACGGGTCGCGCTGCGCTCGCTGTCGTGAGCTTGTAGAAGCCTAACGAGGCTTCTCACAGCAAATCTGATATCTAAAAAAGCCCGCTCATAAAAAAACCGCTTTCGCGGTTTCTTTTTTATGACCTATGGCGG
>Ga0181568_10005469_pt1 | contig 11202 bp, 9 predicted proteins | sample 101ome_20_FD_133758 | JGI IMG/M metagenome (GOLD analysis project Ga0181568, IMG submission 133758) | Coastal salt marsh microbial communities from the Groves Creek Marsh, Skidaway Island, Georgia - 101404AT metaG (megahit assembly) | ecosystem: Environmental > Aquatic > Marine > Intertidal zone...
ACGTCCGAGGCAAAGATGTCTAGAGCCCGCCGACATGTGCCACTCATGTCGGCGTAATTTCCCACTGCCACCGAACTGCGGGCCCAAAGATTAACAGTAGTGGCCGCGCCTGCTAGGACAATACCCCCAATGGTAATAGCCAACATGAGTTCGGCTAGCGTAAAGGCCCTTCTGTCTGATCTATGTCGGAAGTGTTTCGCTCTTTTCATAACAAATGAACTAGAAGGATCGGTAGTAGTAATCGTAAAGACCATCCTTTGCGATTAAGGTTATGTACTCTCGAGTGTGGGACGTGCCCCGGTTGTCCATCCAAGTTACAGCCATTGTTACTCTCTTTTCCGTGGCAGATCGAGTCGCGATCTTCCTTTTGACGGTGTAGCGGCTCGAATAAGCGTCCGTAAACTCGCTCTTTGGAGCGTAACTTGCCTCGGCATTCAAAGCCGTTAAACTCGCCCAATTGAGAGTGCGCAAATCCTCAATCTCGCTCTGCAGGACTTGCGACGCACGCGTTTCGTCACGAGCGGTTTCTATGAGCTTGTTCCCATAACTGAGGGCGCCAAAGCCACCTGCGAAAATAACCAGAATGACCACCATGGCCACCATGACTTCTATAAGTGTGAACCCTTTCTTCTTTGAGAAAGCGTTACTGACCTTAATGTTATCCAATTTTGACGGTCCGAGGTGCATAAGATCGTTTGAAAACTAAAAGATTGGTTCCCCTTTAACTCTACAATTTCATCACGGATTTTCAGCAGTCTACTTTAGTAAGGAAAAACCGATTGAGCGATTCCCACCCTCAACCCGTGATAGTACGCACAATTCCCTTAAGAAAATTCTGCATATCGTCTGCATTCGCATAGAGCGTAAAACGGTATCAATTCTCGAACACCGAAATAGAACACTACGGACTTAGAACGCCCCTACAACGGGGAGTAGCCAACCCGTTCCGCCCAGTCTCGCTTACAACGGCGAGATGCTCGCTGCCAATGCAGTCATATCAGTAAAATCGAGTACCTCCGTAGCGGCACGCAATTCTCTCCATCTGCCCACAGTAAACCTGCTGTGCTTATCGAATTCCTTCAGGTTGATATCGTAGTGAAAGTCTACCTCTCCCATAATATTAATTTTCTTAGCCACTGCCGAACCGGACATTCCTCCATTGCCAGCGATGACAAGGTCCGCATTCGGCGCGTAAATGACACCTGCGGTATCGCCGTTGCCTAGAATCGAAATTTTCTGTGTCGTAGGTGATGGAGCCGTCCCCCATAGTTGGAAAGATTCCGGATTCAACTGGTCATTTAAAAATCCATTTCCACCGATTTTCACATCCCCCGCAGCGTACATTTCAAGGGATGAGCCAACCCCTATGATATTGATCCCTGCTCCACCCGAAATCGAGAAGTCTCCATCTACGATTATCACAGTAGGACCGACAATGTTCAACTGGTCCGAGGAAGCCATACTAAAGCTAGTGATATGGTACACTTCTGGATTGGTCGACGTTCCCGAGGATCCAATGCTTCCTGGGGCCAAGGACGTGTAGTCGACTATATAATTAACCCCATCAACTGTTCCGGTCGGCACCGAAATGTCCCACAAGTTTGCATAAAAACTAGTCGAAACGCGACTCATGTCCATCGTCTCGGTCGATCCATCTCCCATAATACTGCCTCCCGGTCCCACATCCGGCGTACCTCCACTAGTGGCAACGTATCCATAGATGTCACCGTTTCCCACATCAAGGGCTCCGTTATTCACTGAAAGCGATGCGACAGTCGCCTGATCAAGCCGGTTTGTAGTGGCATCCCAATCACCCACAGTAGAATCGTAGGCATCCACGCTAACGGGACTGCCGCTAAAATCAATCGTCTGCTTCGCGGTTAACGCGTTACCAAAAAGACTTGATTTCTTAAGATCCACCCTAATTTGTTTAACAATTTCACTGCCACTCGCATTAATAATTCTTCCCTCTGACACCAATATCGGTAACTTATTATTGTATTCAAAATAAACTTTAACCGGACCGGTTCGGGTGTCAGTAAAGCTAAGATCGGTAATCGTAGTATAATAGCCATTGGAGCCCACAGATGACCATCCACTGACATCTTTGGTATTGATAGCGATCATCGCTTCCTCGAGCCCAGCCTCTGCCAAGTTCATCGCGCTCTGCAGTTGTAACGTTCTTTTGGAGAGCGTATATTCGTTATAGGCCATTTTGAGGTAACCCCCTACAACCGCTGCACCTACCACTGCAATTCCGATCGCCCCAATCATTGCGGATCCCCTTCTGGAAGTCAGCCCAGACGCACTCTTACTAAACCGGAAAAAATTCATCAGACGCTGACCTCTCTATTTCTTAACATAAAACGGGCCGAAATGATTTCGTCCGTATTGGCTACGCTGAGAACCGTCTTGAGGAGAACGGCCTCTATTTGCACAACCTTGACTGACAGAGCGTCCGTAGTGGCGTTACGATTTAAATCAAAATACGAAAATCCAAACTTTTCTACATTTTCAAGGATGATACGCGACACGCCATCATAAGTTCTCGTAAGCGTTTTTCCTACCGTATCATAGGAATAGGTTACTGATGCCGTTCCGGTACCTGTGTCGTCGTACGCGGTGAATGTAAACGTGCTCGAGCTTGATACCGACACGCCGTTCGCCATTCGGACATCATAGGCAAACACATCAAGCGAGCGCCGACAACTACCGCTCATTTCAGCGTAATTCCCAAGACTCATCGAACTGCGCCCCCAAATATTGACGGTGGTCACCGCTCCAGCTAGTACTAAGCCAACAATCGCTGTGGCAATCATCAACTCTACCAAAGTAAATCCAAGCGTAGCGTCTTTTTGGCGGAATCTAAACGGCATTTTAAATGGGTCTTTCACTAGATCGTTCGGTAGTAGAAGTCGTAAAGTCCGTCCTTTGATATCAGAGTGATGTATTCCCTCATGTGAGACGTCCCTCTGTTATCCGTCCAACTCACCTGCATCGTTACTCGTTTTTGCAGGCTCGAACGAGTCGATATCTTACGCTTAATCGTAAATCGCGCTGAGTACGCGTCAGTGAAGGAGCTTGACGGCGCATAAGTCGATTCCGCATTCAAGGCGATAAGGGTCGCCCAGTCATACGACCTCAATTCCTCGATTTCACTCTGAAGCACCTGAGAAACCCGAGTTTCATCCCGGGAGACCTCAATCAGTCGATTACCCTGAATCAGGGCGCCAAATCCTGCAAGAAGGACCACTAAAATAATGATCGAGGACATCATAACCTCAACCAGGGTGAAACCCCTTTTTGAAGCTAATCTAACGCTCTTCCTATCTAACGGCTTATCTAATAGAGTTCTCATTTTGAAAAAAAGCTAATTAGACGCGAATCTCCAACTCACCGCGTCTAATCGCCAACAATCAACTTTGATTATCGGAAAACACTGATCTATCTGAAGCGGGATTACCGATCCCTGTTCAATTCCCGAAACTCTTAGAGGATAAGAAAGCCAGACCAGTCCGGTAGCCTAGCTCCCGGGAACATCGAAAGCGTTGGACCGAATACCTTTTTTAAAAAATCTAGCTCCGGAGCCGATAAGCCGGATTCTGTACGCTGCCGAAGCAGCGCCACGTTCATTTATCTGTCCCGCACGAATGCGGAACCCTTTCGAAAAAGGCGCGACATACCCGGGGCATAAAAAACGGGCCGCTCTGCCCCCTATTTTGTCTTGCGTCGGATTGGGCTTGCCCTGCCCGCCCGATTGCTCGGAACGGCGGTGGGCTCTTACCCCACCTTTTCAACCTTACCCCCCTTCACCAAACAGATCTCCCGAAAGAGGCCTGCCCGCCGAAGCCTTGGCGAAGATGGGCGGTGTATTTTCTGTGGCGCTATCCATCGACCCGCCTTTAAGCGAGCCTTCCCCGTTTTCACGAGGAATCCTGCCCTGTGACGTCCGGACTTTCCTCTCCACTGCCTGCACTGAACGAATTCATTAAAGAACGGCGGAGCGAACGTGTGGCTCCGAAGCTAGGAGTCGAAATAAAGGATGCGGCCACAATTGTCGCAAGTGGTAATTTCATTACCCTTCATCACGTCAACCTCAACCGATGAGGAAACTCGCATATGGCAGCCCTGGCACTTGGCGTCTTTCTGAGCGACAATGATGGGAAACTTCAACCCCCTGGAGACGCGCCGGTACACGGAGAGCATTGGCTTTTCAATACTTGCTTCCACCTCAGCCAGCGCTTGCTTTGCCGCATCGATCTCGCCCCTTAAATTCGCCTCTTTTTCATCCAATCGGCCCAAAACCCGCTTTTCCATTTCAATCTTCTCGCGGCAAACCGCTTCATCTTCCCCTTGTTTCTTGCGCGCCTCATCCAGCTCGTACAGGAGTTCGATTTCCTTTTCCTCAAGATCGGATATTTTTGACTCAGTCAGCTCGATTTCATGGGTCAGCGCCTGGTACTCATCGTTCTTCTTAACAAGAAGTTGCTGGTTTTTGTACTTAAGCAATTGTTGCTCAACATCGCCCATCTCCGTTTCAATCATCTTCCCTCGGACTTCCAGCTCCTTGACAAGTTGCTTTTCCGCCGCGATCTCAGCGTCAAGATCTGCTATCTTTTTCTGGGTCGATGCTCTTTCAACCGGCAAATGGGCCAAATCGCGCTCGATCCGCTGCAAATTCATGTCTCGATCCTGAAGGATCAGCAGGCTGGTAGTGCAATCTGTGGCCATATATCTAACTGAGATTGGAGGGCTATAATTTCAATGCGTCAAGGCGCATCGATACCGAATTCCTAAATGTAATACATCTCCTGATTCTCACTCGCCACAAGCTCCGCCAATGTGACCGAACGCGCACTCTCTTCAAAACGCTCCTGCATTTCAGCCCAAGCCTTGGCAACCGCTTCTCCAGAATCCCCTGAAACCCTCGAAAACTCCGAAAACATTTCGCTCTCAATCAGAGAAATCACATCGAAGAGGGAAATTTGGTCCGGGGCTCTAGCGAGCAAATAGCCTCCTTGCTTTCCCCTCCTGCTCTCAACCAGCCCGCCGTTACGAAGTTCGCCCAGTATTTGGGCGAGGTACTTCGCCGGGATTTTTTCCACATTGGCCAGCTCCTCGATACTGGAAACGCCAGACCCTTCAAACCGCTTCGCTAATTGGACCAAGGCGCGGCACGCGTATTCGAGTTTCACGGTCATTTTCATGGCTTTCGACCAAACTGGGGACCTCTCGCCACGCAATCGAGTACAAAAGCAAATAAACCCCTTCAAAACGGACTATTTCGACCCAAAAAACTCAGTAGGTGAATATACACGAAAAAGGTCCTTGCACGCCTTCGAACAGGCGTTTCAATTGCGCGTTTTTATCATAGAAAAAGGTTGTGATCGCTCATTCTATTTGAGACCTTTTTCATCGACAAAAACTACTATATGGATTCCCAGACCGACGCTGAAAATAGTCCCGTAAACCACGAAGGCTCCGCAACCTACGACGCCTCGAATATTCAAAAGCTAGAAGGCCTGGAAGGCGTACGCAAACGCCCCGACATGTACATCGGGGACACGAACGAGCGCGGCCTTCACCACTGCGTTTTCGAGGTAGTAGACAACTCGATCGACGAGGCCCTCGCCGGGTTTTGTAAAAACATCAAAGTCTCCATTCACTTGGATGGATCCTGTTCCGTGGAGGACGACGGACGCGGCATTCCAGTAGACATCCACCCGAAGTACAAAATGCCCGCTCTCGAATTGGTGCTGACCAATCTCCATGCAGGGGGGAAATTTGGCAAAGGAGCCTACCAGGTATCAGGCGGTTTGCACGGCGTGGGAGCGAAGTGCGTCAACGCCGTTTCCGAGTGGTTTGAGGCAGAGGTCCGCAAGGATGGCAAAATCCATCAGATGAGCTTCAGTCAGGGCATCACTACCAAGAAACTCGCGGTAATCGGTGAAACCAAGAAAACCGGCACCAAAATTAGCTTCAAGCCGGATCCTGTCATCTTTCTGGAAACCCGAACGTTCCAATACGATATTCTCGCCAAGCGTTTGCGCGAACTCGCTTTCTTGAACCCAGGAATTCACATAACGATCAGTGACGAGCGCTCCAACAAGAGCGAGAGCTTCCAGTTCAATGACGGGATCGCCGAGTACATTCGCTTCCTCAATCGCTCGAAGAATGTCCTCCACGAGGAGCCCATTTCATTCGGGGACACCTTTCCCGATCCGAACGATCCGGATGGTCCGGCAACGGGGGTCGACGTCTCGCTCCAGTACAACGATTCCTACAACGAACAGTTGTTCGCCTACGCAAATTCAATTTTTAACATCGAAGGTGGCACCCACCTGTCTGGTTTCCGTACTGCCTTGACTCGCGTGATCAACCAATTTGCTCGGGCAAACAATTTGCTCAAAGAAAAGGATCCCGCGATCACAGGCGACGACGCCCGTGAAGGACTGGTCGCCGTTGTTTCCGTCAAAGTTCCCGAACCCAGATTCGAAGGACAGACCAAGACCAAGCTTTCCAATTCGGAAGTCGATGGCATCGTCCAGAAAATCGTTGGCGAACGTCTGAAGTACGTCTTCGAAACCGATCCCAAACTCGCGAAGCGCTTGATCGATAAGTGCCTCAACGCGGCGCGTGCCCGCGAGGCAGCGCGGAAGGCGCGGGAAACGGTTCGTAAAGGCGCGCTTTCTGGAGGAGGTCTTCCCGGAAAGCTTGCGGACTGTTCTTCCCGGAAACCGGATGAGAGTGAGCTTTACATTGTGGAGGGTGACTCCGCGGGCGGATCCGCCAAGCAAGGCCGGGATCGTCGTACTCAGGCGATTCTCCCCCTCCGAGGCAAACTCATCAACTCAGAGAAAGCGCGCATCGACAAGGTGCTCTCCAACAACGAAATCCGAACCATGATCACCGCGATCGGCTGCGGCATCGGCGACAACGAGGGAGATCACGGCTTCAAGATTGAAAAAGCCCGCTACCACAAGATCATCATCATGACCGATGCGGACGTTGACGGCTCCCATATTCGGACACTGCTTTTGACTTTCCTCTATCGTCAAATGAAGGAGCTGATCGAAACGGGATACGTTTACATCGCCCAGCCTCCATTGTACAAAATCAAGCGGAAACGCCGTGAGCAGTACATAGACAACGACGAGCAACTTAACCGCATCCTCTTGGAACTCGGCTCTGAGGACGTCAGGATGACTCGTTTGGACGATGGCCATGTTTTCAACGGGACTCAGCTAGACCAAATCGTCGAAATCTTCGCCCAGCTGGAACGGATCGGCGGCGCAGTCGCGAGACATGGCGCTTCTCTCAGTGAGTATTTGGAGCAGTATTCAAAAGAAGAGCACACGCTACCGCGATATCTCGCGCGAGTTCGCGAAGGGAATGAAGAATTCTATACCTTTCTAACAAACGAAACCGACCGTGCCACATTTGTGCAAGACGCTGGAATAGGCCCTGAAGAGCTCGATGGTGAGAATGCCACCGTAACGATACAGAACGACGAAGCAGGGACTTCAAAGCGCATCTCGCTCTTCGAGATTTTCGAGTCGAATGAAATGTCCAAATTGATGCGAGAGATTGAGGACATCGGGCTCGACCTTTCCCACTTCCAAAAGTCGGGAACTCCGATCTATACTATTCTTGAGAACGAAGGGCAGAAAAATGAGAACACGATTGAGATCTTCTCAAACATGGAGATTCTCGACCAGATCCGCCTGCTTGGCCGAAAAGGTTTGAACATCCAAAGGTACAAAGGTCTCGGGGAGATGAACCCCAAGCAATTGTTCGAAACGACCATGGATCCCGAAAAGCGCCGCTTGCTGAAAGTGAATATCAATGACGCGGCCAAAGCGGATGAAATGTTTACGATTCTCATGGGCGAGGAAGTTGCCCCTCGAAGAGCCTTCATTGAAGACAATGCTTTAAACGTCTCCTATCTCGACGTTTAACCAACCCCATCCCACGACTTCCTTTTACGTAACCAATTAATAGATACGCATGGACCCAGCATCCGAACGCATTTCTCCTGCTAGTATAACCGACATCATGTCGACCGCCTACATCGACTATTCGATGTCGGTCATCGTCAGCCGCGCTTTGCCCGACGCTCGAGACGGGCTCAAGCCAGTTCAGCGACGCATCCTCTACGCAATGTTCCGCGAAGGACTGCTACACAATCGCCCATTCGACAAGTGCGCGGGCGTCGTTGGTGAAGTACTAAAGAACTACCATCCGCACGGTGACTCCTCCGTTTACGACACCCTGGTTCGTATGGCTCAAAAATGGGTCATGCGGTATCCGCTAATTGATCCACAAGGGAACTTCGGCTCCGTCGATGGCGACTCTCCCGCCGCCTATCGTTACACAGAGTGTCGACTCACCAACATAGCCGAAGACCTTCTCCGTTACCTCGACGAAGACACCGTCGATTTCGTTGCGAACTACAAGGAAAGCACGACCGAGCCTGACGTACTGCCGGCAGGCCTGCCGAATCTTCTCATGAATGGTTCGACCGGTATCGCCGTGGGAATGGCAACGAATATCCCGCCGCACAATCTCGACGAGCTCATCGACGGGATTTGCGCCCAGATCGACAACCCGAATATTGAGATCGATGAACTAGCAACCCACATTCAAGGTCCCGACTTCCCGACAGGCGGCCAAATCGTCGGCCGCAAAGGCATCGACGAGTACATGCGTACGGGCCGAGGCATCGTTCGCATGCGCGGCATAATGCGAAAAGAGGAGATGGACAATGATCGCGATCGGCTCGTGATCACCAAAATCCCCTACAATGTTAATCGCGCAGTCCTTGTAACCAAAATCGCAGACTTAGTGTCCTCAAAGGACATTGAAGGGATCAGTGATCTCCGAGACGAATCAGACGAGAACACCCGTATTGTCATCGAGCTTAAACGAGGCGAATTCCCTGAGGTCATCATGTCAAAGCTGTTCAAGAAAACAGCGCTTGAAAGCAGCTTCGGCGTCAATCTCCTCGCCTTGGACAATCGACGTCCCAAGCAGATGAACATCAAGGAACTGATCAATTGCTACATTGATCACCGCCGCGATGTGATCTACCGCCGTACCGCGTTTCGTCTCAAAAAAGCGGAAGATCGGGCCCATATCCTCGAAGGATATAAAATAGCGCTCGATAACCTCGACGACTTCATAAAAATCATTCGATCTTCCGCAAATCGCGATGAAGCAAAAGAAAGGCTACAAGGGAAGTACCCTCTTTCCGATCGACAGGTTGCCGCAATTCTCGACCTTCGACTCTACCAGCTCACCGGCATGGAGCGAGGCAAGATCGAAGAGGAATACGCAGAGCTTATCAAGCTGATAGAAGAGCTGCGAAGCATTCTGGAAAGCGAACAGAAGTTGCTCGAAATCATCAAAACCGAGCTACTTGAACAGAAGGAGAAATATGGGTCCCCTAGACGCTGTGAAATCGTTCCCTACGAAGGCGACATTTCGAAAGCGGACATGACCCCTCGTGAGGGTTGCTTCATCACTGTTTCCCACAAAGGATTCATCAAACGTACTAGCGACAGTGAATACCGCACCCAGAAGCGAGGCGGGAAAGGCGTTCAAGGCGGCAATACTTACGACGAGGATTTCATCGAGCACATATTCACCGCCAATACGCATGACTTCATTTTCTTCGTCATGAATAACGGCCGCGTGTACGTGGAAAAGGTATACGAGATTCCCGAAGGCTCCCGAACCTCCAAAGGCCGCTCCATCGCACGCGTCTTCCAATTGCAGGAAGGGGAAAAGATAGCTGCCATGATTTGCCTTAAGGAAATTGTGGATACACAGCACTTGGTAATGTGCACTAAGAATGGGGTCGTTAAAAAGACCAATCTGATAGACTACAAAAATTTCCGCCGTGGAGGCATCATCGGAATCAATATTGATGAAGGGGATGACCTTATTTCGGCTAAGCTAACCAGTGGTGAGGACGACTTGGTTATCATCACCCTTAAAGGTCAAGCAATCCGCTTCCCAGAGACCGATTTGCGTGACCAAGGCCGTGCTACTCGCGGTGTACGAGGAATACGCCTGAAAGAGGGCGACGAAGCCAAAGCGATGGAAGTCGTCAACGACGAAGGAACCCTCCTCATCTGCGGCTTAAGTGGACAAGGTAAACGGACCAAGTTCGAAGAGTATCCAACTCAAAAGCGTGGAGGGAGTGGAGTCATTGCAGCCCGAACCTCAGGCGTTTCCGGAGCTTTAACGGTGTTTGAGTCGGACGAAATGATGATGCTCACGAAAAATGGACAGGCCGTTAGGACGAAGGTGTCTGGAATCAGCGTGATTGGCCGAGCGACTAAGGGTGTCCGTTGCATCAATTTAAACAAAGGAGACCTTCTTCTCGGAGTAGCGCGGATCGTCGAAGTTGAAGACGATGACGCGGAAGGCGATGATCAACCAATTGCAGATTTCTCCAACCCGGCTGAATAGATCAAAGCACACGTCCTGATTCAATGATTTCCAGAGGAAACCTCTAGAAATCGATCCCGTGCGGAATCTTGCCAATCTCGTCAAAGATAAGAGATTTTACATTTTATATGGCTTGATTCGTCAAAATTACCTAACGAAAACCCCTAGTTTAGTGTGTTTTAGCCGTTTTCTTCTTGCTCAATCTGCAGCAGTTTAAACTATTTCGTAATACTTTCACGCGTCCTGTAGCCTCAGTTCCTGCACGTTTTTGAGCCAGACGTAATCTAACGACAAAAAATTTTAAAAACCCTCTATTCTGTAAGGAAATGTTTTTCCTCACAGATATTCTGCGACTCTGGTTATTAGCAATTAGCAGTCTCGTGGAATCTGTTGTTCACAAAAAATCCTATAATTAACTCATAAGTACTACAATGAACAAACTACTGAAAACTACACTCGCAGGTCTACTGCTAGTAACTCCTGCTCTTCACGCGCAGATCGAACTGAGTGATAACCTGTCAGTCACTGGTTTCTTGGACATGTCCGCAGTGGACGTAGACAGTGAAACCGGAGAAGACAGCTCATCGTTCAATCTCGACCAAGCAGAGATCGACTTTCTGATCGATTTCGACGAAATCACCGCTCAGATCGACCTGAATTATCTCGGTAACAACAGCACCGAGGAATTCGATCTCGAACAAGCATTCATTACCTACAACCTTGGTGACGGAGCCAATATCGAAGCGG
>Ga0181568_10005474_pt1 | contig 11198 bp, 4 predicted proteins | sample 101ome_20_FD_133758 | JGI IMG/M metagenome (GOLD analysis project Ga0181568, IMG submission 133758) | Coastal salt marsh microbial communities from the Groves Creek Marsh, Skidaway Island, Georgia - 101404AT metaG (megahit assembly) | ecosystem: Environmental > Aquatic > Marine > Intertidal zone...
GGTATTGAAGATACATCAGATGGTACTCCTACAGGTGAAGGTGGTATTGAAGATACATCAGATGGTACTCCTACAGGTGAAGGTGGTATTGAAGATACATCAGATGGTACTCCTACAGGTGAATAAGAAGATACATCAGATGGTACTCCAACAGGTGAATAAGAAGGTACATCAGATATATAGTAAACTAAATTTTCAAAACTACCTTCATCCCAATATTTTTCACCAAATATTTTTTTTGCAAAATTATCAAATATTTTTTTAGTAACATGATTCAGATCACCATATGCAGTGCTTATATCTTTTATATCAGAGTATTTACATCTTCCATCAACACATCTAGCAGAACAATGAAAATATTTAGCCAAGTCTTTTTTACCTTTATTTGTTTTTATTTTTTTAGCATATTTTTCCCTTCCTTCAATATTTTGAAAATTAATTGTTTGTCCATATTCATCTTTTAATAAAAATTTATCACAACATCTATTAGAAATTTTTGATAATATTTTTTTTATATTATATGGAGTTGTATATTTTCTACCTCTACTATCTTTTTCTGTAAAAGCTTGAGAATGCAACTTAATCTTGTTATCTTGATTAGCATCTTGAAAACATTTATCATTTTCATTAGAACATTTATATTTACACCTATAAAAATTAACTACTTTATTTAATCCATTTTCATTACATATATTAATGTTATTATCTGGTTTAATACAAGATGCTGGTGAATTAGAAGATACACCAGATGGTCGTGCTTCAGCTGAATTAGAAGATACACCAGATGGTACTCCTACAGGTGAATCAGAAGATACACCAGATGGTACTCCTACAGGTGAATCAGCTTCTATATTTACACCAACTTCTGAACATTTTTTCTTAGCAAATTCTATAGCTATATTTTCTTTACCTTTACAAATATTATGATTCTTTCTAATTGAAATATATTCTTGTCTTTTTTTGCTAGGTGTTGTAGGTAATTTAGTTTTAGTACAAATTTCTTTTAGAGTTTCATTATAATTAGATGAACCAGACTCTTTCATTTTTTTATTTACATCGTATGTTAATTGATTTTTTAATAAATCTTTTATATCATAATCATTAGTATAACAATCAATATTTTTTCTTACTTCATTAACTTCATTTTTAATTTCTTCTTCAATTAATTCAATATTTCTATCAGATGTTTTTAGTAATTTATCTATTTCATTTTTAATTTTATTTAAAATAAAATTTAATTCCTCTTTAATACCAATAATATTAATAATTTTAAATTTTAATATATCCATTAATGAATTTTCAATAAATTGTTTTAATAAAGTTAAAACAATATCAAATGCTCTTACCATACCTTTATCTTTCATTATATTTACTAAAATTTTAGCATTTTCATCAATTTGCCATAGCTTTTCATCTTTTTCTAAGTTTTTCACTCCTAATTTTTTAAACATATTTTCTATCATTTTCATAATTAAAATTGTAATAGTTTGTGAATCAACTAAATTAGCAACTTTTAAAATATATTTGTTATGAAAAAAGTCTATTAATAATTTTTTAAATTGTTTTTTGTCTTCAATAAAAATAGTTTTAACTATTTTATTTACCAAACATTCACTTATCAATGATTTGATACTATTATTTTTTTTGCATTCATTTTCTAATTTTTTAAGATAATTATTATATTTTTTACTAATTGATAACATATTTTTATCAAACTCACTATTTACTATTAATAAATTTTCAATTTTAATTATGATTTCACGAGGAATAGATGGACCATCTATATTCGGGGTTTTATTCATTTCTATAAAATTTTTCGCAAACTTTCTATAAAGTTTATATAGAAAAAATTGATTATTATCATTAACACCTGGTCCTAAATCACCAGTAAAACCCTCTATTAAATTTCTTTTTAAATTTGTAAATTTTTCCGGATTATTAATATTATCTAAAAATTTATTATAAATTTTATCTATTTTTTGTAAATCTTTTGATTTTAAGGATGAATCCAAAGATGTGACACTAGTTACAGAAGTAGGACAAGTTACAGTAGGACATTCAGGACAAGTTGAAGGACTACCTGGACTAGTAGAACTTGATGATAAAACATTTTTAGATTTCTTAGTAAAAAATAATATACAAAAAACAACTGTTGATATTAAAAAGACTATTGTTGATATTATTAAAATCATATATATATATATTTACTGAGATATTAAAAATTTTTAAATTAAATTTATATAATAATATTACTATCATTATTACTTACAATTGATGAATCAGTATTATTATTATTCAAATAATATTTATTATAAATATCTTCTTCAATTGTATTTCTAGTTAATACTCTAATAACCTTTATTGAATTTTTTTGTCCTAATCTACATGCTCGTCCAATGGCTTGTCCTTCAATAGATTTTGATTCTAAACTAGGTCCATTTATAGGTTCTACAAAAAATATATGTGTAGCTTCTGTAAGATTAGTACCTGAAGCTGAGTTCTTTAAAGATAATAGAATAACTTTATTATCTTCCCCACTTTTATTAACACCTAATTTAAATTTACTAATAGCAGAATTTCTAGCCCAAACATTTCCTTTAACAAATGAATTTGCAATACCATTTTCTGCTAAACTTCTTCCAATTAATCCAAGCATTTTATCCCATTGTGAAAATATAATAATTCTAGTTTTACTATCAATTATCAATTTTCTTACCATTGTTATTATTTTTCCTAATTTTGATCCATATTTTTCAATAATCGGATTTAATGACTCTTTTTTCTTATCTTCTTTTTTATTAATTAAAACTATTTCTGTACCTTTTAAATCAGCTCTACAACTTGGACATTTATTATTGATTTTTAAACAATCTGTTAAACAATCGTAACAAAATTTATGACCACATGATGTTAATGCTGGATTTTCAATTTCACAATAACAAATAATACAACTATTATCTTCTTCATTTACTTCATCTTTTTTATTAATATTCTTTAATACTTCTAATATATATTTTGATTCTGATAATTTTGTAGTAAATGTTCTTTTTAACATATGATATTCCTGTAATCCAGGATGTAAATTTTTTAATTTATTAGTATAATGTTGCATTTTATTTGTATGATACTCTAATAATTTATTTTGAATTTCTTCTAAACTTACAGTTTTATTACCTAATACATTATGAAATGACTCAGCAACTAAAGGATGACAACATAATTGTTGTAAAGTTCTACTACAAGTTTTAGATTTTTTAGATTCATATAACTTACTTTCTAAATCTGTTAAATTTACCCAAATTACTTCTTCTTGATATCCAGGTATGTCAATTTGATTTTCAACATCAGATTTTCTATGTCTAATACACACCTGAGGTAATAATTTTTTTATAAAATTATCTTTTTGTAAAAAATCATAAATTCTAATTGATCCTTCATCAAATCTTAATACATTACCTTTATTTGTAGTAAATTCTAATTTAATAAAATCAAAACAATTTACCATACCTTTTCTATTAATAAAAGGGGTACCTGATATATACCAGAAATAATTAGCTTTTACAGATCTTAAATAATTTGAAATATAATGAGATAATGATCCATTTGATAACATCTCACCAAATATTTCATGACCTTCGTCAATAAATAACCTATGAAAATAAAACATTTCAAATATTGGTCCTAATTTATCTTTAATGCTTTTCCATTCTAAAGATTGATTAGACCATAAATTGCTATAATCTAAATGATCATCAGGTGTCTCAACAGAATGATAACTCCTAACACGCCATTTATTTAATAATTTTTTCATACATTCATTTCTATGTGAAAATCTAAAACTACTAGCAGTTACATAACCATAATGTAAACCTGGATAATATTTGAAATTCATTAAAAATTGTTGTGTAACAATTACAAAATCTGAATTTCTTATATCATCATAACTAACTTTTTCATGATTTTTTTTTGTTCTTATTATTATAATTTTTAAATTTGGTAAACATTTTTTAGCTTCATCTGCCCATTGCTTAGCTAAATGTGAAGGGCAAATTAATAATGTAGCTTTTGAACTTATTCTGTGATAATTTATTGTATTATCTTTTATGAAAATATTATCATCTAGAATTTTAGGATTTGATTTCAATAAAGCTAAACTTGTTAATGTTTTACCTAAACCCATTTGATCAGCTAAAATACCACCTTTAGATTTGATTTTTATATCTATTTCTTTACTTACTCTACAACCTTGTACAGGATCAAAAATAACTTGATTGTCTCCTATATTTAGTAAGGCTGTTTGTGTAACTGATCTTTCTAATTGTTCTTTTTCTATCATTAACATTTTATTTAATGATTGTAATTGATATGGATATAATTCTACATTAAAACCAACTGGTTGATTTACCTCATTCATATATGTTAAGAAACTCAATTCTTCAACTGAAGGATTTTTAATTTTTTCAATTTTCTTATAATGATTTAAAATTAGATAAGATAATCCTATTGAATTACCATAATATTGTTCTACAAATTCTTCATTTAATAAAATTTTCACATATATTTTAGAACTATAGTATCCAGATCTAATTTCTAATTCATAATCCCATAATTCAGAATTATAAAATTTTTCATGTAAAGCATAACCATCTACACTATCATAATAACAACGAAATGATAAATATTCTATTTTATTATTATATTTAAAACTAATTTTGAATCCACGATCTGTAAACCCAATCAATTTAATATTATCATTTGTAATAATTGAATCTTGATTGTAAGGTATCTTACATGTCATATCACTAGGTGAATAATTACTTTCTGAAACTTGCATTTTTTTTTTATATAATAAAATACAATAATATTATTGTATTTTATAATCAATTTTTTTATTAAAATCTAAATTCATGTCCACATTCCATGCATTTTACAAATGTAGTAGCTGGTTCATCACCAGACCTAGTTTGTTTTTCTGTAACTGTACATTTTCTTTTTTTACATTTACTACACTTAAATGCATCTGTAGTAGCTTGATTTTTCTTTTTATATTCTTCTAATTCTTTCTTTTTTAGTATTTTTTCAAATTTTTCAGGATTTAATTCTTCTGGTTTTAAAAAAGATAATTTGTATGCATTTTCTAAATTTTTTTTTACAAAATCAATAATAAATTTATTACTTTTCAAAATACATAAAATTTCATTAACTTTTGTTTCATAAATTTGAGGTAACAAAAACATAGTTTCATTATCTTTTCCATATTCAATACTAAAATCAAGAATACCTTCTTCTATTTTTGATATAAAATCATTTACTTTTTTTATTTTTTTTGATAATATTTTTTTTAAATTTTTAATAGTTTTATTTCTTAAATCTTTATCTAATCCATATTGTTCTCCTTCACTTGTAGACTTTATTATTATTATATAATATATTAATTATAATTTATTTAAATCAATTTTTATATAATTATATTTTTCTTTCCTTTTTTTAATATGTTTCTAGTTCTATTTAAATTCATACTTCTTTTATTTGAATTATCAATATATGATGACAAGATCAAATTTAAATCTAATGGATTCATAAATCCTGTTCTCAAATTAAAAATTTCTTTATGACACATACCAACATTCAAACATTTAAAATGTTCTTTCATCCAAGTATCAAATAAATTATCATTCATAACATGTTTATAAGTATTTTTACAAAATTTATCATTGTACGCATTAGTTAAATCTACAAATGGAGCTTCGAAATAATAATCTGGACTATATAATCTGGGTCTATAAATTTTACTGTTAATACCATTTAGACCAGTTAATTTTTTATTTCTAATTATCATATGATTTTTATCATTTTTTGATATATCAAACAAATTACTCCAAAACTCATTTTTTTTTACATAATTTATAAAATTATTTAATTCAGTATTATTTAAATACATACCAAATCCTCTATGTACCCATTTACATTGTGTTTCTTCATTTTTTGCTTCACATGAATGCCAACGAATATCAGGTGTATGACCAGTTAAAAATCCAGTAATACATGATGTCGTACATAATACTGTATCTCCATCAAAATATCCTCTGACCCAAGAAAAATGATGCATTGAACAAGTACTCATCATATTCTTTATTTTATATATTTCTAATTGATGATTTATATGAGGTGATTTTACATAACCTTTGAAATTATAATATAATTTTAAATCAGATTTATATTTATTATCTTTAATAACCTGATTAACAATTTCAATTATTGACTCGTATTTGTTATCAATTATTTCATTAATTTCATTTGTAGATAAATTTGATTTAGAATTAATAAATTTTACAAAGTTAAAATTATTTTTTTCACTTATCTTAATTTTATATATTATTTCTACTTTATCAGAATTTTCTTCAGCAAAATAATCAGGATATTTTTCTAATATTTTGTCTAATTCTTCCTTACTAAAATCCTTAAATTTTTTATCTATAGTATCTTTATACATAACTTTAAAAAATGGTAAAAATAAATCTATAATTTTAGAATTATCTAAATTACAACAAATAACTTTAACATCTAATTTACCATCACACATATATTTTTTTATAAAATCATAATCGACATAAAGAATTATTGTTTTTAGTATCTTAGATTTTATATGATTTGGCTCTGCATAATTATTATAACTCATTATATTGACAGTAACTATATTATGAATATCATAAAATTTATCTATAAATTCAAAATCGTCGTCTGTTTCAATCATTATATCAATATCTGATTTTCTTGTAACAATATTTCCATTCTTATCTAAAACACCTCTTGAACAAAAATATTCTGCAAAATATCTATTCCATTCAAAATCAAATTTACTAACTACATCATTTTCTGCAGATGTTTCGTTAAATATAGGTTTTAAAAATGGTTCTACAAATACAGTAGCTGCAATAATAGATCCAGTTATACCAATTTTATTTTTTTTAAAATCAAAATTAGCAAATAAATTATTGTTTGGATTTCCTGTACAATATATATTAAACCTTTTCATATATTCTTCTTTATTTTTTACTAAACCTTTATGTTTAAGATCATTATGAAAATAACAAGGAAAACCACCAATATTATTACTAGGATTTAATACATCAGTACTGATTGGTATTGGCATATAAGGATTATGTTGAGGCTTATTGTAATTAAATGGGAATATCGGTAACAAAGCAGCTGTATACAAATCAAACACACATCTTGAATCTTTTGATAAATCTTTCTTTAAAATACACTCTTCATAATAAAGAGTAGCCCAAGAATATCCAATTAAATATCTAAACAATGAAGCATAATCATTTATTACTGATGACATTTTTTCTAAAATGTATTTATTATTGATTACTAAATGTGTATACTTCTTTGAAACAAGTAAATAACAAAATAAAATATATTTTTGATATTCATCTTTTAATTTGTCAAATAAATTATTTATATCATCTTTTGAAAATTCACACGATTCATCAATTTTAAATAATTGCATACCATTATTCTTTATAATTTTTGATATATCTTTAAAATTTTTATTTTTCTGAAATACAAATTGCATATAATCTACACTATTTTTATAAGTTTCATTAGCATCAGAATTTTTTTTATCTAGGTCTAATAATTTTATCGTAAAACGATTTTTACTATTTTTTACAAACAAATCATTTAAATTTAATAAACAATTAAAATCATAAGTCCAGTATTTGGATTCCTCTAAATTTGTAATTATTTCAATTAAGTGTTTACTAACTATTAAGTTATCGTAAGAATTACCAAAATAATTCCCAATACAAAATATATTATACAAATCTTTTAAATTATAACTATTAAACAATTTTAAATAATCATTAATAAATTTATACCTAATATTTAAAATTGGTAATATAAAAATATCTTCTTCTAAATCATAGCCAAATTTATTAAATTGTAAAAAAGTTTTAGACTTCACACTTACTATCTTACTAAAATGTATTGTTTCTTTTAGAATATTACATGGTGATTCTAATAAAATTAAATAATCAGATAAACTATCATAAGTCTTATCTCTAACATATCTATAATATAATTCTGAAATAGTATCATTAATTCTCAATGGACATAAAATATAAATTTGTTTTACATAATTAGGAAAATTTAATTGATTTAATTTTATCTTTTTATCATTTGATTCTATATACAAATCATTAGAACATAGTGGATTATAAGTATTAAAAACGTTATCTTTTATTGAACTCATTAAATGAATGTTATATAATTATATATTTTTATAATCAATTTTTTTAAAAGAAATTTATTTTAGTAATCATAGATGATTCACTATCAATATCATCATTTATTTTTATATAATCATTTTCTTTCATAAATAATAAAGAATCTTTTAATAATTTTTTAGTAATCTTAAATATATTTTGCTCTTTTGAACATAAAGTCATTATTTCATCTAAACTATAACCTTCATTACTACCTTTTTTTAATAAACTATTAACAATGGAAGTCAATATTAATTTTCTATCATAAACAAGTTGTTTTTCTCTAGAACTATCCCATATTACATTCTGATTAACAAAATTATCTAATAATTCTATCATATCACATTTTTCATTACTAAAATTTTTATTAGCAATTATAAATTGTGGTAATTGATCTGCTAATTTAAAAATACCAGAATTAATTACAGATTTTAAAACATTTTCTAAATATTCTTTAGAATATGAACTAATAGATTGAAAATAATCTATAATATTATCATAATTATTATCATAACAAATATAATTTATCATCATGTTTTGTATTGGTAACATTTTTATATTACATATTGTATTATCAAAACATGTAAAATCTAGATTTAATAAACCTAAATGAGGATACCAAACAAGACTTCTTTTATCAGAATATTTCTTTTCATAGTAATTATTGTATTTATACATAACAGCAAAATAATTATCAAAATCATAATCACTTTCTAATAAATAATTTACATATTCAGATTTAATAAATTTTTCAATTATGATATAGCCTTCTAAAACATTAATATTCCAATTATTATATGATGTAGTTATACAAGTTAATTCTTTTACTTTATCAATTAAATTTTGATTATATTTCATAGAAGAAGAAGATATTAAATTTACATAATCATTATTTAAAAGTTTAGAATTTTTACAATCGTTTATAATTTTTACAATCTTGTTCAATTCACTTATTTTATAGTGAGATACTAAAACATTATCAATAAGCTTTTCTTCTAATTCTATTTGATTTTTTGAATAATTATTCATAATTCTAATTGTTAAATTCTTTTCATAAATACGAATAAATTTATCTTTTGAATTAATTTTAGATAAAAATGATAAGCAAATTCTCAAATCACTTTTTAATCTTGATACATTTTTTATGTTGTTAATTTTATCATTAATAATATTACAAACATTAATTAATATATTTGTTTCATTTTCATTATTTATTGATACACATTTATTCATCATATCACTAAATTTTTCTTCAAATAAAAATATAGATTTACCATAATTTATGTATTTTTTAGATATATATTCTAAATTTTTCATTTGTAAAATATCAATTATATTTTTATAAAAATTAATCAAATTACCAAGCCCATCAATAGTATGAATGTCATACAACTCCATAAACAATATTAATTTATATAAAATTTTATCATCAAAATCTAACAATAAACTTATAATATCTTTAAATTGATCTAAAAATTCATTTATAAAATTTGATTCTAATTTATTTTTAGTTATATCTTTACAAATTATCGAAAACTCATCATTCATTTTTAATAGAATTCCATTAAATATACTAGAATCATTAAGAAATTTAAATTTATTTGATGTTTTTATATAATAATTATATAAATTATTAAGTGTATATATATTGTTAGTAATAATATTACCATTTAATTTCCTCAAAATAATATGTATTTCTAAATTTATATTTGAAGTTATAACTTGCTTGACCAATTCCAAAAACCATAATTCACATTGATTATAATAATAATTAAATTTTTTTATTTTTTTATAGAATATAATTAATGATCGTAAATTATCTTCATTATTAACAAATATTTTTATTATTTTAGTAATATTTGGATCAGATATAAAATTACATATCTTTTTTACAAACAAACAGATTAATTTAGAATCACCCCAACAATATTTAATTACATTGTTATTATCAGAACTAAATAATAATTGTTTATCGTTATCAATCAATATAAAATGATCTCGTAAACTACTTAACTTATCAATCAAATTGTCTAATAATATATTTAAATCATTTAATAAAAAACTTCTCTTTCTAGATGATTTTAATACATCTCTTTTAATTTGTTTCATTTTTATATTTAATTTTATAGCTAATTTATTTGTTATTTTCTTATACAATTTATCTTTATCTACATTATTTATATAAATTTCTTTCCATAAAAATTGGTGTACCAAATCTCTTGATATAACGAAAGTATTACTCATTAAATATGATTCCAAATAATAATCAATATCTTTATAAAATTTATCATTATTATTAATACTATCAAAACTTATTACAGAAAATTTATCAACAAACGTTTTATTTTTGTTATCCATTAATTATAGTATTTAAATTATAATTAAAAGATGCTTCAATTTTTTATATATTTGGATTATATTTAGGAGCATTTAATTCATATAAAGTAACTTTAAAATCCCCTTTTGATGCATTTAATTGTGGTATATTTACAGTATCATTATTATACAATTCTTTATCGTTTTCTATATTTAATGGAAATTTTACTTCTAATCCTGATAAATCTCTACCTCTAATATAATATTCATATTGTGAAGAACCGGGATAAGTTTGTCTTCCAAATAATTGCATTACTTTTTCATCACTTTCTCTAGTAACTATTCCCATTAATTGATAATTATCAGGATGACCACGAGTTGGTATATTTGTTACACTTTTAAAATCTACTTTTGGATAAATATGTCTAGGTACTCTTCTTTCAGGTGGATGTATTGGATCATTAATAACTTTATAATCCCTTCCTCTTAAATCATCCTTCATTTTTATAAGTTTTTTTTTGTGTATTTTTTTATTAACTATATTATTTTCTAAAGATTTATTATTAGAGTAATTAAAATTAAATTTTAATTTTTCTTCAAAAAAATAAA
>Ga0181568_10005476_pt1 | contig 11191 bp, 9 predicted proteins | sample 101ome_20_FD_133758 | JGI IMG/M metagenome (GOLD analysis project Ga0181568, IMG submission 133758) | Coastal salt marsh microbial communities from the Groves Creek Marsh, Skidaway Island, Georgia - 101404AT metaG (megahit assembly) | ecosystem: Environmental > Aquatic > Marine > Intertidal zone...
AATTCGCATTTAGCATTTACTGCTTTTTCAACAATTTCTTTAGGGGATAATACTCCATCAGAATAGTATGAATGAGTATGGAGGTCTATTTTCATATTTCATTATGATATATGTTCTGGTAATTTTTTGAATTTAATAAGATATATTTATGTGCGGAATAGTTGGTGGAATCTGCAAAGATAACATTACTCCATTCTTGATTAAAGGACTGAAACATCTTGAGTATAGAGGATATGACTCAGCAGGTTTGGTTTTAAACTGTGAAAATCAGTTAGTACGTTTTCGCGCCCAAGGCAAGGTCTCCAACCTTGAGCAAAAAGTTTCTGAGTCAATAGTGCCGCTTATAGGCAATATAGGAATTGCTCACACCAGGTGGGCAACACATGGTATTCCTTCTGAGAATAATGCGCACCCTCATATTTGTAATAACTCTATCGCTGTTGTTCAAAATGGAATCATCGAGAACTTTAAATCTCTAAAAGAGAATCAATTAAAACAAGGCTATATCTTTACTTCTGACACTGATACAGAAGTAATTGCTCATTGTATTTTTGAAAACCTTAAAACCTCAAATAACCTTCTGGATGCCACCCAGAAATCGATTGATAAATTTAAAGGATCATTTGCTATCGCAGTAATTTCAAAAGATAACCCCAACGAGATTATTATTGCAAAGAAATCAGCCCCAATGGTTATTGGGCTCAGTGAAAAAGGAGTTTTTTTTGCTTCCGATCAACTTGCATTATTAGAGATAACTTCAAATTTCATCTTCCTTGAAGATGGAGATGTTGCAGAAATAAAAGATAATGGAATAAGAATCTTTGACAGAAATAAAAAATTAGTCATACGCAAAGAGATCTTCACCAAGCTCAAGCCTGGACAAATTAGTAAAGATAATTATCCTCACTTTATGCTCAAAGAGATTTTTGAACAACCTCAATCAATCAGAGATACACTAGAGTCTAGAATCTCACATGAAGAGGTTTATATAGAAGCTTTCGGTCATAATGCCAGAAAGTTTTTTTCTGAAATTGAACATGTAAAAATTATTGCTTGTGGCACAAGTTATAACGCCGGCCTAGTTGCAAAATTTTGGTTGGAAGATATTTCTAAGATTTCATGCTCTGTTGAAATAGCTAGTGAGTATCGATATAGGAATTCAATTACTCCAAAAAATACACTTTTTGTTACTATTTCCCAAAGTGGTGAAACAGCTGACACCCTTGAAGCACTGAAAAATGCCAAACAAAAAAATCCAAATTCCCACACATTGACTATCTGCAACTCTTCGGAATCAAGCCTCACTAGAGAGTCGGAAATAGTTTTTTTAACTCATGCTGGTCCAGAAATAGGAGTTGCATCTACCAAAGCTTTCACTACTCAACTAGTTTCTCTAGCTTTGATGACTGTTTCAATCGGAAAAATTAAACAAACAATCGATAGGGAACAAGAAAAACTTATAGCACGTGGACTCAATAGACTTCCGGGTCTAATTGAAGACGCCCTTAAGCATGAGTCATATATCAAAGATATTGCTAAAGAGTTCGGCGACAAATTTAATGCGTTATTTCTTGGAAGGGGAACAATGCATGCCATTGCAATGGAAGGAGCGTTAAAACTTAAAGAAATTAGCTATATTCATGCTGAAGCCTTTCCAGCCGGTGAACTAAAACATGGGCCAATTGCGCTTATAGACAAAAACACGCCAGTGATTGTTGTTGCTCCAAAAGATGAGCTATTAGATAAATTAAATTCAAATCTTCAAGAGGTAAAATCTAGAGGTTCTTTAATGTATGTTTTTAAGGACGAGTTAGCAGATATAACACTTAAAGAAAACATGAAAATAATTCCAATAACAAAAGGACTGGGGAGAATAACTGGTCCAATTATTTTTTCTATACCTTTACAGTTGTTAAGTTATCATGTTGCTCTTCTACGGGATTGTGATATCGATCAACCAAGGAATTTGGCAAAATCTGTAACAGTTGAGTAAAAAAAATTATCAAGTTATTGATTTTTAATAGTTTTTATAATCTTTACAATTTCAATAAAAAGAGTATATTTTAATTAACCATTAGATATTTCTTGGTTGACTTTGTTTATTTTTTGTGGAGACAAAAATGAGTATAGATGATTATGATGAATTTGATGATGATGATGAAAAAGATTATGAATATGATGATGATGATGATGATGATGATTGGTATTAATTAACTGCCAAACAAATGGACCTTAAGTTTCCCGAAATTTAAGGTCCTTACAGAATTGAAAACAATATAAAAATTCTACAGTTAATATTGTTCATTCTTTTTGTAAGTTGGAGAAAATAAGAACTCTTCAACTACAAAGAATACTTAAAGAATGCAAATCCACAAATGATCCTTAATTCAATCCATCACGCAGAAATAGTTTTATAATTTCATCAATCATAGAATGACTAAACATTAAATAGTGATCGGATACGATACTGAAATTAACAACTTATTTGCATTATTTATTAATGAAGATTCATATTTCCCAATGTTCCAGAGATTGGGATTGAATATTTCAAAAGTTAATCCCTCCTTTAAAAAAAAATTTGAGAATGCTCTTCTATTCCATCCAAACGAAATTAATCCAAGACCATCAAAATGGGAACAAAAAAATAATAGAGAGCTTCGTATTGAATTGGCAAATCTTGCAAAGAGATATCTCAAACAATTTGATCAACAGACTTATGGTGAGATTTATAAACTATTTCAGAGTGTTGATAAAATGAGAGACACTATAAGAAGCTCCGAAAACTCATCTCAACAAATCAAATATGAAATACTCATTAAAGAAATTGAAAATAAAGTTGATCAATTTACAGATACATACTTAAACCTAGAAAAAAATTAAATCCACCAATGCTGGGAGATTAGTTGAAGAAGATTATCAAAAAAAATTCACAAATAATTATCTCTTTTTTGCTGATTTCATTTTTCTTTATTGCTCTTGTCGAATATCAATTTTCGTTAAGAGAATATTTCTTCTTTCGCGATCATGCGATTATCTGGGATTCAGTTTTTAAATTAAATGGAGATCTAAAAATATATAGTGATTTTGGCGTTCCTACAGGCCCAATTACTTATTATCTAAGTTTTGTTTTGGTAAAGATATTTGGACTATCAGGATATGGCTTTCATTTAGTTCAATTATTCCAAAGTTATTTTTTAGTTTTGTTTTCAATAATGATAATTTGGAAACTTCAACATAATATTTTTGTTGCCTTGGTTTCTGGATTAGTATGCTCTTTTTTCTATGTCAACCTTCTCTGGTTTCCATGGTACAACACCACAGCAGTTCTTTTTCTATTTTCAGCCGTATATTTGTATTTTATAAATTTCAAATTCAAACAATTTGTTATTGGTATTTTTATCTCTATGAGTTTTTTATCAAAACAGGACATTGGACTGCTTGCTTTTCTAATACTCCTATCAATAAATTTTTATGACAATTTCATTGTTGGAAAAACACTAAAAAAATTCCTTTTGCAATCAACAGAAGTCTTAATTGGTTTTTTATTGTCTTTTTTGCTGATTTTCATTTGGATTGATTTTGAAAAATTTATTTATTGGTTTAATATGGGACAAGACTACCAAACATCTAGGTTTAGTGATGTTTTAAACATTTTCAGAAAGCCAGGCATTTATTTTTTTGCATTTTTTATCTACCTTGCCCTAAAGAAAAATAATCGCAATATATTTTTATATTCATTATTTATTCTTTCTAGTTCAATATCGACAGTAACAAGCGGTTTATCAGAACATCATTTTTACTATCTCTTTACTATCCCACCGCTGATATATGAGTTGAAAAAAGAATTAGATTCAGAAAAAATATTTTATTTGATTTCTACCTTCGGCTTTTTAACTCTATTGTTCCCCATTAGCAGGCAATACTTCATCTATCAAAACATTTTTTTAAAAAAGCATGATCACTATGCATTTAGTCATAAGAAATTAAATACAAAAAATGTTGATATTTCAAAATGTCTGCCCGACTTTAAATATATTTCTATACCTACTGACCTATGTCGATTAATTAACGACATATCAAGAATTAAAACCTTTATTAAAAAACCGTCAAATAATATACTTAATTTTTCTGAATTTAACGGCATCAGTAAATTTGTAAATATGCAGAATTTAACTGGACAACCTCTTTGGTATCATGATGGCGTGACTTTTTTCTCAAATGAGAAACAAAAATTAGAGGAGCAAATCTTATCCGGAATTTTTGACATAATTGTTCTACAGAATTCAAGAACTGAAGAGTCTTGGATTGAAAAATTTATCCTAAATAATCCTCATTATATAAAATCGCGCAATATCTACAAATCACCATCGATGGTTACTGATACATACAAACTTAATGAAAATAATATAGACAAAAAAAATGATTTTTATATTTACTTCATGTACAAGAAAAATGCCAAATAAATCAAAAATTAAATTCTTCAAAAGCTAATATGAGAAAATGATTAATTATCTTCAAAGGTTTGAAAATGATTAATCGTTTATGTTTTAATCAGGATACTGATTTCTCTATACATCAACAAATTGAAGATGAACTTGATCATATTGGATATTACTCCCTACCAGATCAAGATTTAAGCCGCCTTCGGTACTTTAAAAAAAGTTTAGAAAAAAATATCAAACTTAAACTGATAAATGACATCATTGTAATTGGTATTGGAGGATCTTCTCTTGGGGCGAAAGCAATATACGACTTTATAAAGTCTAGGAAAAGAAATTTGCGGGCTATGCATTTTATTGATAGTACAGATCCCAATACAATTTCTTCTATCTGTTCAAAAATCAACTTTAAAAATTCTTTCTTTTTCGTAATTTCAAAATCTGGAACGACAATTGAAACAATAGCTTCGTATAAATATATTTTGAACAAATTCAAAAAATACAGTAATTTTAATAATCATTTCGCCATTATTACTGATCCAAATACCTCACTTGATAAATATGCCAAAAGCTCTGGTATTTTATGTATAAACTCTGAGGAAAATGTTGGTGGTCGATTTTCTGTTTTAAGTTCCTCTGGGATTATCCCTCTCTGGTTATGCGGAATTGATATTTTGAAAATTCTCAGAGGTGCCAGATCTATCAAAAATGATTTTTTTTACAAAAGAGATATCTATAAGATAATTCACTCAAAAGCTGCCTTCTATTCCAAATATGTTCAAAAGTATAATATAAATGCTGTTTTTTCCTACTCTGACTCATTGGAAAGTTTTAATGATTGGTATATCCAACTGTGGGGTGAGAGTCTTGGCAAAAAAACAATAAATGAAGGAATTCCTACTGGCTTAACTCCTGTAGGACTTATTGGCCCGAAAGACCAACATTCATTTCTCCAATTAATTTCTGAAGGACCAAGAGATAAAACTATTTCATTTATTAAAATTACTAATTATGAAAATAGATATAAAATTCCAAATGTCTCTCTTGCGTTCAATCAAGAACTAGATAGTCTTCATGGCTTAAGATTTTCTAAATTAATCAATATGCAAGCCGATTCAATAATTGAGTCTTTAAAGGATTTCAATGAAATCCCCTTAGATGAGATTATAATCTCGGAACAAAATGAATACTGCATTGGTCAATTAATTTTTTATTTCCAACTTTTGACATCGATTGTTGGAAAACATCTTAAAATAAATACATATGATCAACCAGGGGTAGAGTCTGGAAAGTCAATTCTTATGAGATATCTAAAAAAATGATTAACAAATGTCTCTTTCCTGCCGCTGGATATGGAACAAGATTTCTGCCCGCTACCAAAGCTGTTCCTAAAGAAATGTTGCCAATTTTAAATAAACCTTTACTGCAATATGCCGTTGAAGAGGCAATTGAGGCTGGGCTAAGAACTATGGCCATTGTCACCGGAAAGGGCAAAAGAGCTATAGAAGACCACTTTGATTGTTCAAATGAACTTTCAGAACTTCTCAAAGATTCGCCTAAATTGGAATTACTTTCTGAAATAAATAAGATCACTAATGAAAGTGTTTTTACATATATTCGACAAAAAAAACCACTTGGACTTGGGCACGCTATTTTGACTGCAGAACCTTTAATTGGAAGAGAAGCCTTCGCTATTCATTTAGCTGATGACTTATGCACAAATGATGGAAAAAATGTACTCCAGCAGATGATTGATATCTATGAAAAATTTGATTGTAATATTATTGCAATCGAAGAGGTTTCAGAGAATATGACTGATCAATACGGAATAATTGAGGCAGATCAAATACAAGGGTATGACAACTTATTTAGCGTTACCAATATGATTGAAAAACCCGATAAAGCCAATGCGCCATCAAATTTGGCTATTATTGGTAGATATATCCTAAAGCCTGAAATTTTTGACTCTTTAAGGAGTATTAATCCCGGAGCCAATGGCGAAATTCAACTTACGGATGCAATTCGTGAACTATTGAAAAGCTCGAAAGTAATTGCAGTTAAATTCTCTGGACAAAGATTTGACTGTGGTAGCGTTAGCGGATTTGTTGAGGCAACCAATTTTTTCGCAAAAAAAATTCTTTAGCTGATTTTATCTCTAACTTTCTTGGAAACCTTCCAAGCGTGAGAAAGAATGTAAAAATATGCAACAAAAGAGATTAAAAAAATAAGAAAAGATAGACTTTCACTCAAATTATATATCTCAAATAAAACGCCTATTGATGAAAGAGTAAAAGAAATTACTGATACCACCAATAATGTTTGCTTATCGCTGAATCCTGATCTTACAAAAAAATGATGTAGATGCTCTCTGTCTGCTTTAAATGGTGAAACTCCTTTTCTTATTCTTCTTAGGACAGTTGCAAGAGTGTCTATAACAGGAAAAGCCATAATCCAAAGTGCGGTTACAGGTGTGATTACTTTGGGATCTTTCTGAGATAAGATAATAACTAGAATACATATAATGAAGCCTAAGAAAGTTGTTCCAGCATCACCTAGAAAAACTTTATATTTCTCTCCGAAGAAATTTAGATTAAATAATAAAAAAGGTAAGATTGTTGCAACTAAAAGAATGGATAAACTATAAACAAGCTCTATGCTATTAATATATGAAAAAAATATTATTGGCGTTAATGATATTAATGCTTGGATTGAAGCCAGACCATCAATGCCGTCGATCATGTTGATTGAATTGATTGAACCAATAATCGCAAGAATTGTAAACAATAAGGCGAATATTCCAAGATTAAATTCAAAAAAATAGAATATATTTCCTAGAGAAGTGATTTGGATATTTTCATTAAAAATAAATAATACAGCCACTATATGCGCCAATACTCTTGTTGTGATGGCTAAATCTTTTATATCATCAATAAAACCAATACTTACTACTATCAATAGTGAAATAATTAAATTTCTAAGTATATTTAAATCAACAACAGAGCTAAAAATACCTAATAAAAATGATAAGAATATTGCTACTCCTCCGACAACAGGTATGGCGCCAGTGTGTCTCTTCCTATAACTTGGCATATCAAGAAGATTAAGAGGTTTTGCAATATGAATAAATAATCTAATAAAAATTACACACGCAATAAAAGCAATAAAAGCAGCATTTAACTTTTCCATAAAATTCTATCTATTTCTCTGGAGTAAATACTTATGACATCTTTCTCATTGAAGTTTTCTGTAACAAATTTCTTGCCAAATTTTCCCATTTCTAGAATTTTAGTATGATCAAGATTAAAAATCTTAAGCATTGCCTGAGCTAAAGCATTAGCATTTTTTACCTCAAATAAAAAACCGTTCTCCCCATCAACAACTAGATTTCTACAACCTGGAACATCAGAAGCAAGAATTGGTTTGCTCATTGCCATAGCCTCAAGAAGAGATTTAGGTAGTCCCTCCCTATATGATGGAAGAACAACGCAATCTGCAGAATGAATCGACTCTCTAACATCATCAGTAAAATCTAAAATTTCTACAACATTTTCTTCGATATATTGATTTAAATTATGTTCATCAATTGAAGAAATGTTACTATCTTTTTTTCCTAGAATTTGAAATTTTATTTCAGGGTGTTTCTCTTTTACCAATCTAGAAGCCTCAAGAAATTCTTTTAGACCTTTGTCAATAATAAGTCTTGAAATCATAATAAAACAAAAAAAATTCTTTTCTTTATGTTTTGTTTTAAATTTTTCAAAAAAATCAATATTTACACCTGAACCAGGAATTATTTTTGATCTTTCTTGTTTAGCAATATTTTTGGATATGAATAATTCCATATCATCTTGATTTTGGAAGAATACAAGTTTTGTCTTAGATAAAGCAAATCTATATAGAGATGTTGAAAGTCGTTCAAGCCAATTTTTATTTATAAAGGCTGATCCAATTCCTGTGATATTCACTATTGATGGGGTGTTGAGGATTTTTGCAGCTATAGAAGAATATATATTAGGCTTGATTGTGAATGATAAAACCAAATCTATCTTATATCTTCTCAGTATGTATATGTAATAAAAAATTGTTATCAGGTCTCTGAAAGGATTTAATCCAGAAGAATCAATAGGAGTATTAACAAATTTACAATTATAAGAATGAATCATTTTTGAGTATCCATCATCTGGACAAGCCACAACAAAGTTAAAATTTGATTTTGAAATTTCTTTGATTAATCCAGATCTAAAATTCACAACATTCCATGAACTATTGGTTGTTAATAGAATATTTTTTTTTCTAACCATTATGTTCTAAATTCGATTATTCAACCAATTATGGATAATTGCGAGAGATTCATAAAAAATAATTTTTAATCTCTTTAAGTTGAAACTTTTATCAATTTTTTCTCTAAGATCGGGTGTAATAACATTAATTTGAGGAGACTGTTTCTTCCAAGTTAAAACTGCTCTATATGTGTGATATGGCGCAGTAAGAAATAGTATTTTTTTATCTTTATTTTGCATTAAGAGATTTGAAACCATTCTTACGTTCATAAGTGTACTACTTGGGTAACTATCAAGAACATAGAGATCCTTCTCTTGAACACCTCTATTTATTAAATACAGTTTTATAAGCTCGACATCTGAAATGAGTTGATCTCTACCTGAGGATAGATAAATTTTATTTGCATATCCCTTTTTGTACAGATTGATAGCATCCAAAGCTCTATTCTGATAGGTAAGATTAGTATAGTCAGTATCTCCATCCCCACTAAAAACAACAATTGCATCAGATTTAACTGGCTTATCTTTTATAATCAAGTTCTCACCTATAAAATATATTGAATTGGTATAAAGAATTATGTAACTGAAAATAGTTACCAAACTAAGATATTTAATTATTCTTAATTTTTTCTTACGGTATTTCTCTATAAAACTATCTTTAGGGTTTATAGAATTATTAGTATTTTTTTTGAGTTTTTCTTTAATTAAATACTGGATAGATTCAAATCTTTTGTCCCAAGAGTTGGAAAGAGCGATTTTGACTCTTCTTGAAACTTCAGCTTTACTAGGACTCTTCACATTTAATAACTCCTTAATAGTCGTTATAAAATGTTCATTTGACTCTGAAATATAAAGGACATTATCATTTTCAATATTGAATTGCTTGATCTCATAAGTTGGAGTTGCTACAACATTTTTCCCCATAGATAAATATTCATTTAGTTTGCAAGAATAAACACTATCTGTAAATTCATTCACCTTATAAGGTATTAAAGTGATGTGAAAACTTTCAAGAAAATCAGGGACTCTAGAATGTTCTATTTGCTCAATGAAAAAAATATTCTTTTCATTTCTCAATTTCTTTACGTTAGTATAAATAGGCCCAACCAAAACTATATTAAATGTTCTTATTTTTTTTGCAAGAGATACAATTAATTCTTGATCAAAAACAGAACTGATAGCTCCAATATATCCGACTATGGGCTCCTTAAAATTTGATAATTCTTTTGGTTTTTTCGGTTTAATCTTTGGAGGAAAAATATTGGTGTCTATACCAGCAGGAATTAAGTGGCAAGAATCATTATACTTTTTTGCTAGTTTGAATAATTTTTCAGAGGTAGCAAAAACGATATCAACCATAGCAAATAGACTTTCTTCACTTTTTATTATTTGGTCTTTTTTCTTAACAGATCTGCTCATATTGTCCGCACAGTAATATATTTTTAAAGACGGATTTAAATGGCGAATTATTTTATTTATTGATGGTGTTGGCAGAAAAGTCAAGCAAGCATAGTCGTTAAAATTTGAAATCTTTAGCCAGTTCCTGATTGCCTTACCAATAAATATTCTATTTAAAAAAATAGCCAATCTGTTATATGGAAAAGGTATGAATGCCGGTGAGTAAATTGTCAATTTATCATCAACTTTTGTGAATCCAAAAGTTGATCTTAACCTTTTCTTAACTCTAGCTAATATTCTATCAATATCTCCTATATTGGGAGATCTGACACCTGTATTTTCAATGAAAAGCACATTTCCATTGATTTGTTTTATGGAATCAACTAATTGATGATGAATCTGCCGATGAGTTTCCCAGTCAATTGATGAAAAAATAATGTAGTTTTTAATGCTCATGAAGCTCAGATGAGAGGTGACAAAAATTCAAAGATAAAGTTTTTATATGGAATCCAATAAACAGAGTACGTACCGAATTGAATCCAAACAAAAAGCATTAAAAACATAATAAAGGCAATACTCATTAAACCAAATTCTTTAAGAATTAGCACATTATTTGAAAACAAAAAAGGAATTCTTGATAAAACGACTAGCTGTAATGGTAAAAAATATAAAGCTATCCTGTCAACCATGGATGAAAAATGATTTGCAAAAAGAGATAGAATTATTAATTGAAAAAATATCACCGACCAAAGATTTCCATCCTTGTGCAAAATTCTCCATTTGGTAGATGAGAAAAAATAAATCATCCCTGAAAAAATCAATGGAGCCAATCTGAACCAAACTCCTTCGCTTTCAGCTATTGGGTTTAGGATAAAGTATTTAATCTTTTGTTCAAATATTTCCATAAAGAGTGGTACAGAAATGATCCCACAAAAAATAAAAATATATTCATAGAAACGAAATTTATTAATTCTCTCAGACCTATATAGGAGACCAGTAAACAATAATACTATAGCGGTCTTATGGAATAACGATGCGAGAATAATTTTTATGTAAAAATTCTTTTTATCATCG
>Ga0181568_10005480_pt1 | contig 11182 bp, 17 predicted proteins | sample 101ome_20_FD_133758 | JGI IMG/M metagenome (GOLD analysis project Ga0181568, IMG submission 133758) | Coastal salt marsh microbial communities from the Groves Creek Marsh, Skidaway Island, Georgia - 101404AT metaG (megahit assembly) | ecosystem: Environmental > Aquatic > Marine > Intertidal...
CAGGTTATAAGTTTTTAGTTAAAGGAGAAAAAATTAGTTGGTCAAGAATGAACAATTATGATATTTACTTCTATGTCCAAAAAATAATTAGAAAATTATCAGATATTGAAAAAATGTCTCCGATTGAATTTGAAATGAAAAAACTTTGGAGTTAAAATCTGTGTGATACTTTTTTACATGTGTTATAATTTTGTAAATTAGGGTTATATAAAATTGAGTTATGGAAAATATAGAAATAAAAGTAACTAAACTGTCTGATATTACTATTCTTGAGGATATAAATGATGACAACTATTTTAAGTTCGTATGTTTTGGTAAAATAAAATTAAATGAAGAAGAAATCGAATTTGAATTTACTGAAGAAGATGGTGTTGGAGTTTCATTAAGAATTAAAAATCAAGATGGTAAATTGGAAAAAGTAAACCAATATGAAAACCTTAATTATAGAATTATTGATGATATTTTTAGTCAAAGTACATCTGATTATAAAGATTTAAAAGTGGGTGATTTTTGGGATTTAAAATTTGATAAAAAATTATGGGACGAGGATGGAATTCTTGAACCAATGTAACAATGAGTTCTATGTTATACGATTTTACCTGTGTTATAATTTTGTAAATTAGGGTTTATAAAAAATTGAATTATGGAAAATATTATGAAGTTTTTTAAAGACAATTATGAATTGGATAATACAATATCAATGGATGATTATTAATTACAACTCATTATTAGCTGGAGGAAGATTTCCTGAACTCTTTAAATACTTAGTTAGTATTTCTTTTTCAAGAAGTTCAGGTGTATAGTATTCTTGATGATTATCAGACACATGAAAACAGTGTATTTTCAACTCTAAGTATGGTATTCTTTTTTCATAAGCATGGTGCTGATATTTTATCTTGGATTGTTCTTCCCCATTCTTTCCTTTTGGACCATATCTAAACTCAAATCGTTTATCTCCATCTTTAACTGACTCACAGAATCTATATGGAGTATATCTATAACCTCTTTTATCAAAAGTGACTGAATTAAAAATAGATTTTTCCTTACCTCTTTTGAATTTTCCAGTCATTCCAACATAAATTAAGTTATCAAGTGAACTATAATTATTTTTCCAAATCACATATACCCCACTTTTTTTGGGCCATTTAATCTTTTCTTTTTTACAATCTATTTCTGTAAAATAAAATTTGGATTTAAACTGTTCAACTAAAGATTTGTAATCTTTAATGAATTGTTCTTTGTTGTAATCTATGGTGTATTGTATCATATCTTTAATTTCCTCTCTTGTAAAATCTATTTCATCTTCAATAAAATCTAATGTATCCTCCATATTATAACTGAGACAGTATTGATCGTAAACAAATTCTAACATTGATTCAGTGTAACTCATAGATATTAAATTAGAGCTTTTTTTTAACTAACATCGAGTTAAACTCTTCAACCAATTCAGTAATAAATAAATCACGTTTAGTCATAGGACAATTTTAAAATACAATAATTCTTAAGTTTTGTTCTCTTTTAGATATAAAAAAATAGTAATCATTTAAGAGATTAAGAAAATCTTCTTTTAGCTCATTATCTACTATATCAAAAATCAAAATACTATCATTTTTTACAGACATATTATCTACAAGATTTTTATAAATATGAACTTTACATACGTTATTTAAATTTTTATTTGTCGCTTGTATTTGAAAAGATTTGTATGCATCTGATTTTAAAGGTGATATAGATATCTTATTAACATATATATTATTTTCAAATAAAGATGAAACATAAGTTGAACTTAACCAATCTGGAATATTGTCAAAGTTCTCTAAAGAAGAATCTAAAATTTTATTTTTAAACGTTTCAAAAATTTTTTTTTGAACTGCCATTTTATATTTTTATAAATTGTATTTTGTTTATCACAATATATGAAAAATGAAAGTGTCTTTTATGAGAATTTAATTGATCGGGTAATTAATTGCCACTTCAGTGAATCATCTTTTACAGAAAGATGCTTTTTTAAATGGCATAAACCTACACAAAAAGAGAGAAAAGATTATCTCAAGGCAACAGGTAAATCCTTGAAACCTAAAAAATTTGACTATAGAATTATTGAGACATTTAAAAATAAAAAGTTAAGTAAAAACAATGATTTAAGTTTTAAATCTAATAATAGTTTTACGTCATACTCTAGAATACTTATAAGTCCCATTGAGGATAACCTATTTGATATAATAATTGATTCATATGTTGGTCCAGGACTTGGTGGTATAACAAAGACAAAATTTTTATTGTATGAGTCTAATTGTAGTGAATGTAATAACAAATCGGAAGTAATTATAAAAATATCCTCAACTGTATTATTAAGAAGATAGAATATGGGCTACAAAAGATTAAGAATTTTTGACTTTGATGATACTTTAGTAAAAACTGAATCTTTCGTATATGTTGAAAATAATAATAAAATAAATAAATTATCACCAGGGGAATTTGCATTATATGAAGAAAAACCTGGGGATAAGTTTGATTTTAAAGAATTTGAAGATGTTAAAAATCCAAAAGAAATTAGACAAATGACTTTTCTTCTAAAAAAAATTTTAAGTAAAGGTAGGGGAGGTGTTTATATTCTAACTGCAAGAGGTACATACAAACCCATTAGGAGATATCTTAAGGAGATAAATATAGATATATCTAGAGTCTATGTAGAGGCCTTAGCCTCAAATAATCCACAAGACAAAGCAAATTGGATAAAAAATAAAATTTTAAATGATGGGTATAATGACATATATTATGTTGATGATTCAAAAAAAAATATTGACGCTGCAAGAATTGTATTGAATAAACTAAAAGTAAATTTTAAGCTACAACATGTTAAATATTAATTTTTTTAACTAATTTAAAATAGTAACATTAAATTAAAAACGATGCCTTATAAAATAAAATGCACATATAATAAGAGTAGTAGTCCTAATTACAAAACAATATTTCAATGGGAAGACTATTCAATTGAAATAGATTATAATTATGATAGTGACTCTGATACTGTCAAGGTTAATGGAGAGAGCTGGGATGAGGGTGCTAATGAAACACTAGATAATATTATTGAAGGACTTGCAGTCTGTATGACTGGGTTAGAATGGGAAGATCTTGAGGTTGGTGAAGAATTTGATTTTGACCCTGATTATCATCTGTAAAAACAAAAAACTCTTTTTAATAATATCCAACCCTAAGATAAAGTTAAATGAAAGTAATTTATATTGATCTTGATGGTGTAGTTGCTGATTTTGATAAAGGAAAAAAAGAACATCCTCTTGGGAATGTTACCCCTTACAAGGGAAGACCTGATAAATTACCTGGTGTTTATGAAAATTTAGATCCTATTGAAAATTCAATAGAATCTGTAAATAAACTATTGAATCATTCAGGATTTGATGTTTATTTTCTTTCAACTGCTCCATGGGATAATCCTGATGCATGGACTCACAAAAGACTTTGGATTGCAAAACATTTTGATGAAAAATTAATTCGTAGAAGATTAATTCTCTGTCATCACAAACAACTCATGATAGGTGATTATTTAATTGATGATCGAAAATTTAATGGAGCATCAGAATTTAAAGGTGAATGGATCCATTTTGGGTGTGAAGATTTTCCAAATTGGGAAAGTGTTTTAAAATATTTAAATATTGAGTAAGGATAGGTACTTAACAAAATCAAGATTTAAAGAAGGGTTAGAGTGTCCAACAAAACTCTATTATTCTAAAAATTCCGAATATCAAAATAATCAACTTGATGATCCTTTTTTGGAATCCTTAGCCGAAGGGGGTTATCAAGTTGGTGAATTAGCAAAATTCCTAGTTTCAGATCAACCCTATATTGATGATATAACTATAGAGAGTTTAGACTATGAAGAGTCTATAAAAAAAACTAATGAAAAATTAGAAAATAAATTTGTCTCAATAAGTGAAGCTGCCTTTCTCTATAAAAACTTAATCATAAGAATAGATTTACTTGAAAAAAAGGATAATGAGATTAATATATATGAAGTAAAATCGAAATCATGGGGATACGAAGGTGTAGATGATCAAGAGTTTAAAGTATTTATAAAAGAGTATAAAAAAGGAGAAAATAAGGGTAAAAGGGTAATAGATCCAAATTGGAAATTTTACCTTTATGATATAGCATTTCAAAGGTATATTGTTAAAAACCTTTTCCCAGAAAAGAAAATAAAAACCCATCTTGTTTTAGCAGATAAACTTTCAAAAACTTCAATAGAAGGTTTAAATCAGTATTTTAAGATTGAAAATAAAAATGGTAGAAAATCAGTAAACGTAAAGAAGAGTTTAAATATCAATGAACTAGGAACACTTCCTCTTAAAGTTATAAATGTAGATCAAGTATGTGATTTTATTGAAAATACTGAAATAGAAGAAAATAGTTTTGTAGATCATATAGAACATCTTTCAAAACTTTACAAACTAAAAATTAGAGAGTGGAGAAAAGTAGATCACAATTGTTTTAAATGTCAATATCGAAATGATTCTTCTTTTGGATTAAAAAGTGGTTTTCATGAGTGTTTTAAAAATTCTGGTTTTAACCTAAATGAAAATTCTAATCTAGTAGAAAGAATATGGAGAGGTGCAAAAAAAGAAACTGATCAAGGGAATTTTTTAATTGATCAAGTAAATGAAGAAAAATATTTAAAAAATGGTTTAGAAGATGAAAATGGAATGTCAACCTCTTTTAGACAATATATTCAGATAAAAAAAGATAAGGAAAAAGATAGCTCACCTTACTATCATGAATATCTAAATGATATTATTGAAGGATTAGAGAGACCATACCATTTTATTGATTTTGAAACAAGTGGAGTAGCAATACCATTTCACAAAAACCGATCCCCATATGAATCGGTAGCATTTCAATATTCTTATCATATTTTTGATGATAATAAAATTGAACATAAAGGAGAATATATTAATACCAATCCTGAGTTTCCTAATTATAGTTTTATCAGATCATTAAAAAATGAATTTTCTCCAAACTTAAAAGGAACTATTTTTAGATACCATAATCATGAAAATACAATCTTAAATAAGATCTACTATCAACTTATTAATGAATCTTCTATTGAGGTTCCTGATAGAAATGAACTTATTGATTTTATTAAAGAAATTTCTCAACCAACTCAAAGTAATAAAGGAGAATGGAAACCATCAAATAATAATATGGTTGATTTATATAAATTGATTGTATCACTTTACTATTCTCCATTTTCTAAAGGATCTAACAGTATAAAATACATATTACCATCAGTAATTAATGATTCATCATTTTTAAAATCAAAATACTCTAAACCTATTTATGGAACTGATCAGATTCCTTCTAAAAACTTTATAAATCATTCATGGTTAAATGAAAAGGAATTGGATCCTTATAAAAGTTTTCCTCCAATTTTCTCAAATATTAATGATGATTATGTGGGTTTTGTAAATGGACAAAATTTATCTTTTAATACAATAAATGATGGGGGAGCTGCAATGACAGCTTATGCATATCTTCAATTTGGTGATTTGGAATCAAATTTAAGGGATAGTATAAAGAAATCACTGTTAAAGTATTGTGAGTTAGATACTATGGCGATGGTTATGATATTTGAACATTTTTTAGAAAAAACTAAATAATTATGGGAAGAAAAGTTTCTTTTAAAATTGAAGGGAGTTTATTAGAATCTGAAATAGTAAAGGTTGATAGAACAAAACTTTATGGATCTTCTGAGAAAATTGTATATGATACAAAAAAAGAAGAATGTGTTTTATCCGATTTATATGAGGGATCAATCATTCTTCCAAGAGGATCTGTTGCACAAGTATTAATTGATGAAAACGGAAATTCAGTTTCGAGATCTGAACTAATAGGTTTTAATCTACAAGGAGAAAAAGTAGAAAAAGTTCCTTCAATATTTTCAATTGAAAATAATTGTAAAAAAGTAGAAATTGATGATTTTATTTCCTCCTCAATTAAATCAATTTATCAATTAGTTATGGATGAAGATCAAATTGAATCATGGAAAAAATATTTCGCTAATGATGAAGTATACCTTTTTGAATTCAATTATAGAGAGGATTACGAAGGTGATGATGCATTTCTGATTTCAAATGAAGAAGGTTTTTTTATTTCAGTGGGAAAAAGTAGCGAGTTTGAGTATTTAGAACTATCAAATGTATCTGTTGAAGATACAGATGAGGATATAGAAATAGAAGAGGATTTAGATTTTTCAATGTTTTAGTTATGATAAGATATATTAAAATTGAAGATGAGAATAAAAGAGATGCTGAGATCACTTTTAAATCAGTAACTCAGAAAAACACAGTTTATCTAGCTCTTAAAAATGGTAAAAAACCAATAAATAAGAAGGTTATAAAATCTTCTAAAGATTTTACCTTGGAAAACTTAATCGGTAAACCAGAACTCTCTCAAGAAGATTACGATAGTTTTGCAGAAAAATTAATTAGTGAGGATAAAGAAATAGATTTTGAACTTTTCGGAAAATTTATTGATAGAACCGATAGAATTTATACAGATAAAAACTTAAATCCTGTTTATAACGTAGAGTTATCAGAAAAAGTTTTTGATACTAATGGAAATCTTAAAGAGGAAAGAACACCCAATTATTTGTATTCCAATATTTCAGGTGAAAGTGTTCTGAAATGGACGGGGAAATATATTCCTAAAAACAAACTTTATAACAAAGTAGTATTGAGTTCTAAATATCAAATAAAACATATTAATGGGTTAACATTTGATTTTTTATTTAATATATCAAAGAAACTTCAAGACAAAAATTCATTTATGATGCTTGGTGGTGGTAAAGGTAATGAACCCATAATTTTCAACGATGGAGGAAAACCCTACAGAGGGTTTTTGGAAGGAAAAGTAAATGATAATTCTTATTGTTTAATTCTTCATTTGTCTAATCAAGAATACAAAACAATACCATGAAAGATCAAGAAAAAATAAAACAAATTTTAAGATCATATAAATCAAATCAGGCGAGTAAATATATTCCAGTCCGAGGTGATGAAATACTTACAAAAGTTTTTGATTGTGAAAAGTATAGTATATCAACTAAGTATGATGGACATTTATGTTTTATGGTAAAGGACAATGGTGGAGTATACTTACTTAATTTTAACGGAGAACCTTTTGAGAGAGAAGATTTAATTGATGAATTAAATAACCTTTTAGATAAAGAAGGAATTTTAGTTGGTGAAATTTTCAATCACAAAGAAAATGAAAGAACTAGATCTTTTGATTTGGTTAAAAATTTAAAAAACAATGATTCTTCAATAAAAATTGTTGTTTTTGATGTATTAAACTATGATGGAACATCTTATGAAAAAAGTTTATGGGATGAAAAAAAAGAATTAATCGATAAACTATTTTCAAAGGGGGAAAATATCTTTTCAATTGAAGAAATAGAGGTTACTTCAAGAAAGGATATTCAAACAGAATTTGAAGAACGTGTAGTAAATAAAAATCAAGAAGGATTAATTGTAAGAGGATTTAATGCTCCTATTTTTAAGATTAAACCTAAACTAACTTTTGATTTTGTTGTTTTAGGATATTCATTAGGATACTCAGATAATTTTAATCTTTTAAAAGAATTATTATTTGGGATTATGACTGAAAAAGATGAATTTTTAATTGTTGGTAAAGTAGGGGGAGGGTTTACAATTGAACAAAGAACTACTTTGTTAGAAGATTTACAAAACCTCAAAGCTGAATCTAATATTATTGAACCCTCTGGTTCAAAAACTCCTTTCATCTTCATAAAACCTGAAAAAGTAATAGAGGTTGAATCTGTAGATATTGTAAGTAATACTTCTGATCAGATAATAAAAAAATCTGTTATTAAATTCGATAAAAGCAAATATTCTAAAATTGATAATAAACCTTCTGTTAGTTTGATTTCTCCTGTTTTTAAAGGTTTTAGAGATGATAAGAAAATTGAAACAGAGCAAGTTGGATTAGTTCAAATAACAAGAATAATTGAATTAAATAATGAGATTATTGAATCTTCAGATAAATCCAATTCTAAAATCATTAAAAAGAAAATTTATTCCAAAGAAATGAAAGGGGCTAAGATGGTTAAAAAATACTTTATTTGGGAAACTAATTCTTCTTCAGAAGATTATCCTAAATTTGTGTTTTATAAAATTGATTATTCACCTTCAAGAGGGGATAAACTTCAAAGAGATATAAAGGTATCAAATAATGAAACTCAAATAGAGAAAATTTTTTCTGATCAAATTGAAACGGATATTAAAAAAGGTTGGGAATTAATAAGTAATTAAATGGATAATAAAACAATTGAAATAAATAATTCCTTTAAAAAAAACTTTGAAGTAGGAGAAATATATAGCCATTCAGAATTAAGAGAGTTTCTTGAGGAGAATAAACTTTTTTCTGTAAAAAATGTTGCGGCATATAGTTACAACAGATGGAATAAAGGAATGATGGAAATTCATCCTTTACTTGAATGGATAAATAGGGGAGAATATAAATACTTAGGTGAGAACTACTTATACAGTGGAATAGTAATTCACCATCCACAAGCAGGTATACCTTATAAAATTGCAGAATGGATAGAAGGTGAGTTGACTTTTTTTAATGATTTTATTTCATTTAAAGAATGGAAAGAATCCATGGATGATGGAATTAAAGTTGTGGATTTAAACTCTAAGGTTATTTTTATTTCAGAAGATGGTAAAATTCAACAAAAGAAAATTCTAACAGATACTAAAGATGGAGAGGTGGTTTTTGAAGAAGGATACTCACTTACTTATTTTGATTCACCTCTTGGAAAATTGATGAGATTTAAGACTGAGGGAGAAAAGTTTGAATTTGGGGGTATTAAATACCTTATAACTAGTATTAATTAAATGACTTTCATATAGTTAAAGTTGAAAATTGCTAAAAATTCTATTTTATACAATCTTACTTTTATAATTTAGTAAATTATAATTATAAAATTAAAATATGAGCATAAAAATTAAGTTTTTAGAAAAAGTTTCAAAAAATGAGGACATCAACTATGACAATTATTTTAAAGTTGTCTATACATCATCTATTTTAATTAATGATCAAAAAATTGATTTTAAGTTCACTGAAGAAGATGGAATGGGAGTAACTCTTGAAATAAAAGATGATAATAAATACAAAAAAGTTAGTAGAGAAGATAATTTTGAATATTTATTTATTGAGGAATTGTTTTGTCAGTCACCTATTGATTTTGATAGTATTATTGAAGGAGAGGAAATTGAATTAAATTTTGATTATTACGAAGATGATGGAATTATTGAATTTTAGTGACATTCGAATATTAATCACTTCAAGAATAAGTTTCAATTAGTAGTCTCTATTTTCGAAATCTTCGTTTTCTCCTTTAGAACGTAAAGGATTTTTTATAAAATTTATGAAAAAGGTTATTTTTTTTCTATTAACATTCCTAATGACGCAAGCATGCTTAAAAGAAGATGATAAAGTTTATGGTGCCTGTGAGGGAGAATGTGATGCAAGAATGATTTTCCCAACCTCAAAAGAAAATGGTTTCTATAATGTAGAATTAGATTGGAGTAGAGAGTACCTTCCTTATTTTTCTATAGATATTGAAGCTTCAAAAACACATCCAAAATGGTGGTATAATCGAGTTAGTGTAGTATCTGCTGAATTTGATAGCAATACTTCATGGGTTCTAGGTGATTCTTTAGTATACTCTGTTCCAAATTATAATCCTTTTACTGGTAATTACACTTCTTCTGGTGTGATGTTACCAGTTAAGGTGAATGATGTAGTTTTATCACAATTTGCAGGTACTGTAGTTAATGTTGTTCAAAATACAAGTATTTACTTTAAAGATAACGGTCAAAATTTAACTTCAAAGAGGGTAGTAGGGCCATTTCCCCCTCAAATGATTGGTGATACAATTACAATCTATATGGAGGTTTTTTGGGACGCTGGAATGCAATCAGAAATAAGGGAATATTCAGAACAATTTATAGTTAAATAGAATTAATATATCTAATTTGAATAAACCAAAAACATGAAAAAAAACAACAATTTTTATGAAGAGCTTCTTGAAAAAGTTATATCTGATTTTTATTCTATAAAGTATGATCCAGATGAAAAAGGTTTAATTGAATGGAACACACCCTCAGAAAAAGAAAAAAGAGATTATCGATAAAAATAAAATTAAAATATACTAGATTAAGATAATTGATTAGTAATCTCTATTTTCAAAATCTTCGTTTTCTTCCTTGATTATTTTTCTTATTAAAAGATAAATAAGAGAGGCTATAATTACTAGCCAAATAACAATACTAAATATCATTTCCGAATTATCCATCTAATTTAGTTTAACAGCAGTTCCATAAGCCATTATTTCAGAACATCCTTGCATAATCATTGATGTAGTGATTCTTACGTTTACAACAGCATCAGCATTCATAGTTTTAGCATTTTCAATCATTCTACTAATAGCTTGTTCACGGGCTTGAGCTTGCAAACGGGTATATTCACTTATTTCACCACCAACTACATTTTTTAGTCCTGCCCATAAATCTCTAGCAACATTTCTTGCTCGAACTGTATTTCCTCTTGCTATACCAAGAACTTCTTGAATATTTTTTCCTTCTATTGTTGGAGTAGTAGATATTATCATACTTAAATATAATCATTTAGTTAAACAAATCCTGTTTTACATAATATTAATTATAGGACATTTATATTATTCAACTTTAATATACTTTGACCCATTCCATTCCCACCTATGAAAAGGAACATTTTCTAACATTCTGTTATATATATCTAAATTTCCATCATTATCATAATCGTTAATCGAGATCCAGAAAATCCAGTTATCTGAGGGATTTGCACATGAAAATTGTACAATATTGTCACGATAAAATGTATCAATAATATCTACACTTATATCATTTAGTTCTTTATCATTCACTTCCATTACTTGTATATACCATCCAGAGTAAAAGTACCCAATATCAGTTGAGAATGCATCTACTCCTCCTCCTGTTCTTAAAAATATTACTTCTTTCTTACCATCATAGTTAAGATCTGCAACTTTTATATCTACAATTGTGCCCATCGGAAAGGAAACTGTAGTTTCAATTTGTGG
>Ga0181568_10005483_pt1 | contig 11181 bp, 12 predicted proteins | sample 101ome_20_FD_133758 | JGI IMG/M metagenome (GOLD analysis project Ga0181568, IMG submission 133758) | Coastal salt marsh microbial communities from the Groves Creek Marsh, Skidaway Island, Georgia - 101404AT metaG (megahit assembly) | ecosystem: Environmental > Aquatic > Marine > Intertidal...
ATACCAATGCTTCCATTAACTAATGGTGTTGAAAGCACTAAGATAAATATTTTCGTTTACTCTCTTCTAATGATTCCAGTAATTATTTTCCCATATTTAATAAATTTTGTTGGATTAACTTTCTTGATACCATCATTGATACTCACTTTTTACTATAATTTTTTATGTTATGAACTTTATAATTTTAAGAAAAATAAATTTAACTCGAAAAAAGCTAAATCTATATTTGGTTATTCAATTTTATATTTATTTTTAGTTTTTGTACTTTTTCTGATAGATAAGATATTATGATAACACCTGACAAAAAGACTAAAAGAAAAAATATTTTAACAGCACTTGCAATAATTGCTTTTATGATTTTTCTTTTCTTTTTTACTTTATATAATACCGGAGTATTTGATAGAACAATATGATTCAAAAAAAAAATCTAACACCTTTAGTATTAGCTGGAATTTTTGTTTTAATGCTAGGCTTATCCTATGCAGCTGTTCCTTTATATGATCTTTTTTGTAGGGTAACTGGTTTCGGAGGAACTACACAAGTTTCAAACAATGCCCCAAAAGTAGTATTAGATAAAGTTGTTAGTGTTAGATTTGATACAAATGTAAATAATTTACCTTGGGATTTTAAGGCAAAATCTAATGTCATTGATGTTAAAGTCGGCCAGGTTAACAAAATAGAGTTTGAGGTCACAAATTTTAGCGATGAACCAACAGCTGGAGTAGCTAGCTTCAATGTTTCTCCTGCAAGTTTTGGTAAATATTATAGTAAATTAGGATGTTTTTGCTTTGAAAAACAGGAACTTAAAGCTGGAGAAAATGCTACATATGTAATGACTTTTTATTTGGACCCCGAAATGGTCAATGATCCAACGGTGAAAAACTTAGAAGATGTAACTATGTCATATACTTTTTTCTCGACAGATTATTATAAACAATCATAATCCAAAAAATGTCAGCTGAAAAAAAACACGATTACCATTTAGTAGACCCAAGTCCTTGGCCTATTTATGTTTCTTTTTCATGTTTAGTTCTAGCCTTAGGTTCAGTTTACTATCTACATAGTGATGTATCTTGGGGAATGTATTTGGGCTTTGCTTTGTTGATCTATGGTGCTTACATGTGGTTTAGAGATGTTGTTATTGAGGCTGAGCATCAGGGTCATCATACTCCAGTTGTGCAAATCCATCATCGTTACGGAATGACGTTATTTATTGCATCAGAAGTAATGTTTTTTGTAGCATGGTTTTGGGCATATTTTGATGTGAGTCTTTTTCCAAACGAATTCGTTGGAAATGTATGGCCACCGAAAGATATCGAAACTTTTGATCCTTGGGATATTCCTTTAATAAATACATTAGTATTATTGTTATCAGGTACAACAGTTACCTGGTCTCACCATGCATTATTAGAGGACGATAGAAAGGGTTTTATCCAAGGCTTAGTTTTGACTGTGATATTGGGAGTTTGTTTTACTGCTCTACAGGCTTATGAGTATCATCATGCAACATTTTCATTTTCTGATCATATTTATGGGTCAGTATTTTATATGGCTACAGGATTTCATGGCTTTCACGTAATTGTAGGAACAATATTTTTAGCAGTGTGTTTATGGCGTGGAAAACTAGGTCACTTTAATAAAGATCATCATTTTGGTTTTGAGGCAGCTGCTTGGTATTGGCACTTTGTGGATGTTGTGTGGTTATTTTTGTTTGCAGCTATATATATTTGGGGAAGTTAATTTGATCCTTGAAACATAAATTTTTATTTTCAGTTTTTGTATTTTTTTTTATTTTAGTATTCATATCTTTAGGGTCATGGCAGATTATTCGATTAAATTGGAAAAATAATCTTATATCAGAAATTGAAACTTCTTTAAAAAACCCTCCAGTTAGACTGACAGAATCAAATATGACTAACTATTTGAAGATAAAAACCTCAGGTTCTATAGATTTTAAGAAACAAATTTATCTCTATAACTTGAATGAAAAAGGTACGCCAGGTTTTGAAGTTATAAATCCTATTATAATTGATAGCAAAAATTATCTTATTAATAGAGGATGGATACCTTTTGAAAAAAAAGATTCTGAGGAAATCTATGAATTTGATGAAAGCAATATTGTCGGTACGCTCAAATCTCAAGGAAGAAGAAATATTTTTAAACCAGATAATGATATTAAAGAGAATTATTGGTTTAGTTTAGATAGAAAGGATATTTTAGAATTTACAGGAAAAGAATTTTCAAACTTTATTATATATCTAGATGGCAACTATCAACTTCCTAAGCCTAAAATAATTACTGCTAATATTTCCAATAATCATAAAAAATATGCAATTACTTGGTTTTCGTTAGCGATTTCAATTCTTTTGCTATATTTATATTTTAGAAGAAAAAATTATTAAATGAATTATATAAGCACTAGAAATAGCTCTAATAGCTTTAAATTTAAGGATGTTTTTATTAAGGGATTGGCTGACGATGGTGGTTTGTATATCCCGAAATCTCTTCATAAATATAGTCAAAAAGATTTAAATAGTTTTGAAGGCTTACAATATATAGAATTAGCAAAAAAAATTATCTATCCTTTCCTAGGAGATTTTATAAGTGAAAATGATTTAAGTAACATTATAGATAAATCCTATTCAGTTTTCAGAAAAAAAAATGTTGTAGAACTTAATATGGTTGGTGATAGATCTGTTCTTGAGTTATTTCATGGTCCTACATTAGCTTTCAAAGATGTTGCCATGCAGCTTTTGGGCAACTTTTATGAATATTATCTAAAAAACACAAATGAAAAAATAAACATTGTTGTTGCAACATCAGGTGACACAGGTGCTGCAGCAATCGATGCAATCAAAGGAAAAAAAAATGTAAACATTTTTGTGCTTCATCCACACAATAAAGTGTCTCCTATTCAGAGAAAATTAATGACAACAGGTGATGAAAAAAATGTATTTAATGTTGCAATAAATGGAAACTTTGATGACTGTCAAAATTTGGTTAAAGCAATGTTTGCCGATAAAATTTTTTCTACTTCAATAAATATGTCTGGAGTTAATTCAATAAATTGGGCAAGAATAATTGCTCAAAGTGTTTATTATTTTTATAGTTATTTTTTAATTAAAGATAAATCTCAACCGATAAATTTTTCTGTTCCAACAGGAAATTTTGGCGATGTTTATGCTGGCTATTTAGCAAAAAAAATGGGTTTACCAATTAATAAGTTTGTAGTTGCAACAAATCAAAATGATATATTACACAGAGCAATCTCTAAAGGTGAATATTATGTTGAAAAAGTATCTGAAACTATATCCCCCAGCATGGATATACAACTCGCAAGTAACTTTGAGAGACTTTTATTTGATATTAATAATTATGATGATGTTGAGACGGATTCAGTTATGCGCGATATTAAAGAAAAAGGAAGATATATAATAGATAAAAAAAAATTAGAAAAGATAAATAATGATTTTATATCTGCAAGAGTAAGTGAGGAAGAGGTATTAAAAACAATAAAAGATGTTCACGAAAAATATAAAACTATTTTAGATCCTCATACTGCAATTGGATATAATGCTTTCGATAAGGTAAACTTGAGAGGAAACAATGTTGTATTGGCAACCGCACATCCATGTAAGTTTCCTGATGCAATAAAAAAATCAATTAATCTAACATCTGAATTACCAAAAGAATTAATGTTTATTTTGGATAAGAAAGAAAATTATGATATAATTGATAACAATCTATTTAAAATCAAAAAACATATTAAAGAGAGAATTTAATGAAATTGAGAGAAAATCAAAATATTCCCAGCTCAGAAGTTTTTGTACTTGAAAATGGAGAACCAACAAAAAAAAATATTGAAAATATTCTAAAAAATAAAAAATCTATAATTTTTGGTTTACCGGGAGCCTACACCTCAGTTTGTTCAGCAAAGCATTTACCAGGATATGTAAAAAACAGTGAAAAATATAAACAAAAAGGAGTAGATCAAATTATTTGTATGTCTGTTAACGATCCATTTGTTATGAACGCATGGGGTAAAGAAAATAATGTTGGTGATAAAATTTTAATGATTGGAGATCCTTTTTTAAATTTTACTAAAGCAATTGGTGCCGAAGTAGACAAAAGTGGAAGGGGATTAGGAATTAGATCAAATAGATATACTATGTTGGTAGATAATTTGAAGGTTATTAAAATACAGGAAGAACAAGATACTGGTTCATGTGAGATATCTGCTGCAGAAAACTTTTTGGAATTAGTCTAAACCTGCAGCTTTTTTAGCAAGTAGATCAACTTCTTCATTTAATGGATCTCCCGCATGGGCTTTGACCCAATGCCATCTCACTTTTAAGGATTTATTTAAATCATAAAGTTCAATCCATAGATCCTTATTTCTTACTTCTTCTTTTTTTGAAGTTTTCCAATTATTTTTTACCCAAGTGTTTATCCATTCAGTTATACCAAGTTTAACATACTGAGAGTCAGTAAAAATATCAATTTCATCATCAGAATTAACATTTTTTAAAGCATTGATTGGAGCCATCAATTCCATTCTATTATTTGTGGTATTTTTTTCGTTACCACTAATTCTTTTTATATTTCCTTTATCATTGATGATAGCAGCCCAACCACCATTTCCTGGATTTTCTAAACATGAGCCATCAGTGTAAATTTTTATCATTAATTAATATAAGCATTATAGTTAGTTAAATTATTATGTATAATTAGCTTTTGGTAATATTCTCTTGGATCCTTAACTTTAATCAAAGCCGTTTTAGGAGTGTTAGTATAATCATAAAGTCTAGTCAAAAAATATCTCATTGCAGCTCCACGACACAATATATTTAAAGACTTTTTTTCTTTTATAGAAATTTTCTTTATATTTTCGTATCCTTTAATAAAATTTTTAACTTTTTTTTTATTTAAGATAAATTTATTTTTATATTTATCAAAGCATAAAGCATTAATGCATATTGCAATTTCGTACATAAAATAATCATTTGCCGCAAAATAAAAATCAATAATTCCAGACAATTTATTTTTATTGAAGAAAATGTTATCTATAAATAAATCTCCATGAATAATACCACTAGGTAATTTTTTAGGCCATTTCTTTTTTATATCCTTAAAATTCATTTTTAAAAATCTATCTAGATTAAAAAATTTTTTTGATTTAAATTTTATACTGTTTAATAATGGGTAAAGGTTTTTTATTCCCATTGAGTTTTTTCTATATAATCTGATTTTTTTTGTAGATAAATGCATTTGAGCAATCAACCTTCCAATATCATAGCAATTTTTTAAATTAAGAATTTTTTTATCTTTTCCCTCAAGAAAAGAAACAATACATGCAGTTTTATTTTTTAATCTGATAAGATATTTTCCTTGATTATTTCTTAATGGTTTTGGACAATTAATTTTTGAATTATTTAATTGATCCATTAATTTCATAAAAAAAGGTATTTCTTTTTTAGAAACCCTTTTTTCAAAAATAGTTAAAATATATTTTTCATTTTTTGATTTGAGCAGATAATTTGTATTTTCGATCCCTTGCTTAATACCCTTAAAGCTAATAAATTTTTGTGTCTCAAATTTTTTATTTATATATATGAGATCTTTTTTATTTATTTTCGTATAAACAGCCATCTAATTTAATTTTTTTGGAATTTTAAATACAACGTCTTCTTTAATTGCTTCTACTTCATCTATGTTGACTGTAAATCTTTTTTTTAAGCTATTGATAAAATTATTAACTAAAATTTCAGGAGCCGATGCACCCGATGAAATTCCAATAGTTTTGGATTTTTCAATTAGATCGAATGGAATTTCACTTTGTGAATGTATTAGCTGAGAGTTTAAACAACCTGATTTTTTTGCTACTTCAACAAGTCTAACTGAATTAGATGAATTTCTACTGCCAATAACAAAAAATAAATCACACTTTTTTGCAATATTCTTTACAGCCATTTGTCTATTTGTTGTTGCGTAACAAATATCCTCTTTCATAGGTTCTTTTATATTTGGAAATCTTTCTTTTAAAATTTTAATAATTTCTTTTGTGTCGTCCACAGATAAAGTTGTTTGAGTAACGTAAGAAATTTTATTATGGTTTTTAGTATCATATTTTTTGGCTTCATCTTCATTTTGAATTAGATCAATTGATCCATCAGGTAATTGACCCATTGTTCCAATTACTTCAGGGTGATTTTGATGACCTATTAAGATTAAATGATAACCAGCTTTATGAAGATTTTCTGCTTCTCTATGTACCTTTGAAACTAGAGGACAAGTAGCATCAACATATGTCATGTTATAATTTTTTGCATCTTCAGGTATCTTTTTTGGAACTCCATGAGCAGAAAAAATTACTGGCCTTGATTTATCCTCAATTTCCTCGAGCTCCTCTACAAATATAGCTCCTTTATTTTTTAAATCGTCAACTACGTATTTGTTATGAACTATTTCATGTCTTACATAAACTGGAGCTCCATATTTTTGAATTGATTTTTCAACAATTTCAATAGCTCTCTCAACACCAGCACAAAAACCTCTTGGTGCGGATAATAATATTTTAATTGCTTTGTTTTTCATTTTTTTCCAAAAGATATTCCAGCAATATATGTGGAAAGGTTAAAGACGCCAAACCTATAAATATTATTTTTAGAATTGAACTATCAAAATTGTAAGTAATATTTATAAAATAGAGAGCAATTAAACAAAGAATAGCAGTTAAAATTGTTAAAGGTAAAGCCTTTTTCATAAACTTTTTAAAACCTAGACTTAAGTCATAACTATCTAGCTCAAGTATTAAAGAAATACTGTGTCTTATCGAGTGCAAAAAACAAAAATATATTGTGAATGCTAAAAGAGGTGAAAAAAAATAATTAAGGATTAAAATTGAAAAGTAGTCTAAAAAAATAGAGAATTTCTTTATTTCAAAATTTTTACTAAATAAAATAATATGAGCTAAAGTACTTAAAATAACACTAAGTAATAAAATTTTATTAGTTTCGATGTAATTTAAAAAATTATAAAAATTTTCGTTATCAACTAGTAGCAACTTAAAAATATTTATAGTCTCTTCAAAATGAAAATAAATAGGTGCAAGTATAATTAGAGTTCCTTTAATAAAAAACAATAATTCATCTAAGTATGATTTTTTAATTATAAGAAATTGTGTATCTTCTTTTCCAAAATGATATGAAGCCACAATTAAAAAAAATACTAAAGAAATGGAAGGTAAAATAATCCATAGAATTATTACAACTATAGCTATTGAAATGTATGATATATAAAAAATAAAAAAGTTATCGATTCCTAATATTTTAAAAAGTTTTTTTCCTTTAACATTGTCAAGTGAGCCATGAGATACACCAATACTCAAGATTAATAATAAGCAAATTAATGGAGAAACTGTAAAATTATTAATTATAAAGGTTATCAAAGAAAAAATATTACATAATAAAAAGAAAATAAATGAATGATTAAGATTTATTTTTTTAACTTTATTTTCCATTTCTAATAAAACAATGCTTTAATAAAAATCCATTTAGGCATTTTTAGAATTATGTTTAAATCATCTAAAAAATTACTTTTGTTTGATAAAAATTTTATAACAGTCTTTGGTGATGCCTGAAACATATTAAAAAATATATTGGACATTCTTTCAGGATGTTTATCAAGAACTCTCAAAAAAATATCATCCAAAAAGTGATACTTTTTATCTATTTCGAATTTTTTAGAATTTGAAATATTTTCAATATTTTCTCTTATATATTTGCTGTGTTCTTGAATATTTAAAAAAGTATAACCCGTACTTAATCTTGTCATACCTCCGGCAGTTCCGATATTAATTTTATTTCTTGCTTTTTCGTATTCTGGGTAAAATAAAGGTATCGCACCTTCTTCTTTATAAGTTATTTTGTAATTTCTTAAATTTAAATGATTTTCAATATAATCTTTTATTTGATGGTCATAATCTTTTTGAGAACTATCATTCATTTTTGATAGCCAAGTTGTTTCAACTAAAGCTTTAGTTTTTGAGTAGGGCAAGGTATAAAAAAAATGAACACTTTCTCTTTGATCGCAGTCGAAATCCATAAGATTAAAAATTTCATCGTCAAAAAAATCATTTTGTGTTTCAATTTCTACACCACAAAAATGTTGCCAAAGGTTTCGATGATGGTTTTTAATAGATGGAACACTATTAAAAATAAAAGAATTTTTTGTATTAATTTCGCCTAGATTTTTAAAGAAATAAATATTTTTATTTTCTTTTAATTTGTTGTTTATTTTTTCATAAAACAATCCACTATCAACGCTTTGGTATGGATAACTGACACATTCTAAATGGTTAGTTTTTTTTGGAATATTTACTGTAAAATTTTCCCAACTTTTCTTTACACAATCATCAAAGTTATGTGATGCTACTTTCCAAAAAGACCAAGTTTTATCTTTTTTATATTCTTCTCTAGGCTCAATAATTGCCAAAGTTTTATCTTTCAATTTTTCATGAATTTCCAACTCATAGGCAAGTGATAAACCAGCACAACCACCGCCAATAATAATATAATCAAATTCTTTCATCTAAATTTATTTCTTCATTAATTAAATTATGATCATGTTGTATTTGATCATCTCTTTTATAACTGAAAGATAGTTTAATTAAGTCTAAAATTGAGAGAAAAGTCTCTAAAATCTTTTCTGTAGTCGAAACATATATTTTTCCTGAATTTTGATAATTTTCCAAGTTTTTTTTGTTTAAAATTTTAAGTCCTATTTTTCTATAAACTCTTCTAGCAACTAAAATAGAAAAACGGAAACTTATCGGTATATCTTTAATTGAATAAAATGAATTTTCATAAAAAGTATCAGCGAGCTTGATTGTTGATGAAATTTCCTCAAAATTTTCATTTATGTAAAAACGATTATTTTTTGAATCTTCAATTACATCTCTTGATATGTTAGTAAGCTGCATTGCAATTCCAAGGTCGATAGCTGACTTAAGTGAGATTTTTTTATCAACTTTTAAAATTTTTGCCATCATCAATCCAACAGTTCCAGCTACTCTGTATGAGTAAATCAAAAGATCCTTTTTTGAATTTAATCTAACTTTATCTTTAATATCTGATTTAATCCCAATTAATAAATCTTGAACAATTTTTATAGATATATTGAACTCTTCAATAAGATCCCACATATTTTTGATAATCATATTATCAAAGTTTTTTTGATTAAAATCATTTTCAAATTGAATAAACTTTTTTTCTTTATTTTCTATTTTATCATCATCATCTGCTATGTTGTCAGCTACTCTGCAAAAATCATACAAAGCCGAACATTTTTTAAATATCTTTTTAGGTAAAAAAAAACCAGCCCAACTGAATGACCTAGCATAAACAGATAAGTAACTTTTATTAGACATTATAAAATTTTATCTAATACTTTTGCTGATGAAAGTACCCCTGGCACACCAGCACCTGGATGAGTACCTGCTCCTACAAAATAAAGCCCGTCATATATTTCAGATTTGTTGTGAAATCTAAAATAAGCTGATTGTGAAAATTTTGGTTGGATTGAAAAACCAGAACCATATTTAGTATTCAAATCTTTTTCGAAGTAATCTGGAGTAAAGTAAAAGTCTTCAACAATATTTTTTCTTAGTTCGGGCATTAAATCATTTTCCATTTTATCTATCACTAAATTTTTCATTTTTTCACCTTCAATAGACCAATCTATTTTTGACTGATTATTTGGAACTGGAACCAAGACATAAAAACAATCTTGTCCTGGAGGGGCCATAGATTTATCAGTGGCAGACGGTCTATGAAGATAATAACTTATGTCGTTATTTAATTTTTTATTTTCAAAAATATCATCTAGATGTTCTTTATATTTGTTACCAAATTTTATTGTATGATGCTCTACATTGTCATAAGTTTTTTTAGTTCCAAAATAATAAACGAATAATCCCATTGAATATTCCATTCGATTTTTTTTCCATTTAAAAAGAAATGAGTTATTTGAATTATCATTTAACATTTTTTCATAAACAGCAGGTGGATCTGCATTACAAATAACATTATCAGATTCTATAAAAGTTTGATTGTTAAGCTGTACACCAGTAATTTTTTTTTTATTTGAAATAAGTTTTATTACCTCATGACCTTTAATTACTTTAATTCCAACCTCTTTCATCAATTTTTCAAATCCTTTTATAATATTCCCAGTTCCTCCCATAGAATAATGAATACCCCATTTTTTTTCTAAGTATAAAATTAATCCATAAATTGAAGTTGTAGTAAAAGGATTACCACCAACTAATAATGGATGCATACTGAACATTCTTCTTAATTTTTCATTTTTTATATAGGATGAGACTAATGAATAAACTGATTTATAACTTTTAAGTTTTAAGAGAGCCGGTAATTGTTGCATCATTACAAATGGTTTATCAAATGGAACATCAGAAAGCTCTTTAAAGCCTTTATCAAAAATTTTTTTAGTAAAATTTACTAATTTTTCATATCCGATCGAATCCTCTTCATTTATATTTTTAATTTGCCTTTTCATTTCAGTTTCGTCTCCAGAGTAATTAAATTTAGTCTTATCTTCAAAAATAAATTGATACCAAATTTTCAAAGGTGCAAGTTCGATGTAATCTTTTGGATTTTTTTTGAATAATTCGAATAATTCATTTATTAAGTGGGGTGCTGTAATTACTGTTGGACCAGCATCATATGTGAAACCATTTTTTTTAAATACTCTAGCTCTTCCACCAAGATCTGGATGTTTTTCAATTAACGTTACATCATGACCTTTTGCTTTAAGACGTAATGCAGCTGCAATGCCACCAAATCCAGAGCCTATTATAACAGAATTCATTATGATAATTTATAGTTATTTGTAAAAAATTGTAAGAGTATTATGAGTTAATTTTTTTTAACTCTTCTTTAGTTTCATCTAAATTTTTTTGAAACAATGTGTCAAGTTTTGATTTATCAACAGATGTTGTTATAATTTTTTTAACAGAGTCTACTGCAATTTTAATAGAGGTATTTTTTATATCATTGATTGCGGCCTCTTTCATTTGACTTATTTTATTTTCAGTTAAATTTTTTTTAATTTCAGACGACTTATGAAATTTATCGTTAAGTTCAATTATCAATTTATCACTAT
>Ga0181568_10005489_pt1 | contig 11174 bp, 7 predicted proteins | sample 101ome_20_FD_133758 | JGI IMG/M metagenome (GOLD analysis project Ga0181568, IMG submission 133758) | Coastal salt marsh microbial communities from the Groves Creek Marsh, Skidaway Island, Georgia - 101404AT metaG (megahit assembly) | ecosystem: Environmental > Aquatic > Marine > Intertidal zone...
AAGAAATCCTCAAATATACTTCCAAAGCCACCGCCACCGCCACCGCCAAAAGCATCCCTGAATAAGTCAAAGGGGTCAACACCTTGCCCGCTAGATCTTCCGCCTCTGAATGCATCATGTCCGAACTGGTCATATCGACTCCTTTTTTCGGGATCTTTCAGGATCTCAAAAGCAGCGGAGATTTCTTTAAATTTTTCTTCGGCATTACTATCACCGGGGTTTTTATCTGGATGGTATTTTACAGCAAGTTTTCTGTAAGCTTTTTTTATATCGCTATCGCTTGAATTGCGATCAACTCCAAGAATTTGATAATAATCTTTTTCTGACATTATTAGATAGGTTATTCCTCTTTATTTTCAGATTTGGAAAGTATAACGCTTGCTGGTCGTAAAAGTTTGTCGCCCAATCGGTATCCACACCTTATGGTATTAATTACGGTACCATCCTCTAAATCGTTATTAATTTCATAATTAATAGCTTCGTGAAACTTGGGGTCAAAAATTTCGTTTTCTGGCTCTAAAACTACTAGTCCGTAGTCATCTAGTACGGTATTCAATTGCTTCATAGCCATTTGAAAGCCTTCCACAAAACCTTTGGCTTCCGTATGCTTGGCAGCTTCGGTTAGGCCCATTTTGAAAGCATCAATAGTAGGTAAAAGATCAGATATTAATTGAGATCGTGTGCGTTGGACAGCATCTTCTCTTTCTTTGATAGATCTCTTTTTAAGGTTTTCTAAATCAGCATGTATTCGAAGGTATTTGTTTTGAAGGTCGTCTTGCTTTCCGTATGCTTCAGATAACTTTGCTTCAAGGCGTTCACTAATCTTATTCTCTTCCTCTGGATTATTGTTTTCCGAGTTTTTCTTTGATTGATTTAAATCATCATTATTAGAGCTTTGATTCTCATTAGAATCTTCAATAGTGTCATCTTCAGTATCTTTTTCAGTATTTTCTTCCATTATGATAAAAATTAGTACAACCCAATAGAAAAACTTGAATGCTAATATGGGTCAAACGCAAAGCATATTTAAATAAATAACTATTTAGTAAATGAATCTGTTATGAGTAATGTAGAGTTTTCAAGTGCTTTGACAGAACAACTTGAAGAAAATGGTGATAGTGCTTGTTCGCCAGCGCTTAGCCTGGATACGCCAATCTTAACAGAACCTGAAATTAGATGAATAATATTACAATTTTCATTTTTACTTTTAATAAATTGTAAACTGTTTTTTTTGAGAGAAAATTTTCTTATCCTGAAAAACTGACATTTTGCCAGCAAAGTTTCTCGATCTTTATTCGATTCAATTAGAGTTGGTTGTACATCATTAAAATTTATACATTTTAATGATTTATCAATATGTAATTCTCTCGGTTTATTATTTATTCCTAATCTTCCCCAATCGTATACTCTATATGTAGTATCAGAATTTTGTTGGATTTCTAAAATGAGATTTCCACTATCTATTGCATGGAGCCTTCCACTTTCTACCAAAATCGAATCACCTGCTTTAGATTTTACTCTGTGGCATAGACTTTCAATACTTTTATTAGTAATTGCTTTTTTGAATGCTGAACGAGTAATTTTTTCTTTTAAACCGATATACAAACCAGCGTTTTTTTTTGCATGGGCAATATACCAATTTTCAGTTTTTGGTTCGCCACTTAGAACTTTGGCGATTTTTTCGGGAGGATGCACTTGTAAGCTAAGTCTTTCTCTGCAATCCAACCACTTTACTAATATAGGAAACCGTTTTCTTGGATTCCATTCTGGTCCCATCAAATCTTTTGAATTTTCCAATATTAGTGTTCTCAAAGACTTGCCCCTATTTTTGCCATTCGAAACGATTGATGTTGCATCATTTCGATCAACAATTTCCCAGGATTCACCAATTTTATTAGAGGTAGAAATAATCTTTCTTTTATAAACTTTTTTTAAAGTATTACCTCCCCAAACTCTTTGCATATAAATTGGTTCAAACTTGAAAATATTCATTTAATTCTATTTTGTATATTAATGGGTGTAAGACTGTGGTTTTTTTAATGGATCAAATATTTGATGGCAAAGTCAATTATTGAAGATAAAAAGGGTTTTTCGAAAGTTAGTTCTCGAAAGAGCATAATTTGGAGTTTTTCCATCGGCTTTTTAGCATTTGTTTCTCTAGTGGCTCTAATAAATTACGACCCCTTAAGTTATCATGTTCACCCACCTGTTGATGCTTCACCCTTACTCGGGAAGTTAGGGATTTTTTTGGCACGCCATCTACTAGGAATATTTGGTATTTCCGCCTGGTTAATGCCTATATTTTTCGGAGTCATATCATTTTTGATGCTAAAGAATCTTTCATTCTTGGCAAAATTTTTAAAGTTATTCTCCATTTTTGCTTCGATATTGAGCGTAAGTGTGATTGCCAATTTAAGAGATGACCAATTTAGATTGGAAAATAAGGAAACTCTCTTAAATCCTAGTACTTACGAGCATGGTGCTGGTGGTTCTTTAGGAGCAATTCTTTATTCTGGATTGTCTATTAATTCTCCTATTGAAAATCGTACTGGGGGATATTTAAAATTATGGTTTGGTAGTTTGGGTACGATAATTTTTGCAATTTTACTTATATTGTTTTGTTTGTGGATTAACATTAAATTGATTGTACCAATAACCTTTTTGCAAAAGTTATTTAAATCTTCTGAATTGCATGCAGACAATGAATTAGGTGACAAGCAGACAAAACAAAATGTGTTAAACAAAAAATTGGTTAACCCTTTGTCGAAAATTAATTTTAAATGGCCTTTTCCAAAAGAAAGTAATGATCCATTATTTGGAGATGTTTCTAAATTAGAAGATTCGCAAATTAAAAAAACTCAGGAGGTTGATAAAACCTATGAAACTATTAAGCAACCTGATGATTCTGAGAGGATTAAACGCGATAAAGTTAAAGATGCCCCAATTGAAGAAAAAACTCAATTAAGTGAACTAGATAAAATCCAAAAAGATTTAAAATCTAACTTATCTGAACCAAAAATTTCAAGTGATGGCATGGAAGGATTCAAAGTGGTTAGAGCTGCAAAAACCGAGAAAGCCGTTGATTTGTTTCCTGAAAGAAAAGGAGATTATCATTTTCCACCTATGGATCTTTTGATGGAACCACCGGAGGAAGAATCGGTCGGCGATGAAGATCATATTTTAAAAGCTAAGCGATTACAGGATACCTTAAAAGAATTTAAGATTGAGGTAGAAATGGGAGAAGTTCACACGGGTCCGGTAATTACCCGTTATGATCTACATCCTGCTGCAGGTGTAAGAGTCGAGAAAATTGCAAATTTAGACAAAAATTTGGCAATGGCTCTAAAGGCTGAGAGCGTAAGAATTTTAGCTCCAGTACCCGGGAAGGGTTGTGTTGGAATTGAAGTCCCCAATTCAACACCATTACCTGTTTGTATGAAGGAAATACTTCAATCAAAAGCATGGCATGAAGCCGGTGCTGAAATTCCTATTGTTCTTGGAAAGGAAGCAAGTGGTAAACCATTGGTTGCGGATTTAACAAAAATGCCCCATTTACTGGTTGCTGGCTCAACAGGTTCAGGCAAGACCGTATGTATAAATTCAATTATTGCTTCTCTTTGCTATCATTCGAGCCCTGAAGATGTAAGATTTATAATGGTAGATCCCAAAATAGTTGAGATGAAAGTTTATAACGATTTACCTCACATGTTAATTCCTGTTGTGACAGAGCCTAAGAAGGTTCCTGGTGCTTTAAAATGGTTATTAATTGAAATGGAAAGAAGGTACCAAATTTTTTCAAAGCTTGGGGTAAGAAATATTGCTGGTTTCAATGCGAAGATTCTAAAGGATAAGGCAGAAAAGGAAAAAGCTCAGTTACTGGATGCAGAAATGACACCTGAAGAAAGAGCTGCACTAACTTCTGTTCAAGTTCCAAGGGATGATGATGCACTTGAGATACCCGAAAATAAACTTCCTTATATTGTCTGTATAATTGATGAGCTTGCCGACTTAATGATGGTGGCCCAAGCTGATGTGGAAACAGGAATCGCAAGGCTTGCTCAATTAGCTAGAGCTGCAGGAATCCATCTAATTATCGCAACACAAAGACCATCTGTAAATGTCATTACTGGTGTGATTAAAGCAAATTTACCAAGTCGTATCTCATTTAGAGTTGCATCTTACAGAGATAGTCAAACCATATTAGATGGTAAAGGTGCGGAAGCACTAATAGGGAAAGGAGATATGTTATTCATTCCACCTGGAAGCTCAACTTTTACAAGAGCCCAGGGCGCCTTTGTCAGTGACGATGAAATAAACGGTATAGTGGATTTCTTAAAAATTAATGGACCACCTCAAATTATTGAAGAAGTTAGGGCTCAAATCGAATCGGCTGGAGAAGACGAAGTTTTGGGCGGGGATGATGATTCTGATGATGATCCGATGACCAGAAAAGCAATTGAGGTCATTCGTTCTACAAAAAGGGCATCTACTTCAAATCTACAAAGAAAGCTTAGCATAGGTTACAATCGCGCTGCTAGAATTATGGATGACCTGGAAGATCGTGGCCTAGTTGGCCCAGATGTGCCTGGTCAAGGCAGGGAGATATTAATGGATTTATAACAAAAAATATAAATCTCAGCTTGCCAAATATTAATAAGAATTAAAAAGTAATAGATAATTATGGCAATTGGGCAAAAACTAGAGGAAGCGAGAAATCGTAAGGGTATTTCAATTCGCGAAGCATCTGAGAGTACAAAAATTAGGGGTGACTATTTAACTGCATTCGAATCAAGTAATTTCGAGCTTGGTATCCCAGATGTATATTTGCGTGGATTCGTTAAATTATATTCTAGGTTTTTGGACTTGGATTCTGATGCAATTTTAGCTGATTTAAATTTAGAGCTTGGAACATCTTCAAGAAAAGTAACAAGAAAGTCTTTAGGTTCAATTTCTAATAGCGATTCGAAAGATATTCAGGAATATCCAAAATCAGTCAAACATAGCTCTACAAAAATAAACAAGGAACGAGATAACTTAACAAAGCCTTTATTAATTGTTTTGGTTTGTGTGGTCGCTTTTTTCATTACGGTTGGAAGTCTAATTGTATACTTTTCCAATGACAGTACTTATGAGCAAAAAAATGAAAGCAATGTAGGTGGGGCTGTTAGGGAGATTCCTTATACCAACCAATCTCTTAATCAAGAAAACGAATCAGAGGTTGATAAAGATAAATACACATTAAAATTGTCGATTACTGGTCCAACGGAGTTATTGATTATTGACGATGAAAGTAACAATCCACCCAAAGATTTTAAGAAATTAGTAAGTGGTTGGTCTCAGAATATAGAAATTACAAAATCATTTCGTTGCTATTGTTCTAATTTGGAAAACCTCAGATTTGCCATTGACGATGGTAATGACAAAAAAATAGATGGTAGTGGTCCGGGTAACTTTAGCTGGAACCCTTAAATAAAAGCCTTATTAAATTTAGAATTATTCCTGTTCTAATGCTTTTTTGGCAAACCAGAATAATGAATTTCCTTTTGTGATAACTGAAAACTCTACTTTTAAGCTGTTTCCATCTTTATTTTGTAGTCTTACAGCTAAATCAATAACATTTCTGCCTTCTAGAATATTATTGATTGCCTCTTTCGAGGATTCCAAATCATCTTGAGAGACAAGGTTTAAAAATGGTTTATCCTTCAATTCTCTAGGGGAATAACCTAAAAACTTAGATAGACCGACATCACTTCCTAGCAAATACAATTCTCCATTGACTGTCTCTACTGTACCTGAAAAGTCCGAATCTAGGGATAAACCATCGAGTGTAAATGCTTTCTCTTCAACTGGTATCGAACCTTTCATTGATAGTTTGAAATTTTGATAGTGCTTTGGTGTAATATCAATTCGCTTTTTGAAAGCTCTATGAAAGTAGTGAACGCTTTCAAAACCACAAGCAACGGAGACTTGCTTTACGCTCACTTTTGTAGCAGAAAGCATCTTCTTAGCCTGCTCAATTCTTGTTTTAATTAAGTCTTCAGTTGGACTTGTTTTAAATTCTTGCTTGTATAAAGATGCAAACCTACTTGAGCTCAAATTGAGCTTTTCAGCCATGCTTTTTATCGTCCACGGTAAATGAAAACTTTCATGTACTTCTGTTCTTAAGTCTCTTAGTTTTTGAGAGTGGTCGGGCATCGAAAGAACAAAATCTTGTTTAGAAAAACGAATAATTTTAGTTAATAATTCGTCTACTGTACAAGCAACAATTCTCTCCCAGTGCATATCAAGGGCTCTGCATTCCTTTGATATCTTTTCAAGCAAAGAATCGACAAAGTAAGACTGAAGAGGAGAGAGAACTTCATTGGTTTCAAATGGTATTTGGCTTATTAATCTTGATGCATCTGAACCCTTAAAAGACAATGAATCATAACACCATTCAAGTCCTTTACTTTTAATGTGATGGGGGAAACCTGGTGAGATCAGCAGGCAATCACCAGGTGATGCTTCATGAAGTCCTAATTTAGTATTTATCAAGACAGCTGATTTAAAAAAATATAAAGTATAATCTTTTCTTCCTCTTTCAAGGTTGATTGAGTTTGTACTTTTTTGTTTTACACCTAAATCACAAGCAGTAATACGAATTTTCATAAAAATATTGTTAAATTGTTAACAATCCTTATAGCATTGAAGTCGAATAAGTCAAATTCGAAAATACTATTAATAAATTAACAATAATTAGCACAAAGATATTTTAGTTCACGAGGTTAGCTGCAAAACAATAAAACTTTAAGAAATGCAAAACAGAACAAAACCTGTTGTATATTACAACAGAATATAGTTTACAAAAAAATTGTATATAAAAAGTAAATCAATTACTGGTCAGCATCTGGGTCAACACACTTAGGTCCCTTTAGTGCATCTTTCTGTCCAACAAGTTGTGGGTGATTTTCGGCTTCTTCATTCAAAGAAATCCATTCTTGTAGTTCATCCGGCACATCCATGTCTGGAAAAATTGCCTCAACTGGGCACTCATCCATGCAGGCATTGCAGTCAATACAAGTTTCTGGGTTTATGTACAAGCGATCGGGCAATTCGTGAAATGCATCAACTGGACAAACCGATACACAACTAGTAAATTTACAATCTACGCATTTTTCAGTTACAACATATGTCATATTATGAGTTGGTTTGAATTAAATTTAGTTTAGAAAAAACGAACAGGTGAACCTTCTTGTGCTTCCCGTGCCTGTCTTTCATGTTCTTCATCAGAACACGGAGAGTTTATAGGGACATCAGTGGTACTCGATGATTCTTTTACAAGTTGGTTGGAAAGAAGATAGTTTTCAACTTCTTCACCGCTGACATCAGATAGCATTACCCCATCAACTTCTACACAAGGTGAAAGTGGTTGCCCTGATTTTTCGACCATCTCAGCGTAAATTTCACGATTATTGATAATATCAAGGTCTTCGAATTGAAGAGAATATTTATCCATGATGGCACGAACTCCCATACTCCATCCGCAATGAGGTTTTAGGTAAGCTTTAATTTTCATATACATTTAATAAATAAAAATTTTTAAAATAGCAATTCCAAGGTGGAATTTATTAAAATATATAGAATCGTTATCTTTTTTCAGAAGATCAATTTTTTAGTTTTAATAAGGCTTTGTTGGTTCTCATTTGGCAAAATATAGTGGCCTCAGATATTCAAGAAAAAGTCCCAATAGAAGTATGAATGGTACTTTTTTGAGTGCTTGGTTTGCTAACAGCACAGATCGTTTTATTCAGCAGGGTGAACCAGTATAAAATTTTGGTTGATAGGTATTGTATCCCTAATAAGTAAAAAAATTTCTTCTATCGTTTTGAGTACTCATCCGAATATCGTGTACGAGTTACATTTCAATTAAGTATTTTTGATTTGATTGCCCAATTTTATATCTTTGGTTAATTTTCTCGGAAATAAACTTCAAAATCATAGAGATTGCTTTAAAGATATTTCATAAATTCCGGAAAAATGTTCTCTAGATGGAGTAGGGTATAGGCATGTTCTTGTTTCCGTTATTAAAAATAAACACAAAATGACATTTATCAATTGTTGATTCATCGACGCAAATGATAAAATTACTAAATCATTTTTTTCTTAAGAATATTGAAAGGGAACAAATTTTAAATAGTTCTACCTATTTGTTCCTTCCTGTCACATAATATGATCTTGTCTCGACTCTTTTCTTTCGGGATTGTTGTGCAAATAAAACATTGCAAACGATATTTCCTAAAACTTTGAATTTAGTAAAAAGCAGAGGATTTTTTCAAAATACTGATTTTATTTAGTCTCAAAACAGTTTGAGAGATTTCAATTATTAATATAAACTTAAATTTAGAATTATGTATTAATTTTTCCGTTTTACTACGGGAGCTGAAGCTAAATCCATTCACTCTATTGATAAATCTCTTCATAGTGATCGTTTTTTTACTTGGAGAATGTCTGAGAACTGATCATGGATTTTTTAAACCAAACCTTTTTACAAAAGTCGGTGAGTGAATAAATAATTATCTAATAGCCTTGACCGAAAAAACCCAACAAGCAGAATAGATTGTTCGTTTGTTTGAACAGCGAGAAACTAAGAATACATTATATCTTAATTAAATTTATTATTTTATGACAAATATCCCTAAACAAGGACTTTATGATCCTTTATATGAACACGAGAACTGTGGAATTGGTTTAATTGTTGATATGAAAGGCAGGCGTTCCCACGACATAGTTAAGGGGGCACTGGAAATCTGTGTTAATTTAGACCATCGAGGAGGTTGTGGTTGTGACCCTATAACTGGTGATGGTGCAGGTATCTTTATTCAAATCCCACATAAGTTTTTGAAGAAAGCTTGCTCATCGGAGGTAGCAATCGAGTTGCCTGACGAAGGAGATTATGGTGCAGCGTTTATATTTCTTTCCAAAGATAAAGAATTATATAAACATGAAAAAAATATTATATCTGAAGTGTTAAAAGAAGAAGCTTTAGAATTTATTGGTTGGCGAAAAGTTCCGGTTAACAGTAAAATCCTCGGCAAAGCCTCTTCAGAATCTGAGCCAAATATGGAGCAGTTGTTTGTTAAGAGACCAAACGGAATTGACCGTGGATTGGCTTTTGAAAGAAAACTCTATATCGTTCGTCGGATTATTAGCCACCGACTTAGATTTAGCTCTGATGATCCAGATGTGAGTTTTCACTTCAGTTCTTTTTCATCAAAAACGATGACTTACAAAGGAATGCTCACCACTGAGCAATTGACTGATTACTTCCCTGATTTGTCCAATGAACTAATGGAGTCGGCTCTTGCACTTACACACTCAAGATTTTCTACAAATACTTTTCCTAGTTGGCACAGAGCTCAGCCTTTCAGGTATCTATGTCACAATGGTGAAATTAACACGGTTCGTGGTAACGAAAATTGGCTTTATGCTAGACAAATGCAACTTGCCAGTGATGTTTTTGGTGATGATGTCAAAAAATTACTCCCGATCATAAGGGAAGATGGTTCTGACTCACAAAAATTTGATAACTGTCTTGAATTTTTGATTTTGTCTGGTCGAAGTCTTTCTCATGCGATGATGATGATGATTCCTGAACCTTGGGAAAAGCATCAAGATATGCCGCAATTTAAGCGTGACTTCTACGAATTCCATGCCTGCGTAATGGAGCCTTGGGACGGTCCTGCATCGATCGCTTTTTCTGATGGTACTCAGGTCGGAGCTGTTCTTGATAGAAACGGATTAAGACCTTCGAGGTATTATGTCACTAATGACGACAAAGTGATTTTAGCTTCCGAAGTGGGTGTACTTTCGTCCATTAATTCTGCCGATGTTGTTAAAAAAGGCCGCTTAGAACCTGGTAGAATGTTCCTTATCGATATGGAACAAGGTAGAATCATTGATGATGCTGAACTCAAAAAATCCATTGCAGAGGAAGAACCCTATGGCGAGTGGTTAAATAAGTCATTGATAGAATCGAGTTCTTTAGAGATGCCTACTACCATTGTTGACGATGATTTTTCGAAAATTGTAACTTTACAAAAAGCATTTGGTTATACATTTGAAGATCTTCGCTTCTTGATAGGACCTAGTGCTCAATCTGGAAAGCAACCTCTTGGTTCCATGGGAAATGATTCACCTCTTGCTGTGTTATCAGATAAATCTCAGTCTTTATACAATTATTTCAAGCAACTTTTTGCACAAGTAACAAATCCACCAATTGATCCAATTCGAGAGGAATTAGTAACTGCCTCAATAAGTTTCATTGGTTCTGAAGGTAATTTGACAAAACCAGGTCCTAAGAGTTGTCATTTAATTAAATATGAATCTCCATTAATAGATGATATACAATTAAAGCAGATTAAAGGTAAGTTGCCATCCGGTTTTATGTCATCTAGTTTACCCATGGTTTTCAAGCCAGACAGCACAAAGTTGCATGGTGAAGACTTAGAAATTGCGTTAGAGGCTCTTTTTAGAAAAGCGGACGAAGCGATCATCGAGGGTGTGAATATTTTAGTTTTGTCTGATAGAGATATTTCTACCGATAAAGCCGCAATTCCCGCACTGCTTGCATGCTCCGGGTTGCATCACCATCTTATTAGAAATGGAACTAGAACTAAAGTTTCTCTCATAATCGAATCAGGTGAGCCCAGAGAAGTTCAACACTTTGCACTACTTATAGGTTATGGTGCTGATTTAATAAATCCTTACCTAGCCCTTAAAACAGTTCGTCATATGGTCGAATCTGGTGACATTGATGAAGATCCTAAGCAAGCTGTTAAAAATTTCCTGAAAGCAAATTTGAGCGGCGTAATTAAAACGATGTCAAAAATGGGAATTTCTACAGTTGCTTCTTATCGTGGAGCTCAGATTTTTGAGTCAATTGGATTAAACCAGTTACTTATTGATAAATATTTTACCAAAACAGCAACTAGGGTTGAGGGGATTGGAATTGATGCCATTGCATCTGAATCTAGACATAGACATAGTTTTGCATTTGCACCGCGCCCAGATGAGCGATCATTACCTTTAGATCCTGGAGGAGTTTATCAGTGGAGAGCTACAGGAGAAAAACATTTATTCAATCCTACCACTATTCACAAGTTACAAAAAGCTACCAGACTTGGAGACTTCGAAGT
>Ga0181568_10005490_pt1 | contig 11173 bp, 13 predicted proteins | sample 101ome_20_FD_133758 | JGI IMG/M metagenome (GOLD analysis project Ga0181568, IMG submission 133758) | Coastal salt marsh microbial communities from the Groves Creek Marsh, Skidaway Island, Georgia - 101404AT metaG (megahit assembly) | ecosystem: Environmental > Aquatic > Marine > Intertidal...
GATCGAGGTGTTCGCCCACTTCGGCCTGGGAGCTGGGGGCGCGGCCGAGCAGATGCTTGAAGGTGAGCTCGATGAAGCGGTAGGGAGCATTCGCTTCAAAGAAGCGGCGGCGGTATTCAGCCGATTGCGCAATGGCCCGCACAAACTCGCGGGTGCTCAAGAAGCCCTCGGCAAATTTGCTTTCTGCGGTCAATACGCGCTCACTCTCCATCAGGTGGGGGTTGCCCATGACCTGGCGGTAGCTGGCGCGAATCAGACCAGCGATTTGATCAGGGGTGTCACCAGCGCAGCGCTCAAACACTTCTTGCTGGCGCTGGCCCACACCAAAGCCGGTGTAGAGGTCGCCGCGGAAGGGGGCGGAATCACCACCATCACTGCTGGCTCGCTTGACCGGGGTGAAGCGGGCGTTGCCACTGGGGGCTGCACCACCGGCTGCGGCTGCGCCTGTGCGGTAGGCATGGCTGGGCATGCTGATGTTGATGCGCTGGCCGTTGGCCAGGCTGCCTAGCAGTTTGCTGCGCAGCCCTTTGGCGGTGTCGCTGCCAGCAAAGTTCTGCTCGAGAGCAGCGATTTTGTTGAAGCTGTTTTGGGGTTGCCCTGCGTTGGAGTTGAAGCTCCTCACATAAGGAACGGTGTCGTCTCCGAACGTGTCGCGGTACTCATCGGAATCGACATAGCTCGCTACTTCTGCGTCGAAGCCCTCGGTTGCCAGCAGGGCGATGTGATGGCTCACCTCCGCTTCATCAACGGGAGGGCGGCCCAGCAGGTGCTTGAAGTTCAGCTCAATGGCACGGTGCGGTGCCACTGATTCGAAGTAGCGGGAGCGGTAGAACTCGGAGGTGGCCAGGGCGCGCACGAACTCCCGCACGTTGATGTCGCCATTGCGGAGCCGTGACTCGGCGCTCAGCAGGCGCTCGCTCTCCATTGGCTGCACATTGCCGAACACCTGGCGGTAAGCGGCACTGATGGCCAGGTTCAGGCTGGCTTCCGCATCATCAGCAAAGGCGTCGAGGCTGCCTGTGTTGCTTTGGTTGCGGAAGTCGCTGTTGGAGGTGGCAGCAGCACTGCTGGGAACACGTTCGCGGCTGAACGACACCGGAGCATCAACGAGTGATGTGGCGCCAAAAGCCAGGGAGGTTGGACGATTGGACATGGGAAGCCGAGCAAGGGAGGTGGGTTGGAGCGTGGGATCGCTCCACGGCGAGGGGAGGGAAAAGGCGAAAGCGTGGCTGTGGGAGAGCCCGCTGTTGCCGTCAGCTCACAGGAGTGATGCTGGCGATCTTGCCGCCTTCGTTATGGATCCGCTTGTACTCCTGGGAGAGCTTGTCGAAGGGCACGAAGTACACCCGGTTTGACTTGATGTAGCGGGAGATGCGCCGAACGTTGTTGGCGCGATAACCCGTGACTTCGACGCGGTAGATCTTGCCTTCGCTGCCGGCGCCAGCGCCCAAGCGAGTGCTGGAATCCTGCAGGTTCGTGGCTGGACGGAAGCTCCAGCCCTGCTTTTCGGTGGAGGAGGGAGCCACCACAGGCAGAGGCAAGTTCTGGTACGCAGCGCCGCCAAGCTTGGCGGCCTTGCCGGCCAGATCACCCTTCAGGCTGCTGCTGCTGTTGCCGCGCAGCAGCTGGAACGACCAGGTGAATTCCTGCATGGTGGTGCAGGCTTCGGTTTTCCAGCCGCGCTGGAAAGGAACCGTCCACTCACCAAAGTTGTTTTGGTAATCGTCGGAATCGAGGAAGCTGTCGATGTCTGCGTCGTAGCCGTGGCTATCGAGGCGCTCGGCATGCAGCCGCATCTCTTGGAAGTCAACGGGTGCGCGACCGAGCAGATGGCGGAAGGCCAGCTCGATGTAGCGGTAGCGCGCACAATTTTCAAAAAAGCGGCTGCGATAGAGGTCGCTCTTCGCCAGCCGGCGAACGAACTCACGGGTGCTGATTTCACCCAGCTTGAATTGCGACTCGAGCACCAGCTGGCGCTCGCTCTCCATCACATAGGCGTTGCCGAGCACTTGCCGGTAGATCGCCCGAATGATCTGTTCCTTTTTGGCGTCGTCATCACCAGGCAGGAGCTCAAGGGGAGCGTCGCTATCAAAGCGCTCAACACCCAAGAGCGATGCAGGTCCAAAAGGCATTGGGTAAATAGACTCCGAAGCGCCGCATCATCGTCTTCGAAAAGTTCAAGCCCGACGGCGTTTGTTTATAAAGCTCAAACCTCTGGTTATCTCAGGATTCCAGGCTGCCACGCGTGGTGCAGCGGCTGAGGGGATTCCAGCAATCCAGCTCGTTGTAATCACGAGAGAGCAGCCCAGAGCGCAGGGCATCGAGGCCTTCGGCCTGACGAAAGTCAGCCCCTTTGATGGATTCAACGCCATCGAAATTGGCTCCCTCCAAGTTGGCCTTGCGGAAGTCGGCAAAGTCCAGTTGGCAGCAACCAAAGCGTGCCTCTTGGCAGCGGGCCCCCCGCAGCAGGGCGAATCGCAAATCAGCGCTGGTGAGTCGGGCGCCGCTCAGGAGGGCTCCGCTGAGATCGGCCCCGCTGAGATAAGCCCCCATCAGGTTGGCTCCGCGCAGGTCCATGCCCCGCAGATCAGCATTGTTGAGGTATTGGCCTGACAGGCGGGCTCCAGGGCCAACAGCCCCGCAGCTGCGGAAATCAAATCCCTCCGGCCAGCGGGTGTTGTTGTCGTAGCGGGCCAACCTCATGTCAGCTCCGCTGAGGTCGCATGTGGAAAGGTCACTGCATCGGAGATCCGTGCGGCAGAGCTGGGCCCCTTGAAGATCAAGGGCTTTGAGATCGGCGCCGCGCCAATCGGCGCCGCGTGCATCCACCACTCCAGTAAAGGAGTCCACAGCCGTGCTGGCCTCCGGGGGCGACCAGGTTTCCAGATGCAGGGCTGGGGTGCTCAAAGGACGGGGCTCAGCTGCAGAACAAGCTGCCTATTCTCAGCCCTTGCCGGTGCTGAGCATGCCGCCGGCGATGGTGAGCAGCACGCGAACAATCTCAAAGCCGCCCACGGCAAACAGGCCGAGCCACGCTTTGACCAGCCAGGCCGGAGGCTCGCCGCCCACCCATTGGGGTGAGGCTTCCATCGGGCTGGCTGTGTTGGGGCTGGGGGCCCGCTTTTGCAGGCTGTCGCGCCAGTCGGAGCCGTAGCGGGGGAAGCGCTGGTAGATCGGCATTTCGCCAGTGCTTTGGCCAGGCAGCTTGCGGGAGCGCTGCTCAGGCACCCGGTCATAGCCAAAGCTGGCCATGTACTCATCGCTGTCGAGCAGGGCATCGACGAAGGCATCAAAACCTTTCTCGCCGATCACAATCGACCAGGCGCGGCGCTCGGCATCACCGTGAACGGGGCGCCCAAGCGCACGACCCACCACCTGATCGACCATGCGGTAGTTGGTGCTGCACTGGTAGTAGTCATCGCGGAACCGGCTGGAGAGCAGAAGTCCGCGGATGAAATCGCGCACGGTGATGCCGCCGTTGCGCAGCTGCGATTCCAGAAAAGGATCGCGATCGCTGCGCATCGCGTGGAAAAAGATCTGCCGGTAGGCCTTCTCGATGAGATCGTCGACTTCGCTGTTGAAGCTGTCGTTGCCAGCGCCGGCAACGCTGATGGTGGCGAGGCCGTTGTCGTGCTGGTCGCCCGCCAGGTTGCTGACTCGGGCGTTCAGGGAAGTCAGCGGATAATCCAGCAGGGGGATCGCCATTGGGCCGCTACATCAGGAGGGAGGACGCACATTTTGCGTTAACCAGGTTTTGCTTTGGCTCTCCCTTAGCAGCTCGTAATGACGCAACCTTTGATCTCGTTTTGGAGCTCCACAAAGGCCTGCTCGAGCAGCATCACCTCGTCACTGGAGGCCTGCTTGGCATAGGCCCGAGTGCTCAATTGCTGCAGGTTGTGGAGGGCCAAGAGCAAGCCATCGACGGGAACTCCCAGGGCGGCATACAGCTCACCGAGTGCGGCCATGCCGTGGGGGTCGGTGAATTGGGGTTTCCCCGCAGCGGCGGCATAACAGCAGACGCGCAAAAAGTGAAAGCAATCTCGCCAGCAGGCCTCGGCTCGCGGCTCGGGGTAGAGGGCGCCGCCAGGTTCAATGAGTTGCGGTTGGGCGGCCAGGAGTTGGGTTCGCGCCTGATCCACCAGGGTTTCAGCCTGGTTTTGCAGCTGCTGCAGCGGCTCAGGATCAACACCGCTCTCGTTGCCGAGCCGGTGCAATTCATCAGGCGTTAACAGCCGCTCCTGTTGATCAGCCCGCTCGAGTGTTTGCTGTGCCAACGCGCTCAACTCTGGGTCATGGGCCAACCCCAACACCTTGGCCTTGGCGGCCAGCTCACGAATCAAGGCCGGATCGATGCCCATGGGCCTAATGCCGTTGCCCCAAGAGTTGGCGGAGTTGGGCATCGGCGCTGATGGGCGAGGCGCTCAGCCAACCGTGGCGATCGAGATAGAAGGCCCAGGTGAGATCGCTTCCTAGCCCCGGGCAGTGCAGGCTCACTTGCCGGGTTTGCTCAGAGCTGCTGCCCAGTTGCTGCAACACGGCCAGGGCCTGCTCGGAGTTGTCCACCTGTGTGGGCCGAATCGCGGCGCCCACCACCCACGACAAACGGGTTTGGCTCAGCTCCCCGCTTTGGCTTTCGCAGGCGAGCAGCAGGTTGGTCCCGTGGGGTTGGCTGGAGAGGTTGTCTCGCCACAGCGCCACATCCTCAGGTTTGAGGTCGATGCGAACCATGCCCTGACCCGCATCCAGCAAGAGTTCACGCCGACTGCCGGCGGCTTGAACCAGCTGCTGAATGGCCGTGATCGTGTCTGGCTTCATCTGTTCAGTTTGCCCAGGCCGTGAGGCTTTCGTCTCCCCAGTCGATTTCGCGTTCAAATTGAAATGGCCCGGCGATCGATCCCCAGAGATGCTCATGGGTCTCTGGGTGGTAGCCCCGATCGATCGTTTGCATGCCGGTTTTGTTCAGCTCGAATTCGCTCACCAGATACGAGGTGTGGCCCTTGCGCGTCACAAGGCAGCGGCAGCCTGGTTCCACCTTGCCGAGGAAGCCAGCGCTGGTCGCCTCAACGATGTAAGTGCAGCCATCGAGCAGTTGCAGGTCGTGCTCTTGGATCTCTGAGCGCCTGGGGGCATCGTCAATGGCCCCCCAAAAGCGACGATCGTCGTGTATGGCGAAGTTGAGGATGGTCAGCCCCCGTTGGGGGCAGACCGCCGGTCTTAACACCCGCACGCGGTACGGCTCATTGGGCGCGATGGCGTAGGCCTGCTCAAGCAAGAGTGATCCCACGTCCAGCTGAGGGAGAGGCCGGAAGCGCACCATGATGTGCCCGTAGAGCGGTGGGTTCTCGAAGGCCTGCTGGCGATTGCTAAACGTGCCGCACAGCAGCCTGGTGAGCCGGTCGCGCGTGGCTGTTGATTGATCTTCTGACTCCACAGCCTTGGGCTCCCAGTGCCTGAGCGATGCTGCCACGGCAGCGGGGGATGGACAGCTCTATTTGCATCGATACGATCGGCGCGTCCTTGGGTTGGGACCTGCCGCCATGAATGAGTCCGACGTGTTGGTGTCTGTTGAGCAACGTCTCTCTCAGCAGCTCCATGGCTTGATTGATCTCACGGCTGAATTGACCAAACGCTTGCTCGCTGCCGAGGAGCGTTTGTTGGCCTTGGAAACGGCACCCGACGCCAAGCCTGCTGGCGACCAGCTGGCCGTTCAACAGTTGTTGGATGAAGGCCAACAGCAGGTTCGTCATCTGCATCTGTTGCTCAACCCCGAGGCCGAGCTGCCCGCTGCCGACTGTGTTGATCAGCCTGAAGCCGACCTCCCTGTGATGGAGGAGCTTCCAGATCAAGAGCACACCGCTTTCCTCGAGGAGGAACAGCACCACCCTGAAGAGGAGGCGCTGCTCGAGGACGACGACGATTCCCAAATGCCGTTGCTGTGTGCCTAGGGCAGGGCCAACAAGCAGAAACGATGCGGAATGCCAGGACCCAGATTTGAACTGGGGACACGGCGATTTTCAGTCGCCTGCTCTACCAACTGAGCTATCCCGGCAAGCCCTGTTGGGCGAGGGGCAAGCTTAAGCCATCGCCGCAGCCTCCGATCGGCGTACTGCTCAGGCAAAGCAGGCCCGCCACGCTGTAGCCCGCCTGTTGCAACGCTTCCGCTGCAGCTTGGCCAGTGGCACCGCTGGTGCGCACATCGTCGATCAGCAGCACGGTGGCGTTTGGGTTTTGGGGTGGTGCAGCCGTGAAGACGCCGCGCAAATTTTCAGCCCGTTGTTGCCGGTTCAGATGGTGTTGGCCGAGGCAGGCCCTGTGTCGTTGCAGCAGGGTGGCCTGGGGCCAGCCACTGCGCTGGCTCATGGCGCCGGCCAGCCATTGCGGTGCCCCCTTGGGGTGCCCCTGGCGTGGAGGAATAGCGCAGAGCTGGCCCCGTTCGCTGAAGTGGGGCAGCTGCTGAGCCAGTTCCACCGCCAGTGCTTTGATCAAGCGGGCTTTGGGCTTGCGGCGCAGGGTCCAGATCAGCTGACGCCAGGCCCCGCCGTAGCGCCCTAAGGCCCGCCAGCGCAGCGGTTCAGCGCCATGGGGCGCTGGCCCATTGAGCTCCAGCTTGTGGCGGCATTGCTGGCAAAAACCTGGAGCTTCCTGCAGCCCGCTGCAGAAAGAGCACTGGTGATTGATCAACCAAGCTGGCCAGTGGAGCTCAGGCATGGGGCTCGGGGTGCTGCTGCCAGCATTCCCCGCTGCCTGGTTTAGTCGTGGCTTGGCATTTCAGAAAATCGCAGCATCACGGCAAACCAAAGGCAGCTCACCACCAACACCAAGGCAACGCCTGCACCGATCCCAGCTGTTCGCATCAACAGCGGTACAGCGATGGGAAGGCTCAGAGATCCCGCCAAAGGCAGGATGAGGACCAGAGCTTTTTTAAGAGCCACAGGGCTCAGAACCACTCGTTTTTGGCTTGCTCAGGAGTATTGGTGTTGTCCTGGGGGGTTTTGCGCTCGAACTCCAGGGTGATGTCGCGGGTTTGCTCACCATCGGCAGCCACCGCTTTGATCGGATAGAGCTGATGCCCATCGCGGAAGGGAACCTGAACACGGAAGGTGCCATCGGCTGAGAGGGGCACCGCTTCATCGCCAATGCTCAACGTGGCGGAAGGATCAGTGGCGCCGTAGACGATCAGTTCGGCGTCAGCCACCAGCCAGAAGGAGCGTTGACGTGGAGCGACACCACCGATTCCACTCTCGCTGCGGCCGCTGGCCCAGCGGCCAACACCGGAATCATTCAGGCCACGCGCTGCAGCGGCGGACTCGTCCAGCTCATGGAACGATTCAGAGCCACGGCCAAGGCGGCGCCAGCGCACGGTGGCGGTTTGGTAGAGCCGCTCGTGCAGATTGTTGTCTCCTGCATCGGCGGGGGTGGGCAGGGTGCTGGGAGTGGCCTCAAGGGAGAAAGGCACGAACTGGTCCAGGATCTGCTCGCTGGGATGCATGGCCGGAACCCGGGCTACAGCCGAGAAGGCCAAAGAGAACCAGCCGCCGTCGTTGAGGCGGAAGCCCAGTTCCACGCGGTAGTCGCGATCACTCAGGGGAACCGGCAGATACCACTCGCTGGAACCCGAATCGACCACCACTTCCTGCAGGGTGTGGGGATGGCTGGAGCCATCGTGCAGACCGGTGACGTCGCAGACCCGAAGGCAGAGCTGGCGCGCGCCAGCAGCCTCAGCAGAGCGACGGCTGTCAGCAGCGATCTCCCAAAAGACGTAGGCCCATTGGGGATCACGGGGGAGGAACACCACCCGGGTTTCAGGTAGAGGCAGGGGGGTGTTGCCAAAACCAGCCTCCATCTCGGCTAAGGAGATGGCGGTTTCAATGCGCTTCTCGCCAGCGCTGAACTCCTGCTTTGTGCTGATGGCATCGAGCAGCTCATCCTTTGATTTGCGGCTGTAAAGAGCCACACCCAGGTCGCTTGCAACGCGGCGCAGTTGTCGGAGAGTCAGACGCGCAAGCGAAGACAAGGACTGATTCACCGCTAAAGATTCCGTTTGGGATCACTCTGCATCCACTAGGCAAAAGTCACAACAGAGATCTCTTCACCCGTCAGCAATTCCTGATTCTTGCTAGGCCAGACGCGTGAGCGGCACAAAAAAAGCACCCCTTTCGGAGTGCTTTGAAGGGCGCTGAACGCGATCGCTTAGCGGCCGATGCTGCGGTAGGGCACGCGTGCCATGTAGTCGCCGCTGGTTGAGGCTTGAGAACCGCCCATGTTGACGGCACCCATGCTTCCAACCCAAGCCATGTAGTCGGCGGGATCGCCACCGCGCTTGCGGCGTGCGCGTGCTGGCAGGCTCTTGACTTCGCCCGTGTAGATGATCTGGGGGAAGCCCAGGATGTTGCGGTGGTACTCGTCGTAGCGCGGGGTGGTGATGTTGAAGGGGGTGTCGCCCAGATCGCGCCCGGGCAGCACGCGATGGCGCTGGTAAGGGACGGTGTCGAAACCGAAGTTGTCGAGGTACTCCTCGCTATCGAGCAAGGCGTCCACCATGCCGGCAACGCCTTTGGTGGCGATCACGATGGACCAGGAGAGCTCCTCGCCTTTGCCGCTGGTCTTGCGTCCCAGCAGGCGTTCCACCAAGTGGCGCACCACCTTGTAGTTGCTGTTGAACCCGTAGAAGGTCCGGGTGAAGGTGTCCGAGAGGCAGAGGCCGCGGATGAAATCGCGCACGGTGATCTGACCGTTGCGCAGCTGTGATTCCAAGAAGCGATCGCGGTCGCTCTTGAAGGCGTGGAAAAAGATCTGGCGATACGCCGACTCAATGACCGTCTTGAGGTTGTCGGCGTCCATCGACTGGTCGAGGGCTACGACCTTGAGGTCTTCGTCCGAGCCCACGCGAATCCGCTCCACCCGGGCGTTTTGGGTGATGGGCGCGTACGGCAGGAGGGGAATAGCCACTCAGTAGTCAGCATCCGACGACGCTGATCGTAGAAGTGGGGGCTGGAAGAGAGCCGAATCTTTTCAATCGCGATCACAGTCCGTAACTTTTCGGACGGCTTTTCTAAGTATTTGTTACCAGCCCAGCAGGGAGCTGGCTTGGGCTGAGGGCTGCTGGTCTCTCATCGGTTGGGCGTCCTCTAGGACCCTGGTTTCCATGCAGAGGGAGGCGGTGTTGGAGAGCCCTTGCACGGTGCTGGTGCGCAGCCTGGTGTTGGGTCCGGCGAACCAAAAGCACTCGCCGCTGTCCATCATTTCGTAGTTGGTGCTCAGCCAAAGGCTTTTCTGCTCATCCAGGCGAAAGCGCCCGGCGACTGGTTCTTTCACGGAATACCCCATGTCGCGCAGGAGGAAGCCCTGGCAGCCTTCGCTGTCGTCGGGCAGCAGGGCAAACACCGTTTCGCTTTCATGGTTTTCCCCGGCTCGGTCCCAGGCCATTGAGCCGCTCCAGCGCACATGACAGCCCCCCACCACCGCGCCGGGGTCCATCTTGTGCAGCTCGGCCAGGGCGCTCAGCCGAGGGTCATCGGCTTCCACCATCGCCACTTCCACCAATGAAGCGCCGGCTTCCGCCCGGCGATGCAAGAGATGGTGCTGGGAGCGTTGGGAGCGCCAGCGGCCACAGCTTTGGCCAAAGAAACTGAGGGCGTCGGTGATGCAATCCATGGCGTCCAGCCTGCCGGGTCGATCCCCATGTTGATCGGTGTCGTGGCGGCCCTGTTGGCTGCCTTCTGCTGGACCATCGCCAGTGGGCTTTGGCGACGGGTGCCCACCTCGCTCAGCGCCTCGCAGCTCAATCTGCTCAAAAACCTCATTGGCAGCTTGAGCTTGCTGCCTGTGCTGCTCTGGTCTGGGGCGTGGCAGGGCGTTTCAGCGCCCACCCTGCTGGCTTTGATGCTCAGCGGGGTCTTGGGGATTGCCCTGGGCGACAGCTTTTATTTCGCTGCGCTGCGGCGTTTGGGCACCCGCCGCAGCTTGACCCTCGATGCCGGTGGGCCCGCCCTTTCAGCACTCCTGGCCCAGCTCACCTTGGCGGAGTCCCTGCAGCTGCAGCAGTGGCTGGCGATCGCACTGATCAGCCTGGCGGTCTTGATCGTGGCTCGGCAAGCCCCGCCTGGAGGCACACCAGCGCGGGAACAAGGGCTGGGATTGCTATGCATTGCCCTGGCATTGCTCTGCGGCTTGGCCGGGGCGTTGCTGTCGCGTTGGGCCTTGGCAGGCAGCAGCTGGCAGCCGCTCACGGCAGCTGCGGTGCGCTTGCTGGCGGCCTTGGCAGTGATGTTGCCTTGGGTGCGCTTGCCCACCAAGCAGCAGCCACGCCCTGCAAGCCCCCGCTGGCCCTTGGTGCTGTTGGCCGCACTGCTCGGCACCAGCCTGGGGATCGTGCTGCAGCAGGCCAGCTTGCAACAGCTGCCGGTGGGGCTGGCCGTGAGTTTGCTGGCAACGGCGCCGTTGATGGCCCTGCCCCTCAGTCGTTTGGAGGGTGATCATCCGGGCTGGCCGGGGGTGTTGGCTGGTGGGCTTGGCTTTGCGGGGGTGTTGATGCTCGTATCAGCTGCTCAAGGCTGAGGCTGAGCGGGGTTTGCTCTGGTGCTTGGGCCTCGGCAATTTGCTTCAGGCGCATGCCAGCGGCGCTGAGTTGTTCGATCAGCAGCTGCCGAAAGCTGTGCTCCCGCTGGAGCTGGGGCTGTGCCACCGCCCAGGCCTCCAGTTCACTGCCGCTGGGGAGAGCGCCATCGCTGCGCCCGGCAGCGGCCTGCAGGCTGCGCAGGCTGTGAGCCAGCAGCCGTAGTCGCTGGCGCTCCAGCAGCGGCCAGGGCAGGGCATCAATGGCTGCGGCTTCGTCGTGGCTCAGTGGGCTCTCAGCCACGGGGGGTGAGCCGGAAACCACAGGTGTGATCGCCATCGAGCTTCCAGTGCACCCGCTCAACGCTGCAATCGGGGAAGGTGCGCCGCATCACCTGCAGCTCTTGATCGCAGATCAAGGGGAAGGCTTCGGCCACCCGTGAGACCGAGCAGTGATACTCCTGCAGCAGCCATGCAGAACTGTCGGGATCCTGGCGGCAGTCGGCCACATAGCCCTCGCGCCGCCTGAGCTCCACCAGTTTTTCCAGGCGGCCGGAGACCGGCTCATCGCCGAGTTGGTCGCGGTAGCGCCCGGCTTGGCAATCCGCTTGGGTGCTGA
>Ga0181568_10005495_pt1 | contig 11162 bp, 9 predicted proteins | sample 101ome_20_FD_133758 | JGI IMG/M metagenome (GOLD analysis project Ga0181568, IMG submission 133758) | Coastal salt marsh microbial communities from the Groves Creek Marsh, Skidaway Island, Georgia - 101404AT metaG (megahit assembly) | ecosystem: Environmental > Aquatic > Marine > Intertidal zone...
GAGTTGGGTACGCTGGAGGGTGATGAGCGCAAAAGCGTGCAGGAGGCACTCGACTATATGGGCTTTGCCGAAGGGCAGTCGATTGCCGGCACGCCGGTTGATGTAACCTTTGTTGGTTCATGTACAAACGGTCGTCTGTCCGATCTGCGCGAGGCGGCAAAAGTGGCTCAGGGACGCAAAGTCGCCAACGGCGTGAAAGCGCTAGTCGTTCCGGGATCACAGCAGGTGAGCGCTGCGGCCGAAGCAGAAGGGTTACACGAAATTTTTCAGGAAGCAGGCTTTGAATGGCGCGGAGCAGGTTGCTCAATGTGCCTGGCGATGAACCCGGATAAGCTACAGGGTGATCAGCGCTGTGCTTCTTCAAGCAATCGAAATTTTAAAGGACGTCAGGGTAGCCCGACGGGCCGCACTATGTTGATGAGTCCGGCTATGGTTGCCGCAGCGGCCGTCAGCGGTGAAGTGACGGACGTCCGCACGTTGATGAACTGAGGGAGTAAGACATGGACAGCTCAAGTGTGAGAAAACAGGTTGTCGGGCGCGGCGTGCCCGTGCGCGGTGCTGATATAGATACCGATCGCATTATACCTGCGCGCTATCTGCGCACGGTTACTTTTGAAAACCTTGGCGATCACGCGTTTGAAGACGACCGCGCTGGAGGGGAACACCCCTTTGACGATCGGCGCTACGAGGGAAGTGGCGTGCTTGTTGCCAATGCCAACTTCGGCTGTGGATCGTCCCGCGAACACGCACCCCAGGCGCTTATGCGGTGGGGGATTAACGCATTTGTGGCGGAGTCTTTTGCGGAAATTTTCTTCGGCAATTGCACGACGTTGGGGCTTCCCTGCGTGACTGCCACGGCTGCAGACATACAGAGACTGCAGGCGGCTGTAGAGGCGGATCCAGAGCATGAAATAACCGTTGACGTCGAGGCGCGTGTCGTCCGCTTCAGCGAGGGCGAGTTCGAAGTGTCGATTCCCAACGGAGTTCGCGAGCAACTCGTTAGCGGTAATTGGGATTCGCTTGGACAGCTGTTGGATGCAGAAGAAGACGTAGCGGCGCTAGCGGCAGGGCTGCCTTATACAGCATCTTTTGCTCTTTCTTAAGAGGAGAAATTACAGCGGTGGGATCGATCGCTTTGTCTCCTTGTATGAGACTTAGCCACCAATCCCACCGTTTCTTTACGGGGTTCTTGTAGTGCACTATTGGGGAGTTATTTAGCATGTCCGAGCACATAGAGATATACGATTCCACGCTTCGCGATGGAGCACAGGCAGAGGGTATCTCCTACTCGTTGGAAGACAAACTGCTTATTGCACGCCGTCTCGACCAGCTCGGAGTCCACTACATAGAAGGCGGGTGGCCAAATCCGACGAACCCGAAAGACCTGGCGTTTTTTGAACAGGCCAAAGATATGGGTTTACGCGCTAAAGTCACCGCTTTCGGCAGCACGCGCAGGGCGAATAATGCCCCAGAAGACGATGCTACGCTCAATACGTTACTCAAAGCCGATACGCAAAGTATCGCTCTATTTGGCAAGAGTTGGACGCTCCATGCCTTGGAAGTCTTGCGAGTTTCTCTAGAGGAGAATGTGCGCCTCATAGAGGATTCTGTTGCCTACATAGCATCGCACGGTCGCGAAGTTGTGTATGACGCCGAACACTTTTTTGATGGGTATAAAGCGGACAGTAGCTACGCGTTGGAAACGATCAAAGCAGCAGAGCGTGGGGGCGCGCGCATTTTGGTTTTATGTGACACCAATGGCGGCACGTTGCCCAGCGAGATGGCGCGTATCATCGAAGACGTGAAGGCGCATATAGACATTGATTTTGGTATTCATGCCCACAATGATTCAGGCGTCGGCGTGGCCAATAGTCTCATTGCCGTTGAGTTAGGTGCTGTCCAAGTGCAGGGGACGTTTAACGGCTACGGAGAGCGCTGTGGCAATGCCAACCTGTGCTCGATTATTCCCAATTTGGATCTGAAGATGGAGCGGACGAGCATCGGACGCGATAAGGTGCAGGAGCTCATGGAATTTTCACTTTTCTTGAGCGAGGTCGCCAACGTTTATCGCGACCATCGGCAGCCGTTTGTCGGAGAGAGCGCCTTTGCGCATAAAGGGGGTGCTCATATTGATGGTGTGATGAAAGTGGCCCACAGCTTTGAGCATATAGACCCTGAGTGGGTGGGCAACGAGCGTCGCTTTCTCGTATCGGATCAATCGGGCGGTGCGACGATTGTTAGCAAACTCAAGCGTTTTTTGCCTGATATCGACAAGGGAGATCCGCTCGTTGGCAAGGTATTGGAGCGCGTGAAGATGCTCGAGAATCAGGGCTATCAGTTTGAGGCGGCCGAGGGCTCATTTGAGTTGCTGGCGCGACGCGAGCAGGGTCTTTATAGCGATCTCTTTTCCCTCGTTAATTTCCGCACCATCAATCGCAAGAACGTCGGTCAGTCAGAAGATGCGGAGGCCATTGTCAAAGTGTCGGTTGAGGAGGATGTATTTCACACCGTCGCCAGCGGAGATGGCCCTGTCAATGCGCTTGATCGAGCGCTGCGCAAGGCGTTAGAGGAGAGGTTTCCCAGCGTGCGTCAGGTGCATCTGGAAGATTATAAGGTGCGCGTTCTTTCCAGCGGAGATGGAACCGCGGCTAAAGTGCGCGTGCTTATAGAGTCTTCGGATGGAGTCGACAGCTGGGGCACCGTCGGCGTCTCGGAAAACGTCATTGATGCGAGCTGGATCGCACTCGCAGATAGTCTGCATTACAAATTGATGAAAGACGCGCTGGCCGCTAGTACATGAGCGCGTCGGCGACGTTTTAAACGCTTTTGCAGGAGAACGAGACGTGGACGTAATCGCAGATGGAAACGTATGTGCGCCACGCGGCTTCCGCGCCGCCGGTGCGTTGGGAGGCATCAAAGCTGAGTCGACCAAGCTCGACGTGGCATTGGTCGCATCAGATCGTATCGCTAGCGCGGCAGCGGTTTACACGACCAACAGAGTGCAAGCAGCCCCCTTACATCTGTGTAGAGAGTACTTACAGGACGGCAAAGCGCATGCCGTAGTCCTCAATTCGGGCAATGCCAACGCCTGCACCGGTGAACAGGGTTTGGACAATGCGCGTGCAATGAGCGTTCAAGTTGGACAGGGTTTAGGCGTGCGGAGCGAAGACGTGCTCGTGTGTTCTACGGGTGTCATCGGCGTTCAGTTAGATATGGATGCCGTGCAGAAGGGTATTGCTGGCGTTCTTTCCGGTCTGCAAGACGACGGTGGAGACGATGCCGCAGTTGCAATTATGACGACGGATACGAAACCCAAGACGAGTGCGCTTTCGCTGAAGATTGGAGACGAGACCGTGCACGTCGGCGGTATGTCAAAGGGCTCCGGTATGATTGCGCCCAATATGGCAACGATGCTGGGTGTGATAACTACCGATGCAAACGTACCGCCGGATCTGCTCAGGGAAATACTCTCATTGGCCGTAAAGCGATCATTCAACTGCATTACGGTAGATGGGGATATGAGTACGAACGATACGGTCATCGCCTTGGCTAATGGCGCGGCCGGCGGTCCCCCGCTTGAGCCCGATACCTCTTCTTCTGCGGCTCTCGCGGAAGCTATAGAAATGGTTTGTCGAGATCTTGCTCGGCAAATCGCTCGCGATGGTGAAGGGGCGACTAAGCTGGTCTCTATCGAAGTTGTGGGAGCGGCTAGTGAAGACGAAGCGCGTCAGGTTGGGCTAAGCGTAGCCAATTCGAATCTGGTCAAGACGGCCGTCTTTGGTCGCGATCCCAATTGGGGGCGCATACTGTGTGCAATGGGGTATGCGGGGGTTCCGATGGATCCGCAAAACGTTGCCGTATATCTGTGCGACACGCAGATATACGGTTCTGGTTCGGGCCTGCCCTTTGATCACAAAGCGCTCGTAGAAGCCATGAGTGCGGTAGAAATTCCGATTGTCATTGATTTAGCTTCCGGCACTGCTCGAGCAGAAATTTTTACCTGCGATCTTAGCTATGACTACGTGCGCATCAATGCCGAATACACAACGTGAGGAACTCTTCTATGACTCTTTCTCATAACGTCCAACGCGTTCAGCCTTCAGTCACCATGCAGATATCAGCGCGGGCGGCAGCGCTCAAGCGCGAGGGTATCGACGTTGTGGCGCTGTCGGCTGGAGAACCCGACTTCGACACGCCCGACAATATCAAAAAAGTAGCAATTAGCGCTATCGAGAATGGCTTCACCAAGTACACGACCCCCAGTTCGGGCATAATAGAGCTGAAAGAAGCTATTTGCGCCAAGTTTAAGCGTGATAACGGGCTTGAATACACGCCGGATACGGTAACGGTAAACAGCGGAGCAAAACATTCGCTCTTTTTAGCAGTGGCTGCGTTGCTCAATCCCGGAGACGAGGTTGTTATTCCCACTCCGTACTGGGTCACATACAGCGAGCAGCCGCGACTGGTTGGGGCTGAGCCTGTTATTGTTGAGACGCGGCCCGAAAACGGTCTGAAGCTAACGGCTGACGAATTTCGTGCGGCGATTACGCCGAATACGCGCATGCTTTTTCTCTGTTCGCCTTCCAATCCGAGCGGAGCCGTCTACACGCGCGAAGAACTGCAGGCACTGGCCGAAGTAGCGGTGCAACACGGAATTTTTGTGTTGAGTGACGAAATCTACGAAAAGCTCGTCTACGATGGAATTGAACACGTCTCTATTGCCGCGCTTGGAGAGGATATCAAGAATCTGACCATCGTCGTTAACGGCGTATCTAAAGCCTATGCAATGACCGGGTGGCGTATCGGATACGCCGGCGCTAGTGCCGAGATTATCAATGGCATGAACAAAGTGCAGATGCAAGAGGTGTCTCATCCAAGCTCGATCTCTCAGAAGGCAGCCGTGGAGGCGCTCGACGGTCCACAAGAGTCGATTGAGGAAATGCGTATAGCGTTTGACCAGCGTCGACGATACATGGTCGACCGGCTCAATGCGATGGCAAATGTTCAGTGCACGCTGCCGCAGGGCGCTTTCTACGCCTACCCCGATGTGAGTAAGCTCTACGGGAGTAAAAGCGGTCAACGGGATATTACGGATTCTGTAACCCTGTGTGAATATTTGTTGGAGGAGGGGCGAGTCGCCTGCGTGCCCGGCGCGGGATTTGGCACGCAGGAACATATTCGTCTTTCCTATGCTACGTCGATGGAACTGATTGAGCAGGCGATGGATCGGATAGATGAGGCGTTAAAAAAATTAGGTTGAAAGAAGTAAGAAGCAATTGCGGTGTCTATACAGTCAGTGTTAAGCGGCTCCCCGAAACCGCGTTTTGTACATGGTCCGATGAAAGGGTACGACGTGAACAATAACTTCCATCTCGACTTTGAAAGACCGATTGTCGAGTTAGAGAAAAAGATAGCGGAACTGTCGCAGCAGGCCGATACGGGGGGGCTCGAGATCGATCAGGAGATCGTTCGGCTCAACGAACGCGTAGAAGAGCAGCGTCAAAAAATATACAGCAACTTGAGTTCGTGGCAGAAAGTACAGATCTCTCGTCATCCTAATCGTCCCTATGCGTTGGACTACGTCGAGCGCATGCTGAGTGATTTTCGCGAACTGCACGGTGATCGATATTACGGAGACGATCCTTCCGTAGTAGGTGGGCCCGCGCGGCTCGACGGAGATTCAATTATGGTCGTCGGTATTCAAAGCGGCCGCAATCTGGACGAGCGGCAGCGGAGAAACTTTGGTATGCCACATCCGGAAGGCTATCGAAAAGCGCTGCGCCTGATGAAGATGGCTGCAAAGTTTAACATGCCGATTCTCACGATGGTAGACACATCGGGAGCCTATCCTGGCGTGGAGGCGGAAGAGCGGGGTCAGGCCGAAGCAATTGCGCGTAATCTATACGAAATGTCCCACTTGCCAGTGCCTATTATTGTCGCCATTACGGGACAGGCATTTAGTGGGGGAGCAATCGGCTTAACCGTTGGGGATCGGATTCTGATGATGGAACACTCCTGTTACTCTGTTATCGTACCGGAGAGTTGTTCAACCATTCTTTTTAAGGTTCGCGAACGCAAGGAAGAAGCGGCCGAAGCGCTAAAGTTGACGGCGGGTGATCTGCAGGAAGAGGGTATTATCGATCGGATCGTTGGCGAGCCCTTCGGGGGAGCACATCGGAGCTGGGATGAGGCTGCGGCTAACCTGAAACGCCACATACTCGAATCACTTGCTGAACTGCGTTCCCTATCCGTTGACGAACTCGTGCAAAAGCGGATTGAGAAGTTTTCGGCAATGGCTCGTTTCGAGGAATAGCACGTCGAACGATAATAAATAGAAAAGCCCCTGCTCTAAAAGGAGAGCAGGGGCTTTTCTATTCGCAGTGACGAATGACTAGATGCGGCGAATTCGATCCAGCAATCGTTCTAAACGATCAAAAGCTACGCGAATCATATCCTCATCCCAATCACCATCTATGTTGATGCTGACTACGGAGCGCACCGTATCTAAATAGGCTTTCTGTTGCTCAGTGAGCGGGCGCGGAGGACCCGATGCTGCTGCTGCGTTAGAGCTGCTCGACTCGCTGCGTTCTTGGCGCGTCTGATTGCGTTCCTGACGCGTCTCGCGATTGCGTTCCTGGCGCGTCTCGCGATTGCGCTCCTGCTGCCCGCGTTCCCGATTCTGGCTGCGCTGTGGCGCCGGAGTTTCCTCTTTGCTCGGCTTGGCGGCCTTCGCTTCCGGTTCAGAAGCCCGTTCCTCGACGACCGCTTCTTCGGCTGGCTTAGTATCGGCCTGTTCTTCCTCTTGCGGTTGGGCCGCCGGCTGACTGAAATCTGCTTCGCCGTTCAGATACTTGAAGAACATTTTCATTTTGTTGGCCGAATCGCGTCCCATGCCCGTGCGGTCGCGGAAATACTCGACGATCTCCTCGTCGTTCATTTCGCCACTTTTTGCCTGCTCTTCCAACAGATCCTTGTACAGGTCGTGCTGCACTTCTGCAAGAGCGGACGCACGCGTCTCTGGGTTGACTACACGCTGCAGTAGCGGAGTGGGACACTGCTCGCGGTCGATAAATTTCATTGCTTCAATGCCGCGCAAAAATCGGTAGATCATCGACGGCGTGCGGATAATGGCGCGCACGTAGTCGCGATCAATTTGTTCGGGCATCTTACTCTCAAGGCGAGCTAGAAACTTTTCAAACTGAACCTTGGTGATATATGGATACCACGTTTTAGCCTGGCGGCTGGTATCATTGGTTTCTTGGGTCTCTTCTCCGTTGGTCTCAGCCTGAGACTCGTCGTTTTCTGCCATGGAACTCTCCATTTCGTAAATGTTTGATCTCTGGTGCCTTAGGGCTGCTATTCGCCCTGTGCGTACTCGACAGTTACGACCGTGCTAATTCCTCCACGCACGTTAAAATCCCCTGTCACGGTCATGTGTCGCGGTGCACAGGCAGCTACGAGATCTTCCAATATTGAATTGGTAACCGCTTCGTGAAAAATGCCCTGATCGCGAAAGGACCAGAGGTAGAGCTTGAGTGACTTTAGTTCGATGCAGCGCTCATCTGGTACGTATTGTATGCGTATGTTGCCGAAATCAGGCTGTCCGGTCTTTGGACAGACAGCAGTAAATTCGGGGCATTCCATCTGTATGGTATAGTCGCGACTTGGATATGGATTGGCAAAGGTTTCTAGTGCAGTGCTTGGTTTCGTCGACATTTTCATCTTATAGGTTAGTGGAAAAGGAGCAATATAAGGATAAAAGGTGGCTTTGGCTATGCCTCGCCTAAGCAGTGTCTAATGGCGTTTGCCGTCAATCGGGAGATCGTGTCATCGACGAGAATAGAACTGGGATAGGTGATTGAACCCGCCGAAAAAACGCCACCGCCACTGGGCGTATCGTAATACGTGATCTCCGCACCGCCGTTATCCGGATTCAAACCACGCGCAACGACGTGTACGTTGTGTGGCGAGGACGGAGAAGTCTTGTCCGTTTCATGGCCCGAAGCCCCCCCCGGAATACGCTCGTGTAGGCTCTCTTGTCCAAACGTATCTCCATTGCGCACGCCCGTGCCGGCGAATAGCCAGTGGTCGGCATCTACTACCTCAAATGGGGCAGCGGTCATGATTCCGGTATCTGTGAAGACGACGCCGAGCAGGTTTGCTTCTGACTCATTGTAAATGTGAAAACGGCTCTCTAAACCGCGCGCTTGCATATCGCGTGCGTCGCCATTTTTTACCTTCATCGTCTGTGCGTCCAGCATTTCTATTTCGCAGTTTAGACCGTTGCCCCCCAGATACAAGAGGCTGCCCCCGCGTTCGTGCACCCACGTCTTAACGCCGTAGTACATTTCCTTGGACCAGTATTCTGGATGCGTCGTTATAATGAGCACCTTGTAGGCATCGAGGTCCAGCGTCCCGTCGTGCAGCTGCGTTTCCGCGTACAGGTCGTAGTCAAAACCCTCGCGCTCCATCCAGCCTATAAAACGCCACTCTGCCGGTGCTACGTGACAAGCTGCACGTCCTGCGATGGGGTCAGTGATATGCACGTCTTCCGGGATATGATTGATCGGTTCTGGGCGATCAAACGAAAGAGGTGCGTATTCCTCAGTGTCGTAGTTGATGTGTTCGGGATCGGTATAGCGCTTCAACTCGAGGCGTGCGTTAATCGTTGGCGTCGGTGGAAAGCGGTCGGTGTGTATGTAGTTGGAACGGCCGCCGAAGCTGTTGTATGCGTTCCAATTAATGTTTGAAGCGAGCACCGCTATGTCGTTTTCGGGTTGGGCCGGTGCAACAATCCAAGGAAAGGAAAAGAACGCGCCCGACTCTCCTTTGGCGTGGAAGTAGTAAAGACCAGACTTCTCGGGTGCCGTTACATACTGCTTGTGGTGTGGGCTAGTGTAGCCAAACTTATTCCACATCACGCCCGTCTGTGTGTAGTCGCCATCCGGTGTGATCTGCATGGTTGCCCGCGCTCCGTGCTCGTCGTACCAGCCCAGTGGACGCACGTGTTCTTTTTCGTAGCCATATCGCCATAGGTCGAGGCGATAGGCTTCTATGGAGTGAACGCGGAATTCTGATTTCCCGCCTGCTCGCACCCATTTGGGCCACGCATATCCCAGAAGTTGATGAGAGAGTAGGCGGAACTGGTGTGGATGGTCGGGATGGGCGCTGAACTCGATGCGTTTGGGGCCGAACCCATCCTTTTGTAGCGTCACCGTATGGGTACCAGCTTCAATATCGGCATAGACCGCACCGCTGGCGCTAGAACGCGCCGATACGACGCCGCGTTCGCTGGTAAATTCAAACAGTACATCTGCTAAAGCGAGGTAGCGCTCGTCACTCACATAGCCGACTAACATATCAGTCCTCTCCTATGTAGGGAATGGGATCAATGCTTCCATGTGCTGCGAATCCCCCCAGTCGCATACGGCAACTCGCACAGCGACCGCAGGCCAACGTTTCGCTTTCATAGCAGGACCACGTCAGGTCCAAGGGTGCTTGGAGATCCAAGCCACGCGCAATAATAGCGGCCTTGTCTAGGGCGATAAGCGGAGCACGGATCTCTATGTCTGTATCCGGTCGTGTGCCCTGTCTGACCATCTGATTGTAGGCTCCAATAAATTCGCTTCTGCAGTCGGGGTAGGCGCTCTCCTCTTGATGAGCACCGATCCAAACCGTAGAGGCATCGATGGCTTCGGCCCAGGCAACGCCTATACCCAATAGATTGGCGTTGCGAAAGGGCACGTATGTGTTGGGCACGCCGATCTCAGGGTTTGTCGGGATGGGTATAGACGAATCTACCAAGCTCGAACCGCCAATTTGTCGCATAAAGCCGACGTCCACAACGAGGCGCTGCTCGACGGCAAAGTGGTCGGCCAGTTCGCAAAAAGCTTGGTATTCGCGTCCCTGCGTTCGCTGCTGGTAATTGAGGTGGAGAAAAGCCAGCGCGTGCGTGCGGGCTGCAATGGCGGCCGTAACGCACGAATCGAGGCCGCCGCTAACGAGTATAATTGCCGTCGACATAGGTAGAAGATTGGTGGTGATTGGGTGCGTGTCAAGCTATTGACAGGCTAGAGCGAGCACCTAGATTGGGAGGGTATTAGGAGGTGCACATGGCCTACTCGCAGTTCGACCGGGTTCCCAATCACTACGCGGGTCCCATCATCCAGCAAATAAAAGATTTCCGCCTTGAGCACGGGCGGCGTTCGCTCGCTCCAACTGCGCTGCAGATAGGTCGAGTGCAGCTGCTCGTTCCGCGTCATTTCGGCTTTTGTTTTGGCGTAGAGCGGGCCATACATATGGCCTTTGCCACGCTGGAGGAGTATCCCGATAGGCGCACGTATCTCGTGAGCGAGATTATCCATAACCCGCTCGTAAACGGAGAGCTAAAAGAGCGCGGCGTAGAGTTTGTTTACGATGCAGAGGGACGACGGAGGGTGGCTGAAGACGAACTCAAGAGCGACGATATCGTACTGATTCCCGCTTTTGGCACGACGCTGCAGGTCGAAGATTCGCTGCGTTCCAGCGGGATTGATGTCGACGGGGATGCCTACCGAGAACGCTACGATACCACATGTCCCTTCGTGTCAAAGGTGTGGAAGCGCGGGGAAGAGCTAGGGAGCGAGGGATACACCATCATAATCCACGGTAAATACCGGCACGAAGAGACGCAAGCAACGCATTCGCACACTAAAGAGCACGCCAAAACGCTTGTCGTGCTCGACTGCGACGAAGCGGAAAAAGTGGCTTCCTTCATCGTGGGTGAAACTTCCGTAGACGATTTCCGTGCGCACTTTTCCGGAAAGTGGTCTGAGGGCTTTGATCCAGAGCGCGATCTAGAGCGCGTTGCAGTGGTTAATCAGACAACGATGTTGGCGGCTGAAACGCAGCGGGTCACGGCTATTCTCAAAGAGGCTATGGAACAACGTTATGGAAGTGACCAGATTGAATATCACTGTGCGGATACCAACGACACGCTTTGTTATGCGACAAACCAAAATCAAAATGCGACCCATGCCCTGCTGCAGTCGGCTGCGGACGTTGCGCTAATCGTCGGTGGCTATAATAGTTCCAATACCGCACACTTGGTAGAGATATGCTCGCACGTGATGCCGAGTTTTCTCATTGCAAACAGCGAGGAGTTATGCTCGGCTGAGCGCATC
>Ga0181568_10005499_pt1 | contig 11160 bp, 7 predicted proteins | sample 101ome_20_FD_133758 | JGI IMG/M metagenome (GOLD analysis project Ga0181568, IMG submission 133758) | Coastal salt marsh microbial communities from the Groves Creek Marsh, Skidaway Island, Georgia - 101404AT metaG (megahit assembly) | ecosystem: Environmental > Aquatic > Marine > Intertidal zone...
CGGAAGATCTCTGCAATCGTCGTGGCCGATGAAGGAAGCTGCGAGACGCCGCCGATCGTGTTGTAGATCCCGAACCGCATCGCGTAGCGGCCCGTCAGAAACTCCGCCCGACTTGGCGAGCAATACGGCGTCGCATAGAAATGCCGGAAGTCCACGCTCTCCTTCGCCAACCGGTCGACGTTCGGCGTTCTGACGACCCCGTTTCCGTGGCAGCCAAATTCCCAATAGCTTTGGTTGTCAGACAGGATGAAGACGACATTGGGGCGGTCCGCCGCAAAGACGCTTGCGCAGACCGCCAGGAACGCCGGAATCATCAGAAGGCTCTTCAATCGGAATTTCATGGTCGTGAATCATGAGGGCCATCCGGGTTGTCGGAAAGACCAGGTTTGCGTCGGACCGCGGGTCTGCGACCCGCAGCAACCTCCGGTCGTCCAAGGCATGGAGCAATAGCGAGGCGGTATTCCTTCCCCAAGTCGCTGCGGGTCACGGACCCGCGGTCCGAAGAAGAGCCGGGCCGGCCATTACCCGCCTCGAAATCACATTGACCGGGAACTCTCCGTTGCGGGAGATTCATGGCAATGGTCCGCACCGCGTCATCATTCATCTTGTTCCTCATGGTGGTCGTCTCGTTCCTCCCGGCGGTCGGCGAGGGCGCGGAATGGTTCGTCAATCCGCGCCAAGGCTCGGACGAAAACGCGGGTTCCCACGAAGCGCCCTTCGCCATGGCGCAGAAGGCCGTGAACGCCGCCGCGCCGGGCGATGTGATCCAACTCCTTCCCAAAGGCGCCTTGTATCGGCAATCGATCCTGTTGCGCGGCAAGTCCGACCTCATCATTGAGGGCAACGGCGTCACCCTGGATGGCTCGGATCCGCTGTCCAAGGAGGGTTGGGAGGATTTGGGCGGAGGATTGAAACGGCTCCGACTTCCCCAGACGATGTGGAACCGCCACCTGCTGAGTTTCGCCGGCCGCGTTGAGCGCATGGGGCGGACCCAAAGCTCGAACTCGGCCTCCTTCCCCGAACCGCGCGCCCTGAAGGAAGGCCAGTTTTGTTTCGTGAACGATCCGGACCCGGAGGGCCTCGAGGAGCCGGAGCAGAAACCACGCAGGAAGAAACTCGGCTGGCTCTACGTCCGTGGAGACATCAACGACCTCGAATGGTCCGTCCGCCCGAATGGCATTGCGACCGGCGGCGAGAACTCCAACATCGTCGTCCGCAATCTGAACGCGCGACGCTTCCTCAACGACGGCTTCAACATTCATGGCCACTCCACCGGCCTGAGGTTTGAGAACATCAAGGGCTACGACTGCTTCGACGAAGGCTTCAGCGCGCACGACACCTGCGCGGCCGAGATCCGCAAGGGAGAATTCTGGGGCAATGAGAACGCGATCGCCGATGTGAACGACTGCGTCACGCACTATTGGAACTGCGAGTTCCGCGACAGCGTCAGCACGGACGTGTTGCTGATCGGCAGGACGCATAGCCTGACCGATTGCCGGATTGTCAATACAACGCCGGCGACGGCGCTGGGAGCCGGCCCCCGCGGGGACAACGCAGAGGTCTTCGAGCTGAGCCTCACACGTGTGATCGTGCACGGAAAGCGATCGGAAAAAGCGCGCTTCCGCGTCAGTGGCGGCGTCCTGAAGATGACGGATTGCGAACTGCGCAATGTGGATTTCAATCCGACGGGGGCGACGCTGTTGCCGACCCGGGTGCGGTCGCCGCGCCAGTAGAGGCGGGGTTTCCCCGGGTCCATTCTGTTCCGGATGCGCCAAGCCCTGTCTGCAACACAGAGTGCGCGAAGCGTGGTTCTGAGGGAACTCCTGTCCCGCGCATGGGTCCGTCTTGCAGACTCCGACGCCTCCGCATCCCGTTTGTCTTCCAGGGTTTCACCCCGGAAGATTGTCCCGGCCCTTCAGGCCCCACATGGATTCGGAGCGTCGAGCATTGCTCGGCATCAACGTCCAATCCACGTCCTGGCCGAGCAATGCTCGGCGCTCCCATCGCGCGGCTTCGGAAGCAGCCCCGTTACGCCAGAATTTCCTTCGCGACGACACCATGGACGTCGGTCAGGCGGAAGTCACGGCCCGCGTGGCGGTAGGTGAGCTTCTCGTGATTCAGGCCGAGCAGATGGAGGATGGTGGCGTGCCAGTCGTGGATGTGCGTGCGGCCTGCAACGGCTTCATAGCCGTGTTCATCCGTGGCGCCGTAGCTGAAGCCGCCCTTCACGCCGCCGCCGGCCATCCAGGTGGTGTAGCCCTTGTTGTTGTGATCGCGGCCATCGCCGCCCTGCGCGTGCGGCGTGCGACCGAACTCCCCGGCCCAGATGACCAGGGTGTCCTTCAGCAGACCGCGGCGCTTGAGATCCGTCAGCAGCCCGGCGATGGGTTTGTCGATTTTGCCGCAGGATTCGACCATGCTTGCACGGAGGTCCCGATGATGATCCCAGCCGCCGTTGGTGAGCTCGATGAAGCGGACGCCGGATTCGACCATGCGCCGCGCCATGAGGCACTGTCGTCCGAACTCATCGGTGTCGCCCTCGCCGATGCCGTACATTGCCTTCGTGGCGTCGGTTTCCTGCGAGACATCGAGCAGCTTCGGCATGGTGGTCTGCATGCGGAAGGCGAGTTCAAAGGATTGAATGACGCCCTCGACCTGGGGTTGATGCCGGTCGCGCGCGAGCTTGTTGCGATTGAGCTGTTGAACGAGGTCGAGTTGCGCGCGCTGGGCCTTCGAATCGAGCAGCGGATTCTTGATGTTGGGGAACACCTCCTGGGCGCCGCCGCCAAATCGACGACGCCCTCCGCCGCCGCTGCCGCCGCCCACCTTCGTGCCCTGATAGACCGCGGGCAGAAAGGCGCTGCCGAAGTTGACGGCGGTCCGGGTGTCGCCAAGCACGCAGAAGCCGGGGAGGTCCGCGTTCTCGGAGCCCAGGCCGTAGAGCGTCCAGGCGCCCATGGACGGGCGCACGAACTGGAAGCTGCCGGTGTGGGTCTGCATGGCGGCCTGGCTGTGGTTGGGCTGGTCGCAATGCATCCCGCGCAGAAGGCACATTTCATCCGCGTGCCGGCTGACGTTGGGGAACAGACTGGAGATCCAGAGCCCGCCCTGGCCGTGTTGCCTGAACTTCCACGGCGAGCCCAACAGGTTGGGTCCGTATTTGCCGGGCTTGCCGTTGTCCGCAATGAGCCTGGGCTTGTAATCGAAGGTGTCCACGTGCGAGGGCGCGCCGCCCATGGAGAGAAAGATCACATGCTTGGCGCGGGCCGCGAAATGCGGCTGCTTTTGGGCGAGCGGATTGACGGCGGCCGCGGCGCGGGCCTGTTCGGTCGCCAGGGCGGCGAAGGCGATGGAGCCCAGACCGCTGGTTGTGTATCGGAGCGCTTCGCGGCGGGTGAGTGACGTCTTCATGATGCTTCCCAGGTGATCGAATCAGTTCAGTTCAACACGCGGAATTCGGCGCCGGCCATGAGGCCCTGGCAGAACACGGCGAGCGTCTGTTCCTCCGCGGACATCCGCGGAATCTCCGGCGCGCTGGCGGGAGGGATGTTCACGCCCGGTCTCATGCCTCCCATGCCGCGCGGTCCACGGAATGATCCCTGTCCTTGACCCGGTCGACGGAACGGTCCTTGCGGCTGTTGTCCTTGTCGCAATCCGCGTTGAAAACGGCCCTGCGACCGCATGGCGTTGGACGCGGTTTGTTCGACCGGTTGATATTGCGCGAAGAAGGTCCTGGCCGCCCGCAGGTCGGCCGCGTCGGGTTCGCGGCCATAGACTCGCAGGAAGGCGGCGCGGATCCGCGACTCGCGATCGGGATTGGCCTTGATCAGAAACTTCGCCATGGCGGCGGCTTCCGCAAGAACCGCGGGATTGTTCATCAGGTAGAGCGCCTGGGCCGGGACGTTGGTGGGATCGCGTTTCGGTTTGGACGCATTGGGATCGGCGAAGTCGAAGAGACCCAGGGCGTCGGGCAGATCGTCGCGCAGGATTGGCAGGTAGACCGAGCGATACCGGACAGCAGTCGGGAATCTATCCTGATTGAAGCCGCGGCCGACGCGATTGTCGCCGACCTCGGAAACCATGGAGCCGTAGGGGCGCCGCAATTCGATGCCGCCGCCGATGGCGAGGATGGAATCGCGCAGGGCCTCCGCATCGAGGGGACGCGGACTCATGCGCCAGAGCAGGCGGTTGTCCGGGTCCCGGTCGTAGTTGCCCTGATGCATTTCCGAACTGCGCTGGTAGGCGTCTGACAACATGATCCGCCGGATGGACTTCTTGACGGACCAGCCGTCATTCATGAACTGCACGGCGAGGAGATCGAGCAGCTTTGGGTGGGAGGGTTCCTGACCGGTCGTTCCCCAGTTGTTTGGCGACGCCACGAGGCCTTCGCCCATGAGTTTCAACCAGATGCGATTCGCCATGACGCGCGCCGTCAACGGGTTCTCCTTCGAAGTCAGCCAATGGGCGAGTTCGCGCCGGCCGCTTTCGCCGGGCTTGATTCTTGTCGGACCGCCGCCGGGCAAGACCTGGAGGAAACCGCGGTCCACTTTCTGCGCGGGTTTCTCGACATCGCCGCGCACGTAGACGGCCGCGTCCGTCGGTTGGCGTCCGTCCTGGACGCCCATGGCCATGGTGGCCGGAATGCCATCCTCGCCGAGCGCCGCCAGCTTCGAGTCGATCTCCGCGATGCGGCGCCGGATCACCGCCATCATCTGCGGGGAGCCGCCGTCATTGTTGCGGGCGTTGCGGCGGGCGGTCTGGAGCTGCTGTCGTTGCTCCTTCATCTGATCGATCTCGGCCTGGCTCATCCGCTTCCGGGCGTCCATCCGATCGGCGATGGGCAGTTCGATCAACCGGCTCGCGCGTTTGTTCTGCGCCGAGCTCACCGTCCCGAAGTAGGTGTCCGTGCTGAGGAAGATCCCCGCCAGCGCGTAGTAATCCGTGGTCGGAATGGGATCGTACTTGTGGTCGTGGCAACGCGCGCAGGAGACGGTGAGTCCCAGGACGGCCTGGCTCACGGCGTCGATCTGCTCGTCGGCGACATCCATCCGGTGTTGCCGGGGATTGGATTCGTTGAGGCTCTTCGTGCCCATGGCGAGGAAGCCGGTGGCGATGAGATTCTCCTGCCATTCGGCCTCCGACTTCACCTTGAGGAGGTCCCCGGCAATCTGTTCGCGGATGAACTCATCATAGGGTTTGTCGGCGTTGAAGGAATCGAAGACGTAGTTCCGATATCGCCAGATGTGGGGATAGGTGACATTGACGTCCTTGCCGGCGGATTCCGCGTAACGCGCCACGTCGAGCCAATGACGGCCCCAACGCTCGCCGTATTGCGTACGGCCGAGCAGTTCATCCACCTTGCTTTCCACCGCCCGTTTCGGATCGTGTTTCCAAGCTGCCAGGAAGGCGGACACCTCCTTGGGATATGGCGGCATGCCCACGAGATCGTAATTGATGCGGCGCAACAAGGTCGCGGGGTCCGCCGGTCCGACAGGAGCGATGGACGCCGCCTTCGATCTCGCAGACAGCAGCGAATCGATCGTCTCTCCGGCCGGAGAGACCGGCGGTTGAAACGCCCAGTGTTTCCGGCCTTCCTCAATATCGACCCTGGAATCGACCACCACCTTTTCGCGGACGCGCGGGTCCGGCGCGCCCATCTGCAGCCAGCGCTCGAAGTCGCGGATGACCTCGGCGGGCATCTTTTCCTTGGGCGGCATCTCCAGGTCGCCCCAGGTGATCGCCTCCCAGAACAGGGAGTCCTCGTAGGTCTTGCCCGCGAGCGCATTGCCATTGTCCCCGCCGCGCAACAATCCGTCCCGTGTGTCGAGCAGCAGTCCGCCGCGGGTCTTTCCAGTCTCCTCGGAGTGACAGTCGTAACAGTAAAGCGACAGGGCCGGTCGGATGCGCTTTTCAAAGAATGCCGTCTGTTCCGGAGTCAGTTTCCCGGCTGCCGCTGCGTTCCACGCCGTTGCCAGGATCAGCCCCGCGCCCGCTGTGATTGTCGCCCATGTCCGTTTCATACATCGAATGGTTGTGTTCCCAGGTCAGGGGAATGGACGCCGGCGGGCGCGGTTTGGTAACAAGTTTCTTTGTCGGCAAGCGCGCGGGCCAGGATTTCAAGACAAGGGAATGGAGGCAGGGGAATCCAATGCAGCAATTCCTTTGTCTCCATTCCCTTGTCTTGCCTTCACCTTCCGGCGCCCAGCGAACGGACCAGCTCCGGGAAGCTGCAGTCCTCGCAGATGGCGTTAGAGTGGCAGCAGAAGTCGCGCACGACCTGCATCAGGCCCTGTTGGATGGCGGCGGTGGTGAGACGCCGGGAATGCGCCCCGCCGAGAAGGCGTTGTCTGGCCAGGCGCAGCGCCGCGTTGTCCTGCGCCTTGGGCCAGGCGAAGTAGCGCGCCTCCGCGGTCCTGCGCAGGCCCTCATCGCCGCCGCTGGCGCAACGCGTCCAGAACCAGGGCAGGATCACATTGACCGCGATGTCCGTGACCCTCGTTTCGCCCAACAGCGGTCTCGGCTGTTCCATCGGCTTTGACTTCAGCGTCCAACGCGATTCCCAGAATTTGTCCGGGCCGGCCTTCAGGATCGCCGTCAATGACGAGAGCAGTTTCCCCTCGCGGACCGGGGTGGAGAACCAATCGACGATGCGCGCCGGGAGGTCGGGTTTCGCCAACCAGTGCGCGGCCAGGGCGAGCCGACGCTGCGGATGATTTGCGGGTCGTTGACCGCCCATACGCCAGACCGATCGCGGCAGGATCGCGTCCGCAAGCCCGGCGCGCTCCCGCCACCATTGGTCCCACACACTGCGGACGTAGCGGTTTGTGGTCCGATCGGAGCGGGTCTCCTCCGAGCCGTCGGGCAGCAGGCCGCTGACGCCGAGCAGCCGCGCCTGCCAGACGCGGGGCGGCTCGGCGGGGGCGCCGGGTTCATGGCCCATATCGGGCAGCAGTTCGGCGAGTCGCTGCATGGGCCAGGGGTTCTGCTTGTAGCCGAGGGCGCGGAACAGGCCCTCCCACAGCGCTCGCTCCCAGCCGGCCTGGCGCGCGCGGGCGTTGAACTGCGCCGCCTTCATTTCCAAGCGGCAAAGCGCGCCCTGCCTGAGCAGCTCCACCACCGCCTCGCCGGACAGCTCCTTCAACGGAGCCATGCACCTGCCGCCGAGTTCCTCCGGCAACAGGCGGGCGGTGTCGCCGGAGAGGCTGGCGGCAAGATCCTCGATGGACGCGTCGAGAAAGGGACGCATGACCATCTGCGGCAGTTCGGCGTCCTTCGCCGCGCCGGATGCCGGCGCTTCCCAGATGACGTGCAGGACGACGTTGCCAAATCCGGGATTGCGGTCGTGTCCGTGACTCCTCCAGCCGCCGAATTCCAGATCGACCTCGATGTCGCCGCTGATCGGTTTGTCATCGCCGAACTGGATCACCGCCTGTTGAAAGTCCGGTCCCGCTTCGCGGTTCCAGAAGCCGGGATGGAGAATGCGAACGGGCCGGCCGTCGAGGGTCTCCAGCTTTTCACGCAGCAGGCGTTGATGCATCCATACGGCCTGCAGCAGCATCTCCGGCGGCAGATCCCGTTCGCGCAGGGCGGGACACGGCGGCGCGTCTCCGGCCCAGCGGGCGTACAGTCCTGCCGGCGTCATGCCGTCCTCCCGTTCCTCAGCGTCGTCGCATCGGGACAACACTCCGTTCTTTGATAATCGGCGCAGTTCGCCATCGCATCGCTCCAAGGTTTGAGTTCGAAACTCGTGTCGGGCCTCCCGGTCCTTGGAATTGCTTTTCCGCCTTGGGCCGGCCAATGTCAAGCGCGCAACGCAGCGCCCGCCCCGGCCCGGAAATCGGGCAATCCGCGGGATCGTCCAGCCTTGGCGGGAGCGCGGACTGAACGAACCGGCGTCCGGGCCTGTCTCTCTCATGTTGCCTTTTGAACCAATGCGAAATGTTGTGAAAACCATGGACAGAAGAATCGTGTTCCTGTTGGGCGCGTTGGCGGCGGTAGCGGCCGGGTCAGCGAAGGCCCAGGTTGCGGAGACCGGGAGCCGGGAGCCGGCGTCGATCGACGTCCGGCGCACCCCGGCCGTTGTGGCGGTGGAGCGCGCGATGCCCAGCGTCGTGAACATCGCCACGGAGGAGCTGGTCCCGATTCGCGACCCGTTCGAGGCCCTTTTCGGAGAGTTTTTCAATCCCTACAACCGCCGGGGGCCCCGGGGAAGCCGGGTGAACAAGAATCTCGGGTCGGGCGTGATCGTGGACGAGGACGGCTTCATCCTGACCAACGCGCATGTCACCCGCCGCGCTTCGCGCATCTGGGTCAAGCTGACGGATGGCCGCGAGCGCGAGTGCGAGAAGGTGGTCAGCAACCTGCGCAGCGACATCGCGCTGCTGAAGATCATACCCGACGGCGAGGAGAAGTTCACCCCGGTCACCTTCGCCCAGGATGACGATCTCCGGCTCGGCGAGACCGTGATTGCGTTGGGCAATCCCTTCGGACTCGGCGGCTCCGTCAGTCGCGGCATCCTCAGCTCGAAGAATCGTCGGCCGCCGATCGAAGACGAGCAGCTGGACATCGCCGACTGGCTGCAGACCGACGCGGCCATCAATCCCGGCAACAGCGGCGGACCGCTGGTCAACCTGTGCGGTGAGCTCATCGGGATCAACGTGGCGATCATCCAGTCGGGCCAAGGCATCGGGTTCGCGATACCCGTCCGGCAGGTTTCGACGGCCCTGTCGGAGGCGTTGACGCCGGAGGGCGTGAGGCACATGTGGTTCGGCGCCCGGGTCAGCGCGGGTTCGCTGCCCCTGAAGATCATGGAGGTGGAGCCGGAAAGCCCCGCCGACCTGGCCGGTCTGAAGGTCGGGGACCGGATCCTGAAGGTGAAGGGCGAGGCCCCGCGCGGATTCGTCCAGTTCAACGCGCTGCTCATGCGGGGCGAGGAGAAACAGAAGGTGGAATTCACCGTCCGACGGGCCGGCACGGAAAAGAACGTCACTGTGCACCTGATTCCCGAGGACGCCTTCTTCAACGCCGGGTTGATCCGGAAGTTGACCGGACTCAAGCTCGAGCCGCAGACCGCGCGGCACGCGCGGGCCATGAACGACCGCGGCTACGATCCCTCGACGCCGCAATACCTCGTCACGGAGGTCAAGGAGGGCAGCGCCGCGGACAAGGCCCAGATCACTCCCGGCGAGGTTCTCTGGGCGATCGACGGAAAGCTCGTTCCGGACATGGTCGCCGTCGCCCGCGCCCTCCATGCCAAAAAGGGCGGGACGGCCGCCCTCACGCTCCGCTATCGCCAGCGGCGCGGCTATGTCATCCGTTACGGGAATTACGACATCGAACTGCCGATTCAGTGATTTTTGGATTCCAAGGAGCGCGGATTGTTTCCATTGTGTCGCCGAAGTCTCTCCCCTGATTGACGCATGGAAAACGCCCCGATGATCGAAGTCGACAACCTGACCAAGCGCTACAACGGTCGCGCCGCGGTGGATGGTTTGTCGTTTGAGGTCAAGCGGGGAGAGGTGGTGGGTTTCCTCGGGCCCAACGGCGCGGGCAAGAGCACGGCCATGCGGATGCTCGCCTGCTACCTCCCGGCGACCTCCGGCTCCGCGCGCGTGGCGGGCTTCGACATCTTCACCCAGGCCGACGAGGTGCGCCGCCGCATCGGCTACATGCCCGAGAACAATCCGTTGCACGTCGACATGCGGGTGCGGGAGTATCTGAAGTTCCGGGCTCGGCTGAAGGGGCTGAGCCGGGTCGAGAGCCGCGAGCGGGTCGACATCGTCACCGAGCAGTGCGGTTTGCGGGACGTGCAGAAGAGGATCATCGGCCACCTTTCCAAGGGCTACCGCCAACGCGTGGGGTTGGCTGACGCGCTGGTCCACGATCCCGAACTCATCATCCTCGACGAGCCGACCATCGGCCTGGATCCGCATCAGATCCGCTCCGTCCGGGAGCTGATCAAATCGATGGCCGAGCGCCACACCGTGTTGATTTCCACGCACATTCTCCCCGAGGTCGAAATGACCTGCAATCGGGCCCTCATCATCGAGGAGGGCCGCGTGCTGGCGATCGACACGCCGGAGAATCTACAACGCCTGATCGGCGAGGGAGGCCAGGTCATCGCCGAAATCGCCGCCGGACGCGAGGCCCTGGTCGAATGCTGGGAGCACACCGGCGAGATCGCCGAGTATCATGTGGACGCCGCGGACGGTGAGTATTTTCGTTGCTCCCTGACGCCGTTGCCGGGGGTCGATCTTCGACCCATTGTTTTTGACATCGTCAAGGCCAACGACTGGCACATGCGGGAGTTGAGCCGCAGCCGGCATTCATTGGAGGACATCTTCCTGCATCTTACCCGGGCCGACCGGGAGGAAGGGGAGATCTACTGAGATGCAGGCCTACCTGACACTGGTGCGACGCGAACTGGGAGCCCTGTTTGTCTCGTTGACCGGCTACGCGGTGATGGCGGGCGTGCTGTTCGTGATGGGCGCGGGCTTCGCGCTGCTGTTGAAGGACAACAATGACGTCGCGACCAGCCAGCCGGTGACCGAGCAGTTGTTCGGGTCCGGATTGTTCTGGTTGATCCTGCTGGTGGCCTCGCCCTTCATCACCATGCGCTCCTTCGCCCTGGAGAAACACACGGGCACCTTCGAAACCCTGATGACCGCGCCCATCAGCGACCTCCAGGTCACCCTGGCCAAATTCACCGGAGCCCTGATCTTTTTCATGCTGATCTGGCTGCCGGTGTTCTCCTATCCCTACGTCGTCAGCATCTTTTCGATGGAGCCGGTGGAGCTGGCTGCGGGACCGCTGTTTGCGACCTTGCTCGGCATGTTCCTGATCGGCTGCGTCTACATGTCCTCCGGCTGCCTGGCCTCCGCTTTGACGCAGAGCCAGGTCATCGCGGCGCTGAACGGGTTCGGGATCGGCACGACGCTGTTCCTCCTCAGCGCGCTGGTGCGGTTGAACATCCCGCAGGACACCTGGCAGTTCCAGGCCCTGCTGCAGATCTCCATGCTGGAGCACCTGGAGGATTTTACCCGCGGCATCGTGGACACCCGACACCTCGTCTTCTACGTCAGCGTGACCACCCTCTTCCTCTATGCGACCCACAAGGTCGTGCAGGCGCGACGCTGGAAATAGACGGCAATCCGATGGACG
>Ga0181568_10005500_pt1 | contig 11156 bp, 6 predicted proteins | sample 101ome_20_FD_133758 | JGI IMG/M metagenome (GOLD analysis project Ga0181568, IMG submission 133758) | Coastal salt marsh microbial communities from the Groves Creek Marsh, Skidaway Island, Georgia - 101404AT metaG (megahit assembly) | ecosystem: Environmental > Aquatic > Marine > Intertidal zone...
ATTGTCTGTTTTAGGTAATCGTTATTATCAAAAGTTAAAAGATATGCTCATTTGTGACATATTGGGAAACTAAACAAATAAAATTTCATCTTCTTTTTTAGTTGTAAAAGTTCCATTCAAATATTCGTAATTATTTTTTCTATTTTCTTCATCTGATGTAAGTTCCCATGATGCCTCAGGTGGAATGTTCATAGAAACTGACGTTAATACAACAGGTTGCTCATCGTACATATCACCCACTTTTAATTTCAAAAATGGAGGAATTATAAAGTTAGTGTTAGACGGAGATGCAAGTAGTATATCATTATTAGTTGCACCTGTTGTATATCCAGCAGGTTTTGTTAATCCAACTAAATAGTTTAATCTTTGCCACATTGGATGTAACTCTTTTAAACTAAAACAAACTGTTGTAAAATCAATACTAACAGTTCTTGCAAATCCTGTGTATATTTGTACATTATCAGCACGACCTAAATATCTAATTTGTTGCCACTCTGCATCCGACTGATCACTTATATTATTTATGTATGATCTAAACGGAAGATACTTTTTGTTTACAATATCATGCAAGATAAATGGAATGAAGTCCCAATCTCTATATAGTTGTTGATCACCTATTAGTTTTTCTCCGTCATCCTGTTGTGCTACTTTATCAGGTAAAGTATACAACTTATTATATTCGTCATGCTTTACAGTTGGACCAGATTTGTAGTTTGGGATTTTTTTCTTTGGCAAAAATTTGGGATTGTCTTTGTATCTATCTTCGTATCGTTTTGATGCGTTTTCTTCGTACTTTGATTGAGACTCATGTCCTTTTGTTAAAAATGGTTTTACTTGGTCAGGTTTATCCAACGCATATGAATCTATAACTTCTTTTCGTTTGGTGTCATTGATCATACCAACCGAATTCATTCCGTTTGCTCGCATTGATGCTTCTAAACTACTTTTAAATTCTTCATGTTGACCATGAGTTTGAGTTGCATATGTATTTTTTAAAGGTTGGATCGTTTTATCTGATTTATCTTTTTTATTTGAACTTGGGGATAGATTTGGATAACGCAACAATCTTTGTATTTGCTCTGAATCTTCTTTTTCGTATCTGTTTACATCCCGTCCATACCAATTTAATATCATTTGATCTTTTTCAGTATCAAGATAATGCGACCATCTTGGTTTATCTTCTACTCTAGTAGGTGTCCAATAAATTGTTCCAACATCACGATATATTTGCTCTGTGTCTTTTCCTAAATACAAACGATCAGATGCAGTTCTAAACGGAGTATATTTAAATCCTGCACCTCCTTTGAAATCTCCGATGCCTCGTTTAGAGTTCCTAGAACTATTATGTACATTTTCCATATAGCTTATTGATCATTTACAGATGCAACTGCTCTTGATACCTTTCTTCCGTCCATATTAACTGCAATACCACCTTTACGCATAAGTAAAATTAGTTCATCAAGTTTCTTGACGACTTGGGTGTTATTTTCTTTTTTGTCTGCTTCTGTGGTTGTTCCACTTTTTGAATCTACTATTTTTGCGATTTCTTCCACAAAAATATTGTGTCCTTTTACGGATATAGTATCCAACCCACTAAGTTCAATGTTTGTACCAAATGATTCTTCCGAATCTGTTCGTGTTCCAACCAACCCTTCGTCTGGTAAAATATTTTTTGCAAAATCTTCAGTTTTTGCAAACACAGTATTGGTTGTTTGGGATTCAATTTGTTGAATTTGATCATTGATTGGTTCAACCGTGTCGATGGTAAATTGAGATTGTTCTGTGGTTGGTAATTGCAACGGTTGCATCAATGGAATTGTTGAAGTAGAATCAACTATGTCATAATCAGGTTGAATTTGTGGGGTTATAGTTGGCTGTGTTGGTTGTACAACCTCTATAAATTTTTCAGTTGGTGTTTCAATTGTTGATATAGTTGGTAGTGTGGAAGTTGAATCCATCACTTCAACTTGTTTAGTAACTAACCTACCTTCGTCTGTTAATTGTTGTCTTCTTGACTCTAATGCTTCATTCATTAGTTCATTATTAAATGTATATCCGTTTAATATAGCATCGTCTAATTTTGCATATCGTTCGGTTACCATTTGTTGTAAAGACTCAGGTACACTTACAAGTTCTTGAGTAAAAGTTTCACTTATTTCAGGATAATTATCACCAACTGAATTTGAATAAGTTGTTAAATTTGTATCTTCTGCAACAACAGTTCCTTCTGTAAATGTTTTTGTAACTGCATTTTGGTTAAATAATCCTGCCATGATTTGGTCGAGGACTGAACGTGTCTGTACAACCTGCATTGAATTTACATGAGATTTAAAAGTATCTGTTATAGTTTCACCTTTCTCCTCAATTGTGTGTTGAGTTCTTCCACCGATTCTATGTATATCTTCAATTGCACCTATTCTATTTACACCATCCGTATTTACTTTTGAAAATTCCTCATAATCCATATCATCGGTGACACCGAAATATTTTTCACCAACAAAAGATGATACCTTTTCTTTAACAGATTGAGGAGCATATTTGTTGTATAAATTTCCAAACAATGAAACAAAAGGTTGTGCTATTTTATTTAATGTAGTCTCCACAGTTTCTTCTTTTTTCTCAGGTAAAATTTGAGTTATTGTTTCTACTTTGGGTTGTTCGGTTGGAGTTGTTGGTGGTGGAGAAGTAAAGAAGTTGGAAAGTGATGACTCTTGAGTTTCGATTGTAGGTTCGGTTGGTGGTGGGGAAGTAAAGAAGTTGGAAAGTGATGACTCTTGAGTTTCGATTGTAGGTTCGGTTGGTGGTGGAGAAGTAAAGAAATTGGAAAGTGATGACTCTTGAGTTTCCGTGACAGTTGGTGTTGTTACATCTACCAATGATTGTTCAGGTTTAAGTTCTGCTTGTATTTTTCGTAGAACCTCTATATCTTCCATTACGAGTTTAATACCACCTTGCATTGAACTTAATGCTTGTTCATTTCCTGCGTGTTTTGCTTTTTGATCTTCAATAAACTTTAAATCACCTTCAATTCTTTTTGTAATTTCTTCGGAGGTTTCGTATTGTCGTCTAAAATGAACTTCCCGTTCTTGTTGTCGTTTGGTCATTGTTTCTTCAATAACCTTTGGTTTAGATTCTACTGCGAATGCTTCTGCCAACGATGGACTTTCTGTCATCATTAATTTAGGTGGAAGTGTTCCTTCGGTTACATTTCCTTCTAAGAATGGATCACTTGGTGGCAATGCTCGTGGTGGTATTTTTATAGGTGTTTGTACTCCACCTAAATTAATATTTTGCAAACCACCTAATTTATTTACATCAAGTTTATCAACTACATCGCACAACATATATAACTCACTTGTAATTGCACTTAATGCTTCCACCGCAGGATCCTGTATTCCTGCGAAAGCATTTAATGCATCAACGACACCTGATGTGAATGTTTGTAATTTACTTACATTTTCGGTATTGATACTATTTGAGATTTCGGTCAGTTGTTTTAGTTCACCTACTATACTCACACCACTTACACTTGCAAGTTTTCCCATACTTTCAACGAACTTTGGAAATGACGAACCTGCATCTTTGAAAAATTCTTTTATTTTATCTGCTTCACCATCATTTACATAATCCGCAAATTCTTCAATCCCATTCCCTAAATCTTTTAAAATACTATCCATATCCTTTGGAAGTTTTATTTGCGAAAACGCAGTTAAAAGTGGAATCATACTTGCTTGAATATTTGCAAGATGTGGCAATGCGGTTAAATCAATAGGAGCAAGTTCATCAAAAAATTGAAATATACCGTCTCCTATATTATTTAAAATAGAACTTAAATCATCCTTTGGTATGTTTGTTGCGGATAACGCACTTATAAACGGAATCATTCCTGTCTGTATATCAACCAAAAAAGGAAGAGCAGTTAAATCAATGGGAGCAAGTTCATCGAAGAATTGATATATTCCATCTCCTGTATTATTTAGTATGCCACTAATATCTTCGGAAATTGAACTCAGTGGAAGTGTAGATATGGATGTAATAAACGGTTGTAGTCCCACTTGAATTTGTGGTAATAACTTAACAGTTTGTGATTCAACATCTTCAATTCCACTAAAGAAATCATCGAGTCCGTCACCTATATTTTCAAGTACATCCGCAATATTACTTGGAACACTATCAAGTCCTACAAATCCTGTTGTCAGTGAACCAATTCCATCACCAACCAATGGCAATTCTTTTAATTTAGAAGCATTGATTTCATCAATAGAGTCAAAAAAGTCTTCAAGAGCATCTGCAATTCCACCCAACTTTCTTGCATCACTTACATTTAATTTAGGTAACGAACGAGTCATTCCACCTAATAATCTACCTATACCAACGGCTGCTTTATCCATTATTGAAACAGATGCTGGTTTTAATTTATCAAATGACTCAAATATGTCAGTCAATCCATCGGATGCCATTGATGCTTTGTCTCCAAAATCCTCGGTTACATTACTTAAAAATCCACCCAAGTTTAAATTACTTAATAATTGAAGTGCTTCTACATTTAGATCAACAGAACTTAATTTGTCCATGAATCCCATTAATTGGTCTATTGGGTCTTGTGGAACATCTGCACCAAAGAATCCTGCAATTGCGTTTCCAGCTGCACCTACTGCATTTCCAATTCCAACTGATGCTTGACTAGCACCAAGTGATGATAACGCCGCACCGAATGTAAATAAAGCAGAAGCAGCTGCCTCTAAAGTAGTGGACATACCAGCAAGACGATCAAATGAATTTAATAAAAAGTCTACTTTATCAGCAACTAAAATTATTGATTCTGATTCTTTTGCAAAGTCTAATATTTTTTGAAGTGGGGATTTATTTAGTTCCTCAGTATCCGCACCAAATACACCAGCAACTGCATTTCCCATCGCACCGAGTGCATTTCCTGCACCCTCCGCAGCTTTTCCTACTCCAGCACCTACTCCAAATCCAGCAAGGGCTGCTCCAACAGCACCAATTCCCCCCGCAACTGCAACTAAGTTAACTGCATCAATTTCACTTAAACGTGTAATGTCATCTACCATTGCAGTAATTGCACCAGATACTGAACCTATTACAGTTGCAATTCCGTTTGCTATGCTTGTTATTATTCCTGATATAGCACCACCTATTGCAGTAATTGCTCCCACAATTGCATCTCCCATCGCAGTAATAATTCCAGATAAAGATTCAACAACTCCTATTATTACACCACCTACAATTTTCGCAAAACTTACAAGTCCATCAATTACCAATTTCAATGCACCCACCATTATAGATGCAAATCCTAAAAATATTTTTCCAAATTCTTGTAACGCAGGTGCAGTCAAATTCAATGCAAACGCAAGTGGTATTAAAGATGCACCCAGCAATGCTAATACACCAGCACCTATTGCTACAGGCACGGCAATAAAACTCAATCCAAAGGCAGCCGCAGCCAATACACCAAGTGCAACTCCTCCAAACATTACATCTTTCCAAGATACATCACCAAACATTTGAAATGCAAATGCGGCCGGTATAAGTGCAACACCAAGTAAAGCAATTGCGGCCGCACCTTTTATCATAGACATACTTCCTTTTTCAAGTGCTTTAGCAGACAATACCAATGCACCAAGAGCAAGAAATCCCGGCCAAGCATTTTTCCAATCTACTTTTGCAAATTCTTGAAATGCTTTTGCAGTAACCCACAAAGCACCTGCAAGTATCACCATAGCACCAGCTGCTTGAATCAATTTTTTAGTGTCTAGTTTATTAAAGCTTTTAATCATACTGGAACTTTTCTTTGACTTAGAACCTGATTTTGTAACGTCATCAGAACTTCCTGTAATCTTTTTTGATGCATCTTCTAATTTTTTAGTATCATCTCCACCGGGTGTTGGTGTTTTGTTGAATATTGTTTGTAATTTACCTTTTAATTTACCAAGTGAATCTTTTAAATTGCTTGGTTTCAATGCAGTAAATGCATTTTTAAGTGAATCTTTTAATGATCCACCAACTCCACTCATAGCAGTTTTCAATCCACCCAAAGTATCTTTTATATTACTTGGTTTTAATGCAGTAAATGCTTTTCCTAAACTATCTTTAAATGTTGTACCTACTTTTATCAATCCATCTTTCATTCCACCGAGTACATTTTTTATTTTACTCGGACTTAATGCTTTAAATACACCATCTATAAAACCAACAAGTTTTTGTGCACCCCCCACCAATCCAATCAGACCTTTTCCTATAATTCCAAACAATGATGAAAATATTCCACCGAATGCTTTGAACATTAAAAATCCACCAACTATTAGTCCAAATATTGTTTTAACTGAACTACCAAATCCATCAAATATACTTGCAAGTAAACTCGTTTGTTCTGTTGCATTTCCTATTTCATCTGTTGTATCCGAGAAAAGATTGGTTATTTGCTCGATAATTCCTGCGATGAATGTAAAAGGCATTGTTACAATTTCCAATGTAGTTCCTATTAAGGAAAATAAAGGAGGTAATAATTTAGTAAGAGCAACGAATGTTGGCATCAATGATTCTACCACAGGAATCATTTGAGTTTTTAAATCAAACATTGCTTTATTTATTTTATCCTGAATTTTTTTCTGATCTTCTAATTTTCTATTTTCTTCTAAAGTTCTTTCAAGTGTTTGCAGTGCAGTTTCATTTTTTGCTTCGTCTGCTTTTTTCTTTGCTTGTTCAATTTTTTCAAGTTCCGCAATTGCATTTTTGTTTCCTGCCTGTCTGAGAATCTCTAAATTCTTTTGTCTTTCTTCTCGTTGTCTTTCAGTTGATTCCATTTTGTATAATGTACTCAACTCCATCCCCAGTGCTTCTGCTAAACTTTGTTGTTGCCAACGAAGCATATTACGAAGACCACCTTGTTGCTTTAAAATGTTAAGTTGCTCTTTTGCCATTTTTTCGGCATCACCTTCCATTGCAAGTTGACGCAAACGATTTAAATTAATATTCCGACCTAGCATTGTGCTTGCAGCCATTTGAGCATTTATGCTACTTTCAAAATCCAAAAGACGATCAGCTGCACCTGCCATTTCATCTAATGTTGTTCCCATCTTTCTTGCTTCAACGGCTGCTTTTGCTAAATTTTCTGCGTTGCCTTTTGCAAATAACATAGATGATTCACTTGCATTAGCAACATCGTCCATTATTTTTGCAAAACTTAATCCATACCTAGATGCCATACCTTGCATCTTCATAATATTTTTAGTTGCATCCGATGCAGTTTTTGATCCAAGTTTCAACATAGTATCAATTGCCTTCGCACTTGTATCTGCGGCTATACCAAATGTTTTTCCTAATAATGCAACCGTTGCAATGGTATCTTCTTGAATAAATTGATGACTTGCAAATTCTTCACCAAGTGCAATTGCGGCCTCTTTTGCTTCTTCAATTCCTATTCCAAAAAGTTTATACTCTTTCTGTACATTTGCCATTGCATCACGAATTCTAAGTGTATCCGCCGCACTTGCTCCTAATGTTTTTCTAAAATCTTCTCCAGCATCTTGTATTTTGCCGAGTTCACTGTATGCAGTTGCAAGTAGTGCAACAAATGCACCAAACGCAGCCAATGCTAAAAATATAGGATTAACCAACATACCAAGCATTGCTTTTCCTACCGATGCAAGTCCAGTTGCCATTCCAGAGATTCCTGCTTTTATTGCAACCGTACCAGCAGCCAGACCTCCTGCGTTTTTTGTTGCGTCTAGAAAACTTTGTGCCAATCCTAGTTTAGCAACAGATACTGCTTCATCAAGTGGACCTTTTACCATAGCATTTAACATTCCACCTACAAGTGGAATTTTATCTATTGCTCCTTGGAGTCCTTTTTGAATGTTGTCGAACCCATTGGTATATTCCTTCATTATATCCTTTGCTCCCCCAAGAAGTTCTTTCATGTTATTCCCAAGTCCTTCTATACTATTTTCTAAATCAGAAGTTACATCGAGATGTTCTTTTGCAGTTTTTATTAATTCACGTGAATTTTTAGTTATTTCCGTTCGCATATCATATATGCTTTTATCCTGACCTAGTAAATCAGTTGCTTTGGATAACTCTTCGTCTCTTAATTTAACGAGTCCTGTTTGTTGACCGACTATATCTGCAATCCGTGTTTTTTCTCGTTCAATAGATGAACCTATTTCGTTGACTATATTTAATTGATCATCATATCCTACATCTGTTATTTCCATCAAAGAAAGTTTTGTTTGTGCCGTTGCTAACTCACTTTGCAAACTTGGTAAAAGTTTGTTTTGTGATTCTGTTATCAAATTTTGTGCATTTGCAATTCTTTGATTTAGTGAAGCAGTTTGTTGTTTTATTTTTTCTTCAAGTTCGTGTTTGGTATTTGCTTTTGTTAATTCACGTGTAATTGAGAATGACTCATTTTTTATTTTTTCATACATAGCAGCTGATACAGTAAGCTGCGTGGATAATTCTTTTACTTTATCACCTCCTACAATATTTATTGCAGAATCTATTTCACCTGAACTTAGATTATCAGATATTTGCTTAGTCATATCATTAATTTGGTTTTGGGTAGGAAGTAACCCATCTCCAATTGAGTTTTGAAGATTCTTAGCAAAATCTATTATATCTTTATCGTCCATTTATTAAATTTCGATATAGTCTTTTACTCTTTTATCTTTTGCTAATGCTTTTTTTAAATCTTCTTTACTTGAAAGACCCAAATCTTTTAATTCTTGTTTAAACTTTTTTGTATCTTCAACATACTTGTCAAATAAGTTAGCCAATCGTGGATCACTAAATGCATTTTTTGATAACTTTTTTGCTTTATTATTAAAAATCGCAGTAGCAAGTTTTCCGATAAACTCATTAATTATCTGCTCTTCATTTAGAGGTTGCTTTTTGATAGTTTTTTTATTTTTCATATATAAGATTCCTGTGTGTGTACATATATCCATGTATAAATATATGCTTATGGAAAATTATATATAATTCCTCTATCTAAATGAGGATTTTGAACGAGGTGCAGATGAACTTGATTTTGCTTTGCTTTGAGCAGATTTTACTTGCTCAGATTCTTTGGTTTTTACATCTAATAATTTCCTAGAATAAAACCTACGCAAATAAATAGGCATATTATACACGATGCTTTGATTAAAAGCACCTTCACTATAATAGCAGAGATTAAAAATCTCTTCGTGGAGTCCTATTCTATACTCCGGTGGAAGGGTAAAAAAAGTCGACCCCAAGTGGGATCGTCATCCTTTCAGTATAACCGGTGTCTTCCGATTCAAAGTTGAATGTCATATCTAAATCAGGAGTATTTGTCTTGATATGCTCACGAAATGCCAAACTATCACGTGCAAGTAATTCTTTGTCTACGAAACTTTTAATTCGTGCACGATCATCGTCACCATCTAATGCTTTGATTACATATTTTAAACGAGTAGTAACTTCAGAAGTTTCATTTTTATTTTTAGAGAACTTCTTCATTCCTTTCATTTCTGCATCAATTGCTTGTTCATCACGATGTGTTAACAATGACCAATGTACTACTCGTTCACTATGTGGCAAAGTATATTCAAAAATGTTTTCACCACGTGTGTATTGATTAAAGTCAATTTCACGAGGATCTAATTGCGTGAGGTCAATAGAATCTTCTACATCGTCACCTGTGGATGGGTCTTTAAACTTAATTTTGTAATCTTTACCATAAGCAAGAACACGAGCCGCAATAAAAATAGCATTTTTATCACCAACTAAAATGTCGTCTAACTTTACATTAGGTGTAACAATAAGTTGCTCAAGTAGTTTATCAAGAACAATTCCTTTTTTAATTAGATTCTGACTTGTAAGAATATCTTCTTCTTTTGCAGTCATGTACTTAATGTCAATGCGACCACTTGCAAGTGGACTTGTTTGATCATAGAACCAACCTTTACTTGGTAAATCTACAACTTCACTTGGATACTCAGTTTTTTGAACCGAATCTGTTTGTTGAAAAGCAGTTTGTTCTGGTGTGCGAACTTGCTTGGTTGATTTAGTTGTTGTATCTGTTGTAGGTACGTCATTTTGCATTGCTTGACGCACTTCTTCTGGGATTTTAATACTATCTTCGTTTTCCATAAAATTATAACCTTTTTAAAATATTAGTATAATATATACCAATATATATACATATTCAAGAATAAAAATTTTCGGTAGAAAATGTATAAATTAAATGTCAGACAATGCAAATTTTAAAATTTTGTCATGGTCTTTGTAACTAAAGAAATCACCTTTCTTTCTACCTTTCCATGTTTTATTTGCAGTTACACCCAATTTCATATCATTGAAAATAATTTTTTTTCCACTTGCAGTTTTAAATACCATTCGTCCTGCGTCTGTATCTATATCATAATTTCTTAGAAACTTTCCACCTTTTGCTTGTTTAATCAAGAAACTTGCAAGTTTGGCATACGCACTACTCAATCCTTCTAATTGAAGTTCGTTTACTTTCTCACTTTTGATTTCTTCAAAAAGTGACAATATTTCGTTTCTAAGTTTTTCAGATTTCATACTATCATAAATATATACGTAAACAAAAAAAAACTCCCATACGGGAGTTTTTTTAAATACAACCAAGTTTTTGTTTTCTTAGTATTGAAGAATTGCGTAATCATACGCAACAGTCAATTCTACATTCAATGGATCACCTGTTGACCAATCTAATGTTCCGAAGTTAACTGCGGTACAGAAAGCACCCTTAATTGTCCATTCTTCAACCTTATCACCGACAGGTCCAAGAAGATTAATTGTTAAGTCTTTCTTATAGAAGTCGGCATAACCATTTCTACCGGTTACAGACTCGTGTGAAAGACGAATCCATTCCATTGCAGCCTGAGAAGCACTAGGTACAACCGGATCATAAAGTGTCATTGTGATGTCCTGCCACTCTGCTTTACCCCCACGGAGTTTTCGTTTGATATTGATGTGATCAATTGTCACAGGATCAATATTGAGATTAGGACGTGTAACAGACTTAATGATGTATGCTGGTAATCCATCCATATACATGATAAATCTGTTTGCGGTTTTCGGTTCAAATGCCGTAAAGAACATTTCGTTTACATCTATTACTTCTGCCATTGTTATTTCTCCAAATTTTG
>Ga0181568_10005506_pt1 | contig 11152 bp, 8 predicted proteins | sample 101ome_20_FD_133758 | JGI IMG/M metagenome (GOLD analysis project Ga0181568, IMG submission 133758) | Coastal salt marsh microbial communities from the Groves Creek Marsh, Skidaway Island, Georgia - 101404AT metaG (megahit assembly) | ecosystem: Environmental > Aquatic > Marine > Intertidal zone...
CTATAAATCATACTTGGGATATATTTTCAAAAAATGCCGAAGCAATAGCTTGGGATTTTAAAAAATTAACTTCTAAAAAAACTTCCGCACCACTGAATGAAACCAACACCGTTATAGATGCTTCAAGAGTTTTTGTAGAACAAGGTGCAAAAGTAAATTGTTCTATATTAAATCCAGACGGTGGATATATCTATATAGGCCAAGATGCTGAAATCATGGAAGGTTCTATAATTAGAGGAAGCTTAGCTCTTTGTAAAAATGCAGTACTAAAATTAGGTGCTAAAATATATGGAGCTACAACCATAGGTCCTTATTCAAAGGTTGGTGGAGAAGTTAATAATTCAGTTATACAAGCCTATTCTAACAAAGGGCATGATGGCTTTATGGGCAATACTGTTATAGGCCAATGGTGTAATATTGGAGCTGACACAAACACCTCGAATTTAAAAAATAATTATGCTAGTGTAAGGCTGTGGGATTACAATACCAAAAGGTTTGCAGATACAGGTTTACAATTTTGTGGGTTAGTTATGGGAGACCATTCTAAATGTGCCATTAATACCATGTTTAATACTGGAACTGTTGTAGGAGTTGGAGCAAATATATTTGGCGCTGGATTTCCAAAAAACTTTATACCCTCTTTTTCTTGGGGCAGCCAAATAACCTATAAATTACCTCGTGTTTTTGAAGTAGCAGAAATTGTTATGTCTAGAAGAAATGAATTGCTAGACGGCAGAGAAAAATCAATATTGGAACACGTTTTTGAAACCACCAAGGAATATAGAACTTGGGAAAACAAATAAACAATGAGACAAAATATAGTAGCAGGAAATTGGAAAATGAATAACACCCTTGAAGAAGGTATTGATCTTGCAAAAGCAGTTATAAGTAAAAATGATTCGGATACCACCCTAATTATTGGAGCTCCCTTTATTCATTTGACTAGTATTTTAAAAGAAACAAAAAACTCTAATATAGCAGTTGCTGCTCAGAATTGTCATCATGCAGAAAGTGGTGCCTTTACAGGGGAAGTATCAGCTTCAATGCTAGCTTCAATAAATGTTCAATATGTTATAATAGGTCACTCAGAGAGAAGAGAATATAATGCAGAATCAAATGAAGAATTAGCAAAAAAAGTAAATATTGCCCTATCCAAAAATATTACCCCTATATTTTGTTGCGGTGAAACACTTAAAACTAGAGAATTAGGAAAACATTTTGAATGGATTACTACTCAACTTGAACAAAGCGTTTTTCACTTATCTAAGGAAGATTTTTCAAAGCTAGTAATTGCTTATGAACCAATTTGGGCGATAGGTACAGGCGTAACTGCAAGTGCTCAACAAGCCCAAGAAATTCATGCCCATATTAGAAAAGAAATTGCTAATAAATATGGAAGCAGTATAGCCGATAATACTTCGATTTTATATGGTGGGTCTTGTAAACCATCTAATGCAAAAGAGTTATTTGCTAATCCGGATGTAGATGGTGGTTTAATTGGAGGTGCTTCTTTGAATGCTGATGATTTTATTGCTATTGCCAATAGTTTTTAATTCTAGTTGTAATAACTCACAAAATCAATCGTTCCAATAAAATGAAGATAATATACCTTTGTCTGATACTTTTGGTAAGTGGTTTTAATGCCTTTGGTCAAAATATTATTGATCATATTCTTAATCTTAAAATAGACTCTATTGCAAAAGTTGACATAGAACAAAATGGCTATTTTATTTATATTCCGTCGGCTTTTGCTCAATCAAAAATTAAAGGCACTGACCAAATTCAATTCTTAAAAGATAAAACTGTTCTATCTATTAATCTAGTATTTTCTGCTTACAAAGAAAGTATTGATTTTGACCAAAAAAAACTTAACCAAAGAAGATTAAATCAATTTAAAAAACATGCCCGATTTTTATTTGATAATAATCGAATAGTTTGGAAGCAAACCTGCCAGCTAGAGGGTAATACACTGGCAGAGAGTAAAAAATTATTTCATGGTTACCAAATTAAATACCTACCTGCGCCAAGCGCAGAAGAAAGTAGGAAAGAAATTCAAAGTATCAAAACAATACTGGAAAATGCCAAAGCTCATAAAGCTTATCTTGACTCTTTATCTAATCTAGAAACAATTGATTCATCAAAAATAATCATAAAGTCTAGATGGGATGACAAAATTGGCTATGTTGCAGACACCATTTACGGTGATTTTTATGAGGTGAAAAAAATTGTTGCTCCAGTAGCACTGCCTGATACGACTGTAAAGAGTGTTCTAGAGAGAAATCAATGGAATAATATGATAATTGTTTCAGATGTAACAGCTAGTATGAAAACCTATACTGCTCAACTTCTCTTGTGGTATCAAAATTGGATAGATACAAGAAGAATAAAAAGTTTTTTATTTTTTAATGATGGAAATACGAAGCCCAATGCACTTAAAAGAATTGGAAAAACAGGCGGAATTTACCATGTAAGCGCAGAAACACAAGAAAGTGTTTTAAAAATAATGGAAAAAACTATGCTTAGAGGGCATGGTGGAGATGTAGTAGAAAATGATGTTGAAGCTATTCTAAGAGCCCTAGAGTATGCCAAAAATATGGATGAAATTATTCTTATTGCAGATAACAAATCTGATATGAGAGACTTTGATCTGATGTTTGATATTAAAAGACCTGTTCGGGTAATTATATGTGGAAATCCAAATGCAATAAATCCTCAATATTTAATGCTTGCTCGAGCAACAAAAGGATCAGTGCACACCACTACCCATGACATCTACAATCTAAATCAATATTATAATGGCGAAAAATTTACAATAGGAGACGCTATGTATAGTTTCGAAAAAGGAATGTTCAAAGCAATATATAGCAGTAATTAAGCATTTACTAAACATTCTACCTCCACATTACCAGTAGATAAAACTTCTCCTAATCTAACTTTCTGAATAGAATTAACAAGTTCATCTCTATACGGCATTTCAATTTTTACATAATTATCTGTAAAACCATGCATTATACCATCCGATTGAGTTCCCTCTAGCAATGCTAATCGTTCTGATGATTGATATTGCTCATAAAAGAATCTTCTTTTTTTGTCAGATAAACCTCTAAGCATTTTAGACCTTTGTGCTCTTTCTTTTTTGGGCACCACACCCGGCATTAAGACTGCTTTGGTATTAGCTCTCTCAGAATAAGTAAACACATGTAAATAAGATATATCTAATTCATTCAAAAAATTATAAGTACTTAGAAAATGTTCATGCGTTTCTCCTGGAAAGCCAATAATCACATCCACGCCAATACAACAATGAGGCATTAAAGATTTAATCTTAGCTACTCTCTCAGCATACAACTTAGTTAAATATCTTCTTTGCATCTTTTTTAACATTTCATCATTTCCAGATTGCAAGGGAATATGAAAATGAGGCATAAACCTTTTAGATTGAGCAACAAATTCAATGATTGGGTCAGTGAGTAAATTTGGTTCGATAGAAGATATCCTAAATCGATCTACAGATTCAACTTCATCTAAGGCTTTTACTAAATCAATAAAAGCCTCTGATGATCTTCTTGCACCACTATTACCTTTGCCAAAGTCTCCTATGTTCACACCAGTAAGAACGATTTCCTTAATACCTTGACGACCAATTTCCCAAGCATTTTTCACAACATTTTCAATTGTATCTGATCGGCTTCTTCCTCTTGCCAGAGGAATGGTACAAAATGTGCAACCATAATCACAACCATCCTGAACCTTCAAAAAAGCTCTTGTTCTATCTCCTATTGAATAAGCATCTACAAAAAAGTCTACCTCTTCAATTTCACATGCGTGTATACTAGATGGATTTTGATCTAACTCTTCTAAAAATTTAGGAATGTTGAATTTTTCCGATGCACCTAAAACTAGATCAACACCTGGTATTTGCGATATTTCCTCTGGTTTTAATTGAGCATAACAACCTATAATAACGACCTTAGAATCTGGCATTATCCTTTTGGCTTTGCGCACGATAGTTTTACATTCTTTGTCGGCATTATTAGTTACAGAACAAGTATTAATCACGAATAAATCTGCCCCTGCATTAAATTCTACTTTCCTATAACCTTCTTTTTCTAAACCTCTAGCTATAGAAGAAGTTTCCGAAAAATTTAATTTACAACCTAAAGTATGATAAGCAACCGTTTTCATATAAAAATATTAAGCTATAAAATTACAAAAATATAACATTAGAAACCACGTATTTAAGGAAGATAGCCCTTATTAAAGCAGGTATTTTGTTAACTTAGTAGTAAAGCCAAAAGTATATGCTGAAAATCGGAGTCTTAGGAGCGGGTCATTTAGGCAGAATTCACATCAAACTCTTGAAGGGTTTAACCCAACAATATGAGTTGGTAGGATGTTATGATCCAGATAAAAGTAAGGCAGAGGCAATGGTTGAAAAATACCAAATAAAAGCTTTTGATTCCATGGAAGATTTAGTTGAGGCAGTAGACGTTGTTAATATAGTTACACCAACTGTTAATCATTTCGAATGTGCCGCTTTAGCGCTAAGACATGAAAAACATATTTTTATCGAAAAACCAGTAACTAGCACGCTTAATGAAGCCCAAAACTTAATGCATTTAGCCGCTCAAAAAAATGTAAAAATTCAGATTGGCCACGTGGAAAGATTTAATGCCGCATTTGCAATGGCTTCCAATTATATTGATCATCCAATGTTTATTGAAACACACCGATTAGCTCCGTTTAATCCAAGAGGAACGGATGTATCTGTAGTTTTGGATTTAATGATACATGATATTGATATTATATTAAGCCTAATAAAAAGTAAAGTAAAAAATGTTCATGCTAGCGGTGTTACTGTGGTAAGTAAAAATCCAGATATTGCCAATGCAAGAATAGAATTTGAAAATGGTTGTGTAGCCAATATAACGGCCAGTAGAATTTCACTAAAAACATTAAGGAAATCAAGATTTTTTCAAGAGAGCGGTTATATCTCAGTTGATTTTGGACAAAGCAATTTGGAAGTTTTTAAACTGACAAAAAAATCAAAGTCTAATGCTTTATCTATAGAACTTGATAATAATGAAAAACACTTTGATTTTATAAATCCTGATATTGAACAAAATAACGCAATAGAGCAAGAGCTCAAAAGCTTTGCTAAAAGTATAAATGAAAATACTCAAGAAAAAGTAAGTTTAAAAGATGGTGTTTCTGCTCTAGAGGTAGCTTATCAAATTTTAGATAAAATAAATGCTTAATACTAAGGCAATGATTAACTTCGTTAATTAATATTTACCAGTAAAATGAAAAATTTAAATTTATTGATTCTTTTGGCTTTGTTAATGTTGTCTTGTGAAAAATTCAATCAAGAGGAACCTATCCCTGCCTATATAAAAATCGATAGTTTTACCCTAGGAGATACAAATCTAATTGGAAGCCAATCTAAAAGAATTACAGATGCTTGGGTTACTCACAATGGCGATATACTTGGCGTTTTTCAATTGCCAGCAATTGTTCCAATTATCCCTGAAGATAGTAATGAACTTTTTATAAAAGCTGGTGTAATGATGAATGGTATGATTGAAACAAGACTGGCTTACCCATTCTACCAACCTTACATACAAAATTATAATCTAGAAGCTAATACCACAACTAATATTAACCCTGAGGTTATATACAGAACAGACGATCAAATAGATATTTATTATTTCAATGATTTTGAATCAGAAAATATAAATATTGATGTAATGGAAAATTCCCATGTAGAACCAAAATTTTCTGAGTCAGAGATATTCGAGGGTAATGGAAGCTTACACTTACAACTTACAGGACAGGCTGGAGATAGTTTGGCTCAATTTGTAATGGGCGAACCATTTGCCTACCCTCCAGTCTCAGCAGAACCCGCAGTAATGCTAGAATTAAATTATAAATGTGATCATAATTTTTCTATTGGATTATATCTAGACAATGGAGTTAGTCAAGAATTAAGAAGGTTTTTCACTATTGTTTCCACAAATGGTCAATGGAAAAAAAACTACTTTAATTTAACAGGAACAATGAGTCCTTTAGAATATATATCCCATAGATTTACAATTGAAGCCTTACTAAGTAATACAGCTGATGAGGCCAATATATTTATCGATAACATTAAAATTTTATCGACTAAATAATGAGAAGATTTGGCACTAGAATATGGTATGCAGTTGGAGATTATATGGCTACTACTATGTCTTGGTTAGTATTCTTTTCATTCAGAAAGATACATTTCGAAAACGTCAATTTCAAATATCTATCAAGTAGCTTTAAAGATCCAAACTTCCTAAAAGGAATAATACTCATACCTCTATTATGGTGTATCGCTTTTACCATTTTTGGTTTCTACAAAGATATATATCGAAAATCAAGAATGAAGGAACTTATTAATACCTTAATTGTTATTTTATTAGGTAGTTTGTTTCTATTCTTTAGCTTAATTACAGATGATATTATTAAAGATTACAGTAATTTAAGCACTTCCTTTTTAATGCTAATGAGCACTCATGTGTTTATTGTAATATCTTACAGAATGCTTTTTCTTGGATTTTGTAAAAAACAACTCGAAAATTCAAAAGTTAGCTTTAACACACTCATTATTGGTGGGAATCAAAAAGCGCTCGAACTTTATGAAGAAATACAAGAAAAATCTAATTACTTAGGTAACAATTATGTTGGCTTTGTACAAATTAATGGTAACAAGACACCACTTGATAAATATCTTTCCAACTTAGGTAAACTAAATGCTATTGATGAAATACTAAAAAAGCATAATATTGAGGAGGTTATAATAGCTATTGAATCTAGTGAGCATGCTTTACTAAATGAAATTATTTATGAGTTGGTAAATAAAAAATTGTTCATTAAAATCATTCCTGATATTTATGATATTGTAACTGGTGCAGTTAAGGTAAGTAATGTATTTGGAACAGCTTTAATTGAAGTGTTTCCCGACCTTATTCCACAATGGCAAAAAAACTTTAAAAGAATTATAGATATAATAGGATCTGCTTCATTCCTTTTGCTTTTTTCACCCCTATACATTTATATTGCTTTGAGGGTGAAATTTAGCTCTCCAGGACCAATATTTTATCTTCAAGAAAGAGTAGGAGTACACAATAAACCCTTCAAAATTATAAAATTTAGATCAATGCGTATTAACGCAGAAAAAGCGGGTCCAGCCCTAACTCAAGACAATGACCCTAGAATCACAGCTTGGGGTAATACTATGCGGAAATTGCGTTTAGATGAACTACCTCAATTTTTCAATGTACTCATTGGACAAATGAGTATTGTTGGGCCCAGACCTGAGAGACAATTCTTTATTGATCAGATTTTACCAAGAGCACCACACTATAAATATCTTCAAAAAGTTAGACCAGGTATAACATCACTCGGTCAAGTGAAATACGGCTATGCAGATAATGTAGATCAGATGATTAAACGACTCAAATATGATATACTATATATTGAAAATATGTCATTAGGTTTGGATCTCAAAATCCTATTCTTTACCGTTTTTACTGTAATTAAAGGAAAAGGTAAATAACTAGCTACAATAAATAAAATCACTTACTAAATAGGCTAAAGATTTTCCCACTAATTTTTCCTGATTGGAATTAATTGGTGCTGCTTCTGTAAGATGTAAATAAGCACTATTTAATACACTAGCGCATTTTGATATATATCTTCTTGCCTCATTTAAACTTATTCCACTTGGCCCCATAGCACTTGAAGGCATGTAAGCAATGGCATCCATATCCAACTCAATACCCACTCTTTTTTCTCCAACAAACTCAATACCGATTTCAAGATCATGTTCTAAAGTACTTTTTGCATAAATCCAATTATCGAAATAAGTCCAAAGCACTTTCACTTGTTGCTCATTGGCTTTATCAAATTGTTCGTAGATACTCTGACCATTATAGTTTTGGTGTAAACCTAACATAAAATATTTATCCAAATATCCATCCTCCATAGCATAGGAAAAACCATTTCCGCTATGCCTACCTTCTAAGGGTCTAAAATCTGCATGAGGGTCACAATTAATAGCATTAATTGCTCCTCCATAAGCTTGACTAACACCCTTTATTAATGGATAAGCATTGTTATGTCCACCTCCTACTAAAATAGGTATCATATTATGACTGGCAATTGCATTAACTATATTTGAAATCTCTATATCTATTTGCTGAATTTGCAATCTCAAGGCCTCTATATCTTCCTTTTCAGCATCAAATTTAAAACTACCTAGAAGACCTATTTGTGATGCCTTTGAAAAAGAATTTTCTTGGATATTTAAAAAAGCTTTCAAAAAAGCTAGCCAAGCATTTTCAGCACCGCTAAGGCCAAAATTAGCTCTCGGACCTATACTTTCTTGCACCCCAAACAAAACATATTTAACTCCCTTTTTGGATAATTGCTCTATATTACCCAAAATAATATCTTGGCCTATCTTACGCTCACCATCTCTTGGATTAGTCAATGCATTTATTTCATGGCTTGTAATTGGTTGGAACATCATAGCTAATTTAGAGGGTCAACATCTATACTCAATTGAATAGATTTATTACTTGAAGCACTATAAAAATCTTCAATTCTATTCAAAATTATTCGTTTATCTACACTCAGACTTCTGGTCTTAGGCAGTTTAAGTAATATTTGCTGTATATATTTATTTCTAATTCTTGGTACTGGAGGAAACTCTGGTCCTAAAACCCTACCTGAAAAATGCTGATTTAAAAACCTAAATAACTCCATACCAGCTCTTTGTACTTGTTTTACGTCTTGGTGCTTAATAGTTATTCGAATAAATCTTGAAAAAGGTGGATAATCAAATGCTTTTCTTTGTTTGAATTCCTCTCTGTAATAAGTATTAAAATCTTGATTCATCACCCAATCAAGTGTAGGATGCGAAAAATCAAAAGTTTGAACAACAACTCTACCTTGCGACTTTCTCCCAGACCTACCCACTACTTGAGTTAACATATTAAAAGCACGCTCAGTTGATCTATAATCCATATGACTTAATATATTTTCGGCACTCAATATTCCAACAAGCGAAACTTCACCAAAATCAAGACCTTTTGTAACCATTTGAGTTCCAATTAGAATATCTATTTCCCCTGAATCCATATCTTCCACAATTTCTTGAAAAGCATATTTTCTTCTCGTAGAATCTAAGTCCATTCTTGCAATTCGAGCTTGAGGATATAAAAATTGGAGCTCTTCCTCTACTTTTTCAGTACCAAAACCTTTGATATCAAGTTTTGTAGAACCACAAGAGGGACAAGCATCAGGTACAGATTGCTTGTAACCACAGTAATGACACCTTAATTCATTTTGATATTTATAGTGAGTCAAGTTAATATCACAATGCTTACACATTGGAATATCCCCACAATCCTGACATTCTAATACCGGAACATAACCTCTTCTGTTGTGAAAAAGAATAACTTGTTGCTTTGAGGCTAAAGTTTCATCTATACATGCTTTTAAGTAACTAGATATTAAAGGTCTTGAAACACCTTTTTGAAGCTCTTTTTTTAAATCAACTATGGCAATTTTCGGCGGACTTACATTTTGAAACTTCTCTAATAACTCTACCTTCTTATATTTATTTCCAATTACATTATAAGCTGTATCTATGCTAGGGGTTGCACTACCAAGAATAACAGGAACATTTCGCTTTTTGGATAAATACACCGCCGCGTCTCTTGCATTATACCTTGGAGCAGGATCAAATTGCTTATAAGAAAAATCATGTTCTTCATCAATAACAATCATTCCTAGTTTATCCATGGGTAAAAATATACCCGACCTAGCGGCTAATACTATATCATAGTCTCCATTATACACCTTGCGCCAGAGCTCTACTCTCTCTTGATGAGAATACTTAGAATGATATACTCCTACCCTACTTCCAAAACGATTTTTAATTCTTTTTTCTAATTGTGTAGTTAAAGCTATTTCAGGCAACAAATAAAGTACTTGCTTTCCTTGTTCTAAAATATCATCCATTACTTTGAAATATACATGCGTCTTTCCAGAAGCAGTTACTCCATGCAATAAAATCTGCTGATTTTTATTGTGAATATGATGAATAATAGACTCATAGGCACTTGTTTGACTTGGAGACAAATGAACTCCATGGTCTTGTGTTAAGTTTTCTTCTTGAATTCTACTAACAGGCGCCTTATACTTATATAATATTTCATGTTTGATTAAAGTTTCAATAGAGGAAGGCGATAAATCTGCATCAACTAATAAAACCTTCTTTTGCAAAGGCTCTAAATTTATTGTCTTATGTAAGAACTCAGTTATAACAGCTATTTGCTTTGGTTTATTTTTTAAAACATCAAATAATGCCTCTCTATTGTTGGAATCATGATACATCTCATGAAGGCCAATAAAAGTTTCCTCTCTTGGTTTATATTTTTCTTCTAAAATCTCTTCTATCTCTATCCAACCATTTTCTATTAATACTTGAATGGCACTTTGCCATCTTTTACTTTTGGCATTTTTTACAATCTGGTCAATAGCAATAAACTTATCTTTTTGAAGCTGATTTAAAATTTCTATTGCAAATTCTAAGGTCATCCTATTATGATTAGAGGCTATTGCATATAAATCATGAAGCCCCTCAAAATGATCTGTAAGTTTAATTTTAGTAGCAGAACTAACTTGCAATGCTGTAGGTAATGCAGTACGCATAATGTCTCCAATACTGGCCATATAGTAATCCGACATCCATCTCCAAAATTCAAATTGCCATTCATAAATCAAAGCCACCTCATCTAGCACCGAGGATATATACTTAACCTCGTAATCAGGCTTTTGATGATGTATATTAACAATCATACCTGCATAGAACTTACGAGAACCAAAAGGCACCTCTACTCTTACACCAAAAGCTATTTTATCTGCGTATTCCTCTCCAACAGCATAAGTAAAAGTTTGATTCACTTTTACAGGAAGAATTATATCGATATACAATGAAGCCATCTATCGTGAAAATAATGAATTAAACAATGGTTACGAATAAACTTATAAAAAGTGATAGACTAATGCGCAGCAGTAGCTTGAGCAAAAAGTTCCATGAGCTTTTTGGTGTTTTCAC
>Ga0181568_10005507_pt1 | contig 11149 bp, 8 predicted proteins | sample 101ome_20_FD_133758 | JGI IMG/M metagenome (GOLD analysis project Ga0181568, IMG submission 133758) | Coastal salt marsh microbial communities from the Groves Creek Marsh, Skidaway Island, Georgia - 101404AT metaG (megahit assembly) | ecosystem: Environmental > Aquatic > Marine > Intertidal zone...
CGACTCATTTTATATTTAAATCGTACAAAGATCATGGGGTATTAATGGAGGATCACGATGATTCATCACGATTGGCCATTATGCCATGACATTTTTGTCTGATCGTGTAAATAAAATTCCTCCGTCTGGAATTCGTCGTTTTTTTGATTTGGTGATGTCCTCGAAAGGGATCATTTCTTTGGGTGTAGGTGAACCAGACTTTTTAACCCCTTGGACGATTCGTGATGAAGCCATTTATCGATTGGATAAAGGGTATACCACATATACCTCAAATAAAGGGTTGTTAGAATTAAGGTCGGCCATCTGTCATTATTTAGATGCACAGTTTTCAATTCAATATTCGTCTGACGAGGTGTTAATTACCAGTGGTGTTTCTGAAGGGCTTGATATTGTCTTTCGTTCTTTTATTAACCCGGGTGATGAAGTGATTTTGCCTGAACCTGCGTATGTTTGTTATCGTCCTTTGATTGAATTGTGTGATGGGGTTGTGGTTTCTATCGATACGTCATCAACATCGTTTGTCCCACAGGTGGCGGATATCCAATCGCGGATTACGCCAAAAACAAAAGCCATTGTTTTGTCGTATCCAAATAATCCAACTGGCCAGAGCATTCCTTTTTCTGTTCTTAAAGATATTGCCAATCTTGCATTGGAGCACCAGTTACTGATTATTAGTGATGAAATTTATGCGGATTTATCATTTCATCCATTTGAATCCATTGCCAAAATTGGGGATATTAAACGACAGCTCATTTATTTAAATGGGTTTTCTAAAGCGCATTCAATGACCGGGTGGCGAATTGGTTATCTTTGTGCCGATGCGTCTCATATTGATGCGATTAATAAAATACATCAATACAGTGCGCTTTGTGCGCCTACATTATCTCAATATGCGGCGATTGAAGCGGTTCAATCGGCCTCAAACGATGTTCATACCATGTGCCAGTCATATTTAGAGCGAGCGCGGTATTTTACGAAAATGATGAATGAGGTTGGACTGGATACGTTGATGCCAGATGGTGGTTTATACTGCTTTACATCAATAAAAAAATTAAATATGACGGCGTTGGCTTTTGCTGAACGCCTATTAACGGAGTATCAAGTCGCGGTGGTCCCGGGAGATGTGTTTGGATCGGGTGGTGATGGGTATTTTCGAGCCTGTATTGCGACTGATTTTAATGACTTAAAAATGGCGACAAAAAAAATTCAGCAGTTTGTATTGGATAACGAATGTTAAGTGGACAGTTGATCGATGCCATTGTGTTTATTTATTTAGGGTATGCTATATTTACTGGCGTTAAGTATGGCTTATTTCATGTATTGGTTGGTATATTTGGCATTTATGGGGCGTCATTTTTTTCATGGGTGTTTCAAGATACATTCCATGCCTTAGCGGTTGAGTTTTTAGGGGCGCCTTCTCAGCTTAATCGCTCCATTACGTTTGTTTTTGTATGGGCATTGTTTTATTTTTTAATTACTGTATTGGCCAAGCTATTGACCAGTATATTTAAATTAACTGGCATTAATCTTGTATTACGACTTGCAGGGGGATTGTTCAATGGTCTAAAAGCTGGGGTTATTATTACGGTGATTTTGACATTTGTTTTAACCATGAATAAGAATATCATTGAATTAACAAGCGCTACTCGTTTTTTGACAAATATAGGTTCAAAGGTGATGAATATATACAGTAAAAATGCAGATGAAAACCGGGTGGTTCCAACAAAAGAGCCGACAGTTAATTTAGAGTCTATTATCATTGATGATGATTTTAGGTATAATTTATTGGAGAGGTGACTTTAATGGTATGGAATGGCTTAATAAATGAGTATCGTGACTACTTGCCTGTGGATGACAGTACTCCAGTAGTTTCGTTAAATGAAGGGAATACCCCGTTAATTCCTGTTGAAAATTTAGCGAAATATTTGGGTATTAACGCAAGATGGTATGTTAAATTTGAAGGGTTAAACCCGACTGGTTCGTTTAAGGATCGTGGAATGTGCATGGCGGTTACTAAGGCAAAAGAAGCTGGTATGACCACGGTTATTTGTGCTTCGACAGGGAATACATCCGCCTCTGCAGCTGCATATGCGGCGAAAGCAAATATGGGATGTGTTGTTCTTATACCAAAGGGTAAAATTGCACTTGGAAAATTATCTCAAGCCATGATGCATGGTGCACGTGTGATCCAAATTGATGGGAATTTTGATGAGGCGTTAACCATTGTTCGAGAAATTGCGGAGAAAGAGCCGATTGCGCTTGTAAATTCTGTTAATCCATATCGTATTGAGGGTCAAAAAACCGGTGCATTTGAAATTGTTGATCAGTTAGGGGAGTCTCCAACGTATCATTTTATGCCTGTGGGTAATGCCGGGAACATTACGGCGTATTGGAAGGGGTATAAAGAATATCTTGACCTTGGAAAAGTATCTTCTCTTCCTAAAATGGTCGGGTTTCAAGCCGAAGGTGCAGCACCGATTGTGCGCGGTCATGTGGTTGAAAACCCTGAAACCATTGCCACAGCGATTCGCATTGGAAATCCAGCAAGTTGGACATTTGCAGAAGCGGCTAGAGATGAATCAGACGGTCACATTGGGATGGTGTCTGATGATGATATTACCAAATATCAACAATTGTTGGCTCAAAAGGATGGCGTTTTTTGTGAACCGGCGTGTGCTGTTTCCATTGCTGGTGTTGTTGAGATGGCTGGCACATACTCGTTCCAGCCATCGGATATCATTGTGTCAATTATTACGGGGCATGGGCTCAAAGACCCAGATCATGCCATTGGCGTTTCTGTGGCCCCTGATGTTGTTGCAGCTAATTTTGAGGCTGTTTCAAATGCGATTTTTAAACCGCATTAATTTATGAAGCGTTTTTTTATTTCTGCGCAAGTTATTATTGGGATTGTGGTTGCGGTTTATTTTTTTGGGCGGCAGGTATTTGAACTCCCCATGACGCATGACTATATTCGCGATATTGTTGAGTCTCGTTTGTCTCATCAGTTCTCTAGGGATGTTCGAATTTCGAAGATTACAGGCTCTATATTTTCAAATGTAGAGTTGCTGGATCTGGTTATTTCAGACCCAGAAAAGAATAGCCAATGGCCGCTTGCACGGGTGGCCCGTGTTTCTGTTTCTTTACGTCCGATGGTTATTTTTAATGCGATGAAAGGGGTGGATGACATTCTTTTTGATGGTGTGATTCTTAATGTTGTTAGAGATGAGAAAAAAAAGGTAAATGTCCTTGAATTTGTTCGTCAGATGTCCTATCAATCATCAAAAAAACACCTGGAATTAACGTTGCGGTTTCATAATATTTCAGGTCAATACCTTGATATGACTGGTTGGGGGCGATCTCCTCAATTATTTCGGCATGGGTTTCATGGTGGTGAAGCTTCGATTGCTATTTCATCATCATCCGTTGAGTTGAACGCGGCCTTATTATTTACCGGATCTGATGCTCAGGGGGTGATTCAAGGGGATATTTCCAACAATGAGTTTTATTATAATTTTGAGGTTACAGGTTTGGCGGCTGATCAATGGGGGCCATACCTTGTTCCAACAAAGGCGGTATCGGTCACTGATGATATGGTAATTGTACGAGGTGAGCTCCGCAATTCAAATGGGGCAACAAAGGCCCCTTTTTTTTATGATATTCACGTTCTATTTGATTATTTAACCTTAAATGTTGCACATAAATCTCAAACGTTTAAAAACATTAATGGCAATATTCAACTCGTTAATTATCAGCGTCCTCAACTTCGCCTTGATACGATTGTTGCAGAATATAATGATATTCCAATTAAGGCCAGTGGTGCCATATATTTTGATTCTAAGACCTATGATATTTTGGTTCAGCCCCAGCAGTCATTGACTCCAGATATGATGCCATTGGATGGCAATCATTTATTGCCAGAGCAATTGATGTTTAATGCATTTTTTGAATTTAGATTGAACGGTCCATTTAAGCAGCCCGTACTTTACGGTGATTGTTGGTCGGATTCATTGGGGTTTTCTGGCCGCGATTTAGGTGCACTTTATTTGAATTTAACAATGAGCCGAGATGGTTTATTTGTTCGTTCCTTTGATACCTCAGATATTTTTGTTGATGGGCATGTGGTCAATGATAGGGTTGAATTGGATGTTCATTTAGATGATGTTGTGGTGCCATTGGTTAAGCAGGTGATTCCCTTGAAATTTCGCGTTGAGGGGCTTGTTGATCGGCCAATGGTATCGTTGGCTGTGTCAGATATTGATTGGGATTTTTTAGGGTATCAAGTGCTTGATCTTCGATCGAAGGTTCAAATTTCGGCAGATTTCTGGCAATTGCCTGATTTGACCATTCAGTTAATTAATGGTCAGGCCCTTACATTTGAAGCAAAATATGCCGTCAATGAGCAGCGATTGGGGCTTAATCAAACGGGGTTAACGCAGGTGTCAATGATTCAGCATGCTCAGCGGATTGATGCGATGTCGTCAGAATTGATGATGTATCAAAATGATGGGCAGTGGGAGTCTGTGGTTACTGCCAATATATCGGGTGTTGGTGCACGGATATTTGACATTGATATTAGTGAATACTCGGTTCAGTTTAAACGGCATCGTCAGTATGACGAATTGTTCATTCATCGCTTACATTCAAATGCACAGCAATTGCATGGGCGTATGGCATTTCATGGGGGGGGTATTCAGCAATTAGATATTGAATTTTCTGATATTGACTTGTCAGAATTTAATGGGCGATTATGGTCACAATTTCCTTTTCATTCCTTGGATTTGTTTGGTCGCATTACTGGTCGGGTGACCTATGATAAGCAATCACAGGTGCTGGATGCGCGGTTAGATGTCAAAGATTTTCGTACGGTTCATGGTCAATTTGGTGATCTTTTTTTAGATATTGCACGTCGTGATGAGGTCATTAATGTGAACCAATTTAAATTTCGTGGGTTGCACCATGCAAATTTAACCGGTACATTTTTAGGGCTTGAAGATTTTAATTTATTCATTGCGTCAGGGAGCATGTTTCGCTTGGATGCGTTTGATTATTTTTCTAGATTAAATGTACTGGGACATGCAAAGGTTTCAGGGGAGTTATCGAGATCTCAGGGCACGGTTCAATATGAAGGGATTCTAGCGTCTGATGATCTAATATTTGATGATAATCGATTTGATTATTTGTTTGCTCAGGCTCAGTTGGATGAGGGGGCGTTGTTGATTAATGATTCTGTGGTTGAGTTTGGTTCTGGTCGAATGACCCTTCGTGGCGCCCTTCCTTTTTCTGAGTCAGCATTGTCTTTATTGAATTCAGAGCAGTATGATTTTTCGATTGTGTTTAAGGATTTTGATCTTGAATTTTTGTCACAACTGATTTTTTCGTATCAAAAATTAACCCAGGATGATGATGTCCTTTCTTATTTAACTCAGGCATTGGATCAGTCGTATGTGTATCATAAATATCAATGGAGCAATTTATCAATTTATAACCAATATGTTGATCAGTTGAAGGGGGAGGATACCCCGCTTCGTGTGTTTGGAATATTGGATGGAATGTTGACGTTTAATGGCCGTCAATTTGCAAAAAACACCTATGATCTTCGTGTTCAACAATTAAAATGGTTGGATAAAATTGAGATGGCATCATTGAGCATTAAATCCAAGGATCTAAGTCCAGAAACTAAGCAGTTTGTTGTTAGTGTTGATACGTTGAAGTTGAATGGTGCGGTCATGACGCATTTTGAGTCAGATATTATGTTTTTTTCAAATGAGCAACGTTGGACGTCTTCTCGACAACATATTGTGTATCAGGGGCAAGTGATTTTAAATCCGTTTCAATGGACCTATGAGGATCAATGGCTTGATTTAACAGTTCAGTTACCCAAAGAGCATGTCAATCTTCTCTCATTTCCTTTTTCTGCGATTTCTTCGTTAAAAAATGATGGGGATGTTGATGCCAATATTCAGGGGCCCCTAACGGATCTAAAGGTTTTATCTGGACGGCTAAAGCTAAGGAATTTTGAATTGGCATTTAATGAAAATGCCTCTGTTTTAAACTCGTCGTTTAAGATAGATTCTGCAGATCTTCCAATACGCAATGGACAGGTTTATTTTGATGATTTAGCCATTCATTGGACGGGTGGCGATACATTCCGTCGGGTTACCAGGGAGCGAAAGACCAATGCGTTGATATTTTCTGGGTATCTGAGTTTGGATACAATGGATTTTTTGGAGCATCATTGGGTTCAATTCACATATGATATGAGCTTGTCCCCAGGATTTTTTTCCGTTAATTTTCCGCAAGTTTTTTCTGGTGATATTGAATCGAGTCAGCTTCGATTATCGGGAACCCAGAAGTATCCGTTTTCAACGGCAGGTCGATTAGAGGTACAATCGACGTTGGGAACAGCAAACGAGTTAGGGCCAGTGTTAACGGGGCGATTGTTGTTGAAAGATGGTGTATTTAATATGCCATCCGCACGGTCTTCTAAGCAATATGTTCGATTGGTTTTGGATATGGAAATGGTCATAGGTCCAGGAAACTATATTCAGGGAAGTATTTTTGGGGATGGTATTTATAATTTGGCCAATTATATTTCTTTGGAAATTGATCCACGGATGGAAAAGGACATGATTCCTGTGAAGGGAACGGTTAATGCCCCGAATGTTTTTGCACGTATTCCCTTTTATGAAGGGACCGTAACCATATTGGATGGGGTATATGATTTGATACGAAAAGAAGAACAGTTGCATTATTTTAAATATGTTCCAGAGTATGTATCCGATCAATATGTTGTTATTTCCCCTGTTAAGTCTCAAAATCAAACCCGGTTACATTTTGATATGCATTTGAGGGGGCTCCGAAAGCAATATGATGCTCGATCAACGCAAGATGTTCGTTACAATGAATTGTTTCCCTATTCTGCGGTTGGGTTAGTGCTTGATGGCGATTTTCGTGATATAACCTCAGCATTTACGGTGTTGGATTTTGCATTGGAATCTCACGTGTTATCGTATCCTCAGTATGAATTTTTGGGGGCGTATAATGTTCAATTATCGGATCAACAAGAGTACTCACATGCATCAAATTATGGCCTTAATTTAGTGATGCCAGGAGTGATAACCGACACAGAAAATACGACATTTACGCAATACGGGCGCCAGCAAGTAAATAATTTTGTAAAAAGTTCAATTCGTCCGTATGAGCGACGTTTGGCACGTCGCTTTGGGTTTTATGATTTTCGAATTGATTACGATTTTGGTCGAAAAGTATTTGCATCCAGTAACGATGTTTTTTTTCAACAAGATTTGCTGGGTCTTAATTTAGTGTCCAACCTTCATAAGGAAAAGGTGTTTTTAACGGTGCGTACCGATGTGGATTTATCGTCAGATGAAGCGACATTGAGTGATCGTGGGTTTAAACTTACCCAGGTTGAGCTAAAGTATTTTTTTGAACCTAATTTTAGTGTTGGCTTAAAAAATATAAATGAATATTCAGATGTGACGACATTTGACCCTCGATGGTCCATTAACTATGGCTATGTATTTTAACGTTATTGCATGGGTTTGTTTATGTTGGGTTAGTATTTTTGGTGCCTATATTCATCAGGTGAAGGTGTCCCCGATTGATGATGCTGTTTTAATGTCACAGATTGAGCATCGCTTTAAGGGGAGTTTTGTTGATCTTGGGCAAGTTGCGCAGTTTGCGCGCCATATCCGATTGAAAGGCGTGTACACGTCTGTGACGCATGGGGTGGATACGGTGGATGGGATAACGACCTTGCGGTTTGATATTTCTCAAACGCCTCGGATTCGATCGATACGGTTTCGCCAATTACCGATTTGGGATGGTCGATTACGCATTGGCATGAAGATTCAAGTTGGGGACTTATTTAATTATCGTCATTTAACACAAGATATTGCCTACATTAACGACTTACTTGTTGAAGAAGGGTACATTTTATCTTCTGTTAAGTCGTTTAAACTATCGGATGATGGGGATCTCTTGATTGATATTGAATCCCCAAAGTTAAGTGGTATTTTATTTATTGGGCTTGATGATACCCCCTCTTGGGTGCTTTATCGTGATATGGTTTCAGTCAAAGGTGCGGATATTGATCGCTATTTTTTAGAAATTGATTCCAATACATTATCATCCATGCCATATTTTTCATCGGTTTCATCTCCTTCAATTCAGTACATCAGTTCAGATAATGTCACGGTTTCTTATCGAGTGAAAGAACGAAAGATGAATCGGTTTGATATTGGTCTGGAACAGTTGGAAGATGATCAGGGGGTGGCGTTGTTTTCTAAATTTAAGTTATATCATCAATTGATTTATTCTGATTTTTTAAGTTTGCAGGCCCAGTTGGGGTATTTGAATCATTTAAGTATTCGAAATTATCAAATGCATTATCAGCAACCATGGCTGTTTAATAAATATCGTTTTGTTTTTGATTTTAAAGGGTTTTTAACGTATCGTACGGAATTGGTTCAAAATGATGCACAGCCATATGATACGTTGCGTCGGGGAGTTAGTGTTTTTTTGACAAGGCCATTACGACGATTGTATCTGGATGTTGGTGCAGGTGTTCGAAGTGAGTATGTATCGCCACAAGATGACGTGGCATTTTCATCGTATCAATTAAATTCATTAAGCTTCTATTTGGAACATCAGGGGCTAAAGTCGTTAATAAATCCAAAGCAGGGGCATCGTTCAAAAATTATTATTGACCGTGGTGGGCGTATTTTTGGGGCGCAGTTGGGAGGGGTTGATTTTATGCGAGTGAGTACCATGCATTCACAATATTTTCCGCTTCGGCCAAATGTAACGCTCGCGGCGCGTGCGTTTGGTGGCTTGTATAAAAAATATTCTGATATGACCACATTTGAAACTGAAAAGTTTAGTTTTGGTGGATCAAATTCACTTCGTGGGTATAAAGAAGGCTCGTTTTATGGCAATTATCGGTTATCATTTAATTTTGAGCCCCGCTATCATTTTAGTGACACCTTGATTGGGGTTGTATTTTGGGATGCTGGGGTGATAACTGATGCATTGGCATCAGATATATCACAGTCCTTTTATTCGGGGTATGGTGTTGGGGTTCGATTTTTAAATGTGATGTTACCGATTCGATTGGATGTTGGTGTTGGTCATGGCGTGATGCTGCATTTTAATGTGTCACAAACGTTTTAAGTGTGTCCATAGGGTGGACTTGAAAGATGTTTTGCCAATAATTACGATTTCTGTCACCTAAAGAATGGCTTAGTGATTATTTAATCCCGCGCTTTTAATTTCACCGAGAGATGACCCATTGTCAATGAGGGTTTTGATTCGTTCAATGGCTGTGGCTAATTCAGCGTGTTGTCCTTTATTTACAGATTCAATAATATCGAGCTTTTCTTTGAGTTCTGATACACTACTGGATGATTCAATTGCTTCAACAAGGGTGCTATCGCGCATGCAGTTTTCCATTAATTCTTGGGGGATTGAATTAAGGCCTGTATCGTGTAGTGCAGGAACGTCCGACATGCCGATTAATCGTTGCCCGCGGCCTTTTTCTTGTTTGGGTCATTGCCGGTTAAAATTTGTTGTCGAAGGGCTTGTTCTTTAATTATTTTTGCGTTGGCTTTGTAACTAGATTCAATCTGTAATGGATCGTAATTAGGGTCGCTTATGATGGGCTCTGTTGATGAAGTATCGGTTGTCTCGGGGACATCGTTCATGACATTGTTGAGCTCTTCTTCAAGCAATTCATTAATATCATTTAATTCTTTTTTAAATTTTTCGCGTTCTTTTTCAGATAGCTTTAATGCTTTTTCTTCATCGTTTCGAGTATGATCTTGATTTATATTTAGTCGATTATTGTTTTCTGCCATGATAAATACCTCTGATATTAGTATCGCCCAATTATGTATGAGGCATGCATGGATTATATTTGATATTTTAATGTGTTAGAGAATCCGATGAGGCCTTGTTTTGCGCTTAGTTTTCCGGTTTTTATTTTTTGGTCAATCATGCAAAGATGCTGCAATAGTTTAGGAAACTTGGTTTGAAGGGCATTTTTTTTGAGCAACTCTTGTTGTTTTTTTATGAAAAATGGATGTTTTCCCATGATTGAGGCGATTTTTTCGGGGGATCTTTTTTCTTTTAATCCAAATGATAGGGGTAGCAATTGGTTGATTTGGAATAGCACTTGGTTCAATATTTTGTGGGGATCCTCTTTGAGATGAATCAGGGCATGAATGCTGAGGTTGATTTGGTTGATATTGCCGTGTTTGATGGCGTGTGATAGTTGGTTGTAATTTCCAATGGCATTATTTGATGCGTGGATTAATGTTTTTTCTGAAATGGTTGTTTCAGGTAAGATTGCCACCATGCATTTGTTTAGTTCTTGTTTTATAATCCCGCAATGGGTGCCATACGCATTGATCAGTAACTGAGCGGCGTTTGTATCCAGTGTGACGGATTGTTGGTTGCAATATGTTACCATCCAATCAATGATTTTTTGGGCTTCCCATTCTTTAAATAGTGGGTAGTCTTTTTCTGTGTGGATGTATGGCTTGATGGTTTTGTATATGCGATTTCGTTTGTCTATTTTTTTTGCGATAATGATGATTGGCAATTCAAATGATTTTGCGGTTGATAGCATGTGATTTAGTTTTTTTTGGTCATCAGGTTGTGATTTTTTTAACCATTTTGGTTCGATGAATACCATTCCCTTTTTAGGCGAGAACATATCACAATTTTGAATGTGTTTAAGGGCGTTCTCGATGGTTAATGATTCGGATATGGTCTGGAATGGGATGGTTGAATGATGTGCTGTGATTTTTTGTTTTTCATCGTCAATTAATGGTGTGTTTTCACCAGTGATTACGTAAAGCATAGAAAAATTAGTGTACCATTTATTCAAAGATGATTATAATAGAAAGCATGAGATTTTTTAAATTATTTGCTACGCTTGTTGCTTTTACTAGTGTTGTGCAATCCCAAACATTATTTGAAGAATCCTTAAATAAGTCTTCTGGTACCATTAATGTGAACCAAACCCAGGTTAAGACTGTCATCAAACAAAAAACAACCGTTGATCGATTGATCAGTACCAACTTAGAGTCGGTTATTGCTCGTGGGGATATTCATTTTTTATATGAAG
>Ga0181568_10005508_pt1 | contig 11148 bp, 8 predicted proteins | sample 101ome_20_FD_133758 | JGI IMG/M metagenome (GOLD analysis project Ga0181568, IMG submission 133758) | Coastal salt marsh microbial communities from the Groves Creek Marsh, Skidaway Island, Georgia - 101404AT metaG (megahit assembly) | ecosystem: Environmental > Aquatic > Marine > Intertidal zone...
ACACCATCGTTGATTTGCGTAGCTGGTGTTTTACTTTGATCATTTGCCGCAAAAACTTTTTTGGCAATGAAAGATCCATAAAACTTATAGGCAAGCAAATATAAAACAATAATGACCAAAACAATTTTATCTGCCGTTAATTGATCTAAGAAAGACATAGCTTATTATTATATTTGAAGGTGTCTTTAAAAGAAAGTCAAAAAAATACATTTCTGCTTGTTGCGTTTTTATTTTTGCTCGCGACTAGTTTTGCTATTGAATTTAGTAAACAAAAACAAATAAGCACAAAAAAGACTATTGATTTTTGGCATTACTGGAGCGGTGTTGAAAAAGAACCACTAGAAAAATTAATAGATAAATTCAATAAAGAAAATCATGGCTTTAAAGTAAACCTACTTGCAATTTCCATGCCTCGTAAAAAAATATTGACAGCAATTATTGGCAATGTGGCTCCAGATTTGGTACATATCGATAATGATATGGCAAGTGATTTTGCCCTGCGCCATGCTTTGGCGGCAATAAACATGGAAGATTTCCCAAAGGAAAAATTTACACCAATTTTTTTAGAAGCTCTTAACTTCAAGCAAAAACAATTTGCCATGCCTTATTTATGTGGTAGTGAAGCCATGCACTACAACGAAACTATCTTTAAAGAACTAAATCTTAAAGCACCAGAAAGTCTCGAAGATATTGAGCAGGCTTTTAGTATTAGCTTAAGCCAAAAAGATTTTCCAATCTTTTTACCTAGTTGGCCAAGCTGGTTTGCAGAAGTTTTACCTTTGTATTTTGGTGGAGACTGGGTTGATAACAAGGGACAAATTTCAGCAAACAGTCAAGCAAATATCGAAGCTTGGCAATGGATAGAAAAAAACTTTATCGAAAAGATTCCTGAAGAAAAAATCCTAAGTTTCACAGAGGGTTTTGGCGCTTATCAAAGTCCGGATAACCCTTTTTATTCACAAAAAATTGCACTTGAATTAAATGGAATTTGGGAACAGAATCTAGCTAAAAATTATGCACCCGATTTAAAGATTGCAGTTAAAGCGTTTCCGGGCAAAATCAAAAATGCAACGCTTGTTAGAATTGATGCCCTCGCAATTCCCAAAAATGCAAAAAACAAAAAAGAAGCACAAATACTTTTAAACTGGCTTTTGCAAAAAGAAAATTTGGAATTTATTGCACTCGAACAAAAAAAATTCACTGCTTATAAAACTCATTCAAATAATTTTTTTGCAAAACACGAAAACCCCTACATAAAAACTTTTATTGAACTTGCGCAAAGCAAAAACGCAAAATTTTTCCCAAAACTTAGTTTTGCTAATCGCTACAAAAAAGAAATTCGCAATGCCTACGATCAAATGATTAGAAAACAAAAAACTGCTAAACAAGCACTTGATGAACTACAAGAAAAAGTCTTAGCTACTGTTAACAAAAGAAAAAGCGAATTTAAAGTTAAATTTTAGAGAAAATCAATATAAACAAAGGGGTTTTTTAAGATTTTTCACTAACTCTAGTCATAAAAAAGTTAATATATATATAGTACAAGGTTCAATGAAGATGGCTACATTAAATAAAGAAAAATTAGATTCAGTAACAATTAGATTTTGCGGAGATAGTGGAGATGGAATGCAACTTACCGGAAACCAATTCACTTCGACAAGTGCAATGTTTGGTAACGATATTAGCACTTACCCAAATTTCCCGGCAGAGATTAGAGCGCCACAAGGTACTTTAGCTGGAGTTTCAGGTTTTCAAATTAGAATCTCAGCAAACGAAATTCACACACCGGGCGACGAGCTCGATGTACTTGTTGCTATGAACCCAGCCGCTCTCAAAACAAATATTGCTGACCTTAAACAAAATGGGCTTTTGTTTGTAAACAAAGATGGCTTTAATTCTGTAAACCTTGTAAAAGCAGGTTTTGATAAAGATGCAGATATTTTGAGTCCCTACAAATCAAAATATCGAGTAATTGAAGTGCCGATTGCAACAATGACGATTGAGACTTTAAAAGATTTTGATTTATCTTCAAGAGAAAAAGAACGTTGTAAAAATATGTTTGCTTTAGGTTTAATGTATTTTATTTACAACCGTTCATCAGAAGTAACAGAGAACTGGTTAAAAACAAAATTCAAAAAGAAACCAGAAATTGCTGAAGCAAATATTGCTGTACTTAAAGCTGGATATAATTTTGGTGATACTATCGAAGCTTTTCAATCAACTTTTGAAGTACCAAAAGCACAAATCAAACCGGGTACTTACAGAAATATTACCGGTAACGAAGCAACGGCAATTGGTTTTATTGCAGCTTCTAAATTAATGCAAAAAGATTTATTTATTGGTTCATACCCAATCACACCAGCAACAGAAATCTTGCAAGAATTAGCAAAATACAAACACTTTGCTGTAAAAACTTTTCAAGCAGAAGATGAAATTGCCGGAATAGGCTCTGCTCTAGGAGCGGCTTTTGCGGGTTTACTTGCAATTACCACAACCTCTGGACCGGGGATTGCATTGAAATCTGAGTTTATGAATTTGGCAGTGATGACCGAGCTTCCGATTGTTATTGCTGATATTCAACGTGGCGGACCTTCGACTGGTTTACCTACCAAAACTGAGCAAACTGATTTGCTTCAAGTAATGTTTGGTAGAAACGGTGAAAGCCCTATACCTGTAGTTGCCGCATCAAGTCCGAGTGATTGCTTTGAGACAGCTATTGAAGCTTGTCGTATCGCAGTTGAACACATGACCCCAGTTGTATTTTTGAGTGATACTCAGATTGCAATTGGTTCTGAACCATGGCTTTTACCAGATGTAGAATCGTTAACAAAAATTACAGTGAAACATCATACAGATGCAAATACTTTTAAACCTTACGCACGTAACGAATTATTGGCACGCCCTTGGGCAGTGCCGGGAACTAAAGGCTGTGAGCATACTTTAGGTGGACTAGAAAAAGAAAATGGTTCGGGTAAAGTGAACTTGTCGCCAGAAGTGCATGAAGAAATGACACGCATAAGAGCTAAAAAAGTTGAAAACATCGCAAAGAAATTACCAGCTACACAAGTTTTTGGGGAGCAGTCTGGTGATCTTTTGATTTTAGGTTGGGGTAGTACTTATGGTTCTATCAAAACTTGTACTGAAAAGCTTTTGGCTTCTGGCTACAAAGTTGGGCAAGTGCATTTAAGACACTTAAATCCGATGCCAAATGATCTAGGTTCAATCGCGGCGCGCTTCAAGCATGTCATGATTCCAGAACTAAATAATGGGCAATTTAATATGTTGTTTAGATCTAAGTTTTTGATTGATACAAAAGCTGTCAACCAAATGAATACTAAGCCTTTTAACGTGAGCGATTTAGTTAGAATTGCCGAAGAAATTATTGGAGGAAAGAGATAATGACTACCCAAGAATTAACAAAAAAAGATTTTATTGCAGAAGGAGACGTTAAATGGTGTCCGGGTTGTGGAGACTATTCAATTTTGTCTTCAGTGCAAACGGTGCTTCCAAGCTTAGGCATCAAAAAAGAAGACTATGTTTTTATTTCTGGAATTGGTTGTTCATCAAGGTTTCCTTACTATATGGCAACTTATGGTTTTCATACTATTCATGGTAGAGCTCCAACAGTTGCTTCTGGTGTGAAAATTGCTAATCCTGATTTGTCTGTATGGATGGTTACAGGTGATGGAGATGGTTTGTCGATTGGTGGTAACCATACTATGCACATGATGCGCCGTAATATGGATTTAAAAGTAATGTTATTTAATAACAGAATTTATGGTTTAACCAAAGGTCAATATTCGCCAACTTCTGAAAAAGGAAAAGTCACAAAAACTTCTTTGATGGGTTCGATTGACTCTCCAGTAAACCCAGTAAGTTTTGCTATTGCATGTGGAGCGACTTTTGTGGCTAGAACAAGCGCGGCAAATCCTAAACATATGCAAGAAACTCTAAAAGCTGCAGCTGCACACAAAGGAACTGCTTTTATTGAGATTTTTCAAAATTGTAATATTTTTAATGATGGTGCATTTGCAAAATACCTAAACAAAGATTCTAAAGATGCAGAAAATTTGTTTTTGGAAGCTGGTAAACCATTGTTGTTTGATAATGATACAAAAGGTATAGTACTTGATACTAGCGGCGCTGAGCCTGAATTAAAAGTGGTTGAAAACACTGGCGATACCTCAAAATTTATTAGACACAATCCAAATGTAGATTCAACTACAATGCCATATTTAATTGGACAATTAGGAATTGAAGATGCCAATTTCCCAACTGCAATGGGAGTAATCAGACAAGTTGCAAGACCAACTTATGATGAGATTTTATACGAACAAGAAAACGAAGCTATCAAACAAAAAGGTGAAGGGCAACTTAAAGACTTGATCTATTCTGGTGACGTTTGGACTGTTGATTCAGCAAAAACAGCTAAAAGCTAATTAGTAATAATTTTTTGCGCAACTTCTCTTAAGCCAACTCTTTCGTCCATTGCAGTTTTTTGCAAACGACGATAAGCAGTAGGCTCATCTATTTCATACTTTTTCATTAAGAGACCTTTTGCTTTTTCTACTAATTTTCGAGTCTCTAATTTGTTGTTTAACGAATCAATCTCACTTTGCAATTGATACATTTCTAAAGCTCTTGCCATAGCAACTTCAATGGCTGGCGCCAAATCAGCTTTGCGTAAGGGTTTTGTTAAATATGCAAACACACCAGCTTTTGATGCTTCTTCGTACAATTCAGGTTGCGAATAAGCAGTCAACATTATAATGGGCACCCGCCTTTTTACTGTTCCTTGCAATTCTTTGGCTGCCTCAATACCATCTTTATTTGGCATTCTAATATCCATAAAAACTATATCTGGCTCGTGTTGTTTTACAAGCTCAATTACTTCAGCTCCATCTCTTGCCTCAGCAACAACCTGACAAGTAGAAGCTTCTTCTAAAAGCTCCTTCAAATCCATCCTAATTAAAGGCTCATCATCTGCGATGACAACTCTTATTAAATCTTCTTCAAGAACCATAGAACTATTATAATACTTAGCTAGTTAAAATGTTTGGTATTAACAAATCAACTTGTATACCACGGGTATTTTCATCATGATCATAATTAGTTACACTCAGCTTGCCGCGCAGACTGTCCTCAGAAATATTTCTGATAATTTCCCAACCCAAACCAGTACTTTTTTTATAATCGAAACCCTCTTTAAAACCACCACCATCATCTTTAAAGAGCATATGCAGGTTTTTTTCTTTTGCCATCAAACTTATGTCGATTTTAGAAATTTTACCCATGGTATGTTCCAAAGTATTAGTCAAGATTTCATTAAAGACCAAAGCTAAATTAGTTGCATCTTCACTAAGCATAAAAATTTTATCGGGGCAATTAAAAATCAGTTGCACATCTTCAGCACCAAAAGATGTAATGAGACCCTTTAAAATAATTTGCGCAAGCTGACCAAAGTCAACGTTTTCGATATCATTAGAGCGAGCCAAATGTTCATGTACTAGAGCAATGCTATTGGTTCGATTAATTGCTTCATTAAAAGAACTTTCAAGCTCTGGGTTTCGTCTTTTTTGCATTCTAAGCAAAGAAACAATTGTTTGCAAATTATTTTTTACACGATGATGAATTTCTTTTAGAAGTGTCTCTTTCATTTTCACTTCTGAATTATCTTTTAAAAGTAAAACTTGGAAATCATCACTAATTTGCACATAACGCAAAACCAAATTGCGCTGTCTCAAAGTGATTTCTTCTTTTTTGACCACCGCTTGACTAAGAATTTTTTTATTGATTTTACGAGGGAAATTAATAAAAATCTCATCAATGTGCCGTCCAATAAGCTGAGATGCATGCTCTGCAATTTCAGAGAGCAAGTTTACAGAAAGTGGGTTTGCAAAAAATATATTTTGTGCTCCATCAGTAGTTTTTAAAATTAATGAGCCCTCACCAAAAGCAATATTTGGAAAAGTTGTTTTGTCGATTATTTTTTGTTTAACTGATTTAATTAAAATATCAGCCATCAAATCCCAATGCTGACCTAAAGTAGCACGAGTTGTATAAATATCTCTTTCGATGGTTATCACCGCATCAGCAACTTTGTTTTTTTTTGTTTCATCAAAAAAAACAGGAAAAGCAAATTCTTGAATACGACGATTATTAATAACCAAACCAAATTGTCCAAGAATAGGTTTACCTAAACGAAAAGCTTTAGCAATAAGTACGTCTTTATGCGGCTGAATTTTCACGCCAGTCTCTGATGAAACACGCTGGGGACCTAAATACAAAGAATCTTGATTTGGGTGAAAATAATTATGCACAACGATATCATCATTATGATTTTTTATAAATAGTTTTATATCAGCTTGTAAAAGCTCTGAAACAAAGGGCAGATTAGCATCTAATGATTTTAAAATTTGTTCGGAATCGTTATTTACTACAGTCATATTAATGCGTAAGTTTTAAAAATTTTCTTTTTCCAACTTGCAAAACAGCTTCTTGAGCTGGGTTAAGCTCAAAATTTGGATCATCAATTTTTTCTCCAGCAAGTTTGACACCGCCTCCAGCTATTAATCTTTTTGCTTCACCTTTTGAAGCACATAATTTTGAGTCAGAAAGTAAATCAATGACGCGAACTGTTTGCGTGAGTTTCATTTCTGGGATATCATCAGGCACTTCATTATTTTTAAATTGATTGATAAAATTTTGAGCACTTCTTTGAGCAGTATCACTATCATAATAAATAGAAACTATTTTTTGAGCCAACTCATCTTTTAAATTACGTGGATTTTCACCTGAGTCTAAACGACTTTGATAAGCAGTAATATCAACCGGCAATGCCTGAGCAGCTAAAGCAAAGTAATCTAAAATAAGTGCATCAGGAATACTCATGGTTTTTCCATAAATATCATCAGCACTGTCATTGATACCAATATAATTTTGATATGATTTGGACATTTTTTTTGTGCCATCAAGCCCTACTAACAAAGGCATAGTCATTGCCATTTGTGGTTCTTGCTCATAAGACCTTTGCAAATCTCTACCAACCATTAGATTAAATAATTGATCAGTACCGCCTAACTCAATATCAGCTTGCAATTCAACACTATCGTAACCTTGCAATAAAGGATAAATAATCTCATGAGCATAAAGAGCTTGACCTGCATCTAATCTTTTACCAAAAGCATCTTTTGCAATCATTTGATTAACAGTAACTTTTGCTGCAAGTTTAATCATGTCAGTCATAGAAAATTGTGCAAACCAATCTGCATTATTTACAATTTGTACTTTATTAATATCAAGTACCTTCGAAACTTGATCTATATAAGTTTGAGCATAAGTGTTTACTTCTTGCGCGCTTAAAGCAGGTCTTGCTTCATTACGACCAGAAGGATCGCCAACTTGGGCGGTATAGCCGCCAATAAGCAAAATTGCCTGGTGACCAAAGTCTTGAAATTGTTTAAGTTTATTGATACAAACCATATGCCCCAAATGTAAATCTGAACTTGTTGGATCAATACCAAGTTTTACTTTCAGAGGTTTTTTGGTATTTTCAGATTTAACTAAAAGCTCTTTGAGCGCATCAACACCACCGGGCTTAAGGTCAACAACACCTTGAGATAAAATTTTGATTTGCTCGTCTATATTCATTTTAATTAACCGTGGGTGATGCTATCACTGTCAATAATTAATTTTACACGGTTTTTCAAATCTTCATTATTAGAATTTGATATAAAATAGTCCCAAGTTTGTTTTGCTAAGCCTTTTTCACCCAAGTCCCAATAAACTAAACCTAAGACATAGTAAACCTGAGTAAAGCTTGGATTAATTTCCTTGACAATTTCATATTGTTTTTTTGCGTTATCTAAGTCTTTGTTTTCTTGTAAAAGCAATCCATAATTGTAATTAGAAAGCAAATCTTTTGGGTAATTAGTTACTATGCGCTTATACATTGCAATAGCTTCATCTTTATAGCCAAGAGCTTTAAAATTATTTGCAGCTCCTTGCAAGGCATTAAGATTGTTTGGTTGCTCTTGTAAAATTGTTTGGTATTCAGAAAGTGCTTCAAATAAATTATTTTGTGAGTGTAATAAATTAGCTAATTTTAAACGTGTTGTAATTGTCTCATCTAGAGCAGAAGCTAAACGCAATTGCTCAATAGCTTTTCTTTCATCAGACAAATGAATTAAAAAATCTGCATATAAATTTCTTGCTTCAACACTTGCTGGGTCTTCTTTAATCCAACTATTTATAATTCTTTCTGCCTCTACATTTTTGCCAAGCGCAATTTTAATAAAGCTCAATTCTTTATAGACATCTTTATCATTCAAAAATTCATCAGAATGATTTACATCTTCTAGAAGTTGTTCAAAACTAGATTCTGCAGATTCTAGGTCTTGCTCCATCTTGTATGCAATACCCAAGTTATACTGCACATTGTTTTTAAATAGTTTTTCGTTTTCAGTGGGAGTTTGATTTGGATCTTCAAGAACCAAATAATTATCTAATAAATCTTTATAGTATTTAATTGCGACACCATGATCACCCATTTCTTGCCTCAAAGAAGCTAACAAAAATATGACTTCAGTATCATTGGGTTTTTCTTGTAATAATTCTTCGTATTCATTTTTAGCATTTTCATTTTGTCCAAGTGAATAATAAATCTGAGCTAAATTAAATCTACTTTTATGGTCATTTGGATTAATCTCGATTGCTTTTTTGTAATCTTCAACTGCTTTTAACAACTCATTTTGAGATTGAAAAATATATGCAGAAATTGCATATTCATCGATAGATTCAAAGGCGACGATCGCCTCATCTTCTTGTTGGTTTGACCAATAGGTGTGAGCCAGAGCTTTTTTCCACTTTGGTTCTGACTTTAAAGATAAAGCTTTTTCATAATTGATTACTGCATTATCGAGATTGTCTTGCTTGTGAGCAATGAAAGCTAAGTCAGCATAAAGGTTTGGAACATTTGGATCAATAGCAACAGCTTTATCATAACTTTCTTTTGCTTTATCAAATTGAGACAAAGCTAACCAAGAGTCGCCAAGATTTTTTAAAATGCTGTAATCATCTGGAAGGTATTTGAGAACATAATTATATTGTTCGATCGCCGCCATGTAATTATCAGTTGCCTGCAAAGCCGCTCCCAAATAACTTCTGGCTTTGAGATTTTCAGGGTAGGCTAAAACAACTTTATTAAAAATTTCAATTGCCTCTTTGAATCGTGCCTCTTCAAAAAATAATCTTGCAATATTAGATTGCAAAAGAGTATTATGAGGTTCTAAATTTGCAACTTTGATATAGTACTTTAAAGCTAAATCCTTTTCATTTAACTCTTCTAAAGTTTTTGCCATCAAAAGATTAGCCATAGTGTCTGAGCTTTTGAGACTAATTGCTTTTTTGAAATATTCTTTAGCTGTAATGAGAGACTGTTCTTTTGAGACACCAGTGTAATTGAGTTCTAATAAACCTAATTTAACGTAGGTTGCAAAGTCACGTTTTTCAAGTTGACTCGCATAACGAAACAAATTCTTTGCGGCTGTCGGTTTGTTATCTTTTTCGGATTTGAGTGCCTCTACATAAGTATTTATAAATTCTGGCGCTAAAGTTTGTTGAGAGTTTGCGGGCAAAGAAAAACTTAGACTGCAAGCTAAAAAACTAGGTATAAACAATAATTGTGAAAAACGTTTCATTACACTCTTAACTTCTTTATTATAAACAAACTTTACAAGAAAGGACTATTAACTAAAGACATTATTTTTTTCTTTAAAGTTCCTTAAAAATCAACGTGCCAGGCACAAAGAACACCATTTTTGCACTTATCTTAAGCCCACTGCTTAATTATGGAAGTATAGAAGATAAGACTGCCTAGCATGATAAGAAAATAATTACTAGAATTAACTCATGTCGAAATTTCAAGCTGTTCTATTTTATAAACCAAAAAAAATCAAACTTGCAGAACTTGAGAGAAAAGACCTACACAAAAATGAAGTTCGAGTAAAAATTCTATATGCTTTGACAGGTGGCACAGATGTTAAAACATATTTGCGAGGTCACCCAAAATTGATTAAAGAAACCCCTTCAACTTTTGGTTATGAATTATGCGGAGAAGTTATCGAAAGCAAAAACCCAAAATTTCAAATTGGCGACAAAATTATTTCTGCAAATACGGTACCTTGTGATAAATGTTTTTTTTGTAACAAAAACCAAGCCGAGCTATGTGAAAATCTGGAATTTCTCAACGGTTCTTTTGCCCAAGAAATTGTGATTCCAGCAGCACTTGCAAAAGTCAATCTATATAAAATTTCCAAAACAATTGACCCTAAAATCGCGGCTTTCACTCAAACACTTGCAGTATGCCTTTTAGGATTTGAAAGAACACATATTAAAGACAATGACATTGTTTGTGTTTACGGCATTGGCGCTGTAGGACAGTGTTTTATACAACTTTGTAAAACCTTACGAGAAAACGTAACTGTTGTTGCAATTGGTTCTTCGGATATCAAAAAAAAACTTGCAAAAAAATATAAAGCCGACCTAGTCTTAGATTACAAAAAAGATGATATCGAAAAAGAAATTAAAAAACTCTATCCGCATGGCGTTGATAAAATCATTGAAGCAACTGGAAAGCCTGAAGTATGGCAAGATTGTATAAAGTTTGTTCGTCAAGGTGGTTTGATAAATTATTTTGGTGGCTGCCCAAAAGATTCTAGTATAAAAATTTCCACCTATGATTTACACTACAAAGAAATTACTCTGACTGGTAGTTTTCATCATACACCTAAACATATTCAACAAGCACTGACTCTATTACAAAGTAATGTGATCAAGGTTGATGATTTGATTAGTGACACTATGGAGCTTGAAGATTTAGAAAAAGCTTTAAAATTAATGATCAAAGGCGAGGCAATTAAAGTTGCTATCAAAACTTCCCATTAGGGTCAAGTGCATTTGACAAATTACAATAAACTTAGTTAAGGGACTGATTCCAAACCCCATTTTGAATTTTAAAATACAGTAAAATGTTAAAATCACTAGCAAATGGGGTCAGAAATCAGTCCCACAAACGACCTTACGCTTAGCTTGTTTCACTGCGTGAAACTCACTAAGCGGCGGTGTTTGATTCTTTTGTTAGGCGTGTCT
>Ga0181568_10005513_pt1 | contig 11143 bp, 10 predicted proteins | sample 101ome_20_FD_133758 | JGI IMG/M metagenome (GOLD analysis project Ga0181568, IMG submission 133758) | Coastal salt marsh microbial communities from the Groves Creek Marsh, Skidaway Island, Georgia - 101404AT metaG (megahit assembly) | ecosystem: Environmental > Aquatic > Marine > Intertidal...
AACATTTCTCATCATGGGAACCCACAAATGGAATTGGAATAAGAAAGCCATCACCATGGCCGCACTGCTCCCCATCGCGGTGCCTGCAACCATCGGAGTCACCACCTTCCGCATCCTTTGCGCCTTTCATGTACGAATCCTCTCCGAAGGCATCCTTCCGGAGAACTTCCACGCCATGGCCCACCTTTGCACCGGGCTCTCCGTCACACTGCTCACCCTCGGAATCTTAGTGATGGTGTGGCACCATGCCCAAAATTTCCATGGTAACGGTGGAGTGCCTACTCCCCGTCACGGATGAACTTGGAAGAAGTGATTGGAGGCGAGTTGCTTTGGAGCGTGGGCTTACTCAATCTCGATATGCCGGCCCTCTTCAGCGGATTGCTCGGAGGCTTCGATGACTTTCTGGCAAGTCACGGCATCGTCGAGGGTGGATAGGGGATCTTTGCCTTTGCCGATGCATTCTTCGATAAAATATTTGCCCACGTTTTTGATGGTGTAGGGATAGGCGGAGTAGGTTTGGGAATGGACGGTGGCGGGGGTGTTTTCCACCCAATCGCGGTAGCTGTAGCGAGTCGCTCCTTTCTGGCCGATGACTTTGATCATGCAGGTCCAGGGGTCTCCGGCGTGGTCGTCGTTGGCGAAGCTGGCGCAGAGATGGCCGAGAGTGCCGGAAGGATACTGGAGCGAGACCATGGCGATATTTTCCTGCGAAACCGAGCCGTCGTTGATAGTGGCTTTCATACAGGAGACGGTCTTGGGAGCTCCCATCAAATATTGGGCAATGTAGGCATGGTGGGTCAGGATCTGGCGAATGACTCCTGGATAACGGGCACACACTTCCTCGGGGTGGTGAATGTTGTAGAGGATGTAGATCGAGGTGATTTTACCGAGCTTGCCGGACTCCATGAGCTCTTTGGTACGGCGGACGCCATCTTCGTAAATGTAGTTGTGCACAGGTGCACACATCACCCCGGCCTTGGCGGCAGCCTCCTGAATCAATTGAATCTCTTCGACGCTCTTCCCAACAGGCTTTTCCACGAGAGTGTGTTTGCCAGCATGGATGGACTGCAGGGCATAGTGCATGTGGGTTTCCAGATTGGTCAGCACATAGACCACATCAATTTCCGGATCCGCCAGCAGGTCTTCGACGGTATGGTAGACCTGGCAACCAAACTTCGCCGCCTTGCCCTCGGCAGTACTTAGGGTCCGATTCCAGATCCCCTTGAGTTCAACGCCATCGGTCTCAGCAATGCCTTCAGCGTGTAAGAGGGAAATGTCCCCCGCTCCAATGAATCCAACTTTTACAGTACTCATAATTTCGCATGGCAGGATTCAAAGCTGTGCCCCTGCGGCAACGAAAAAGTGCCGCAGGAAAAACTCCTCTCCTGCCAAATGCGGCTTGATCTTTCGCATTCTGCCAACAATCTTCGACCAACCCTTTGAACACGGGGCGTAGCTCAGCCTGGCAGAGCGCTGCGTTCGGGACGCAGAGGTCGCTGGTTCGAATCCAGTCGCCCCGACCACCTGCAACTCAGTATTCATTGGGTATTCAATTTTCATAATGAAAGACTCACGTACCATTGCGTCATTGCTCAACGAAGGCCGCCCCCTTCGTTCTGTTGAATTTTTTCCACCCAAGGATGAAGCTGCGGGAGAACGTATGCTCAAAGCAGCTGCGGAAATCCAGAGGCTGGAACCAGATTTTGTATCGATCACCTACGGAGCGGGTGGAAGCACTCGGGACACTTCGCTGAAGTATGCGAAGATTCTACAGGAGGAACATGGCTTCCGGGTAATGCCGCACCTGACCTGTGTGGGTCATGCCAAGTCGGAACTCTGCGAGATCATTGACCAGTTTTACGAATCCGGTTTCCGCAACATCATGGCTCTGCGAGGAGATCCACCCAAAGGAGAAACTGACTTTAAGCCGCATCCAGATGGTTTGGCCTATGCGAATGAACTCGTGGCTCTCATCAAAGAGCGTCATTCGGACATTAGCATCGGGGTGGCCGGATATCCAGAGACGCATCCAGAGGCCCCTTCAGAGGAAGAAGACATTGCCAACCTTGCACGAAAGGTGAAAGCCGGGGCGGACTTCATCACCACCCAGCTCTTTTTCGAAAATGCAGCCTACTCCCGGTTTGTGGAAAAATGCCGGGCAGTGGGGATCCAGGTACCGATCATTCCCGGAATCTTGCCAGTGTTGAACTTGGCCCAAGTTCGCCGGTTCTGTAAAATGTGCCAAGCCGAACTCCCCAAGGCACTCGAAGATCAATTGATTGCTGCCGGGGAAGACGCGGGAGTTGCCCAAGCCGTAGGGATCGATTGGGCCTATGAGCAAGTCCGCGATCTTCTGGCCAATGAGGCTCCCGGATTCCATCTGTATATCCTGAACCGAGCCAAACCCATCCGGCAACTGACACAACGGCTTATAGGTTGAGACCCTAGACTCCGGGCTCTCCGGGTGCCGGAAAATCCACATTGACAAACCACCGGAAAACTCCAACTTCAGCCGACTTTGATTTCTCAAAATAGAATCTGATCAAACCCGCACAATGAGTTCTAAGAACAAAAAACCGATTAAATTTACCTTTATAAGCCTGGCGTTGGCTTTTCTGCTAGGTGCCTGTAGTGAGCCCGGAGATGGGGCTCCCCCAGGGTATGAACAACAAGTACCCATCGTGGTTTGCACCACGACCATGATCGAGGATATCGCCAAGATTCTGGCCGGAGACACAATGGATGTTCGGGGCATCATGAAAGCCGGTGAAGATCCTCACATTTATGAGTTGAAGCCACATGACACCAAGTTGATTATTGAGTCCGACCTGGTCCTAATGAACGGACTTCACCTTGAATCGCAGGTTGGCCATGTCATTGATGAAAGAGCCAAAGGCAAAGTGGTCAGGCTCGCAGTTGACCCAAGAATCAAAACCCTGGGCAGTGACGATGAAGAAGGTGCCCCAGACCCACACTGCTGGTTTCATCCAGAATATTTCAAGGTGTATGTGGAAAAAGCCAGGGATGCATTGGTGGAAGTGGATCCGGGCAATGCGGAACAGTACAAAACCCGCACGGAAGACTATCTCAAGGAGTTGGATGAAATCTACACATGGGGCAAAGCCGCCATTGCAGAAATTCCAGTGGAACGCCGCATCCTCATCACCAGTCATGATGCCTTTCAATACCTGGGACAAGCTTTCGACATCAAAGTGGCGGCCATCGCCGGCATTTCGACAGAAGCCGACCCCACGCCTCAGGACCGCCTGAAACTGAAAGCCATGGTGACGGAATCCGGAGCGAAAGCCCTCTTCATCGAATCCTCTGTACGGGATGCATTGAACACCATGATCAAGAACATTGCAGAAGATACGGGAGCCAAAGTCGGCGGGGAACTTCACAGTGATTCTCTGGGAGAGCCAGGAAGTGGGGCAGACACCTATCTGACCATGTTAAAGTACAACCTTACCACGATTATCGAGGCTCTGAAGTAATCCATTTCGGAATGCGTATTCTCCATCCAGACAACACATCCCCCGCCCAGGCCGACAAGACTTCGACCGCGATTCACTTGCGGGATGTCACGGTCTCCTATCAGGAAAAACCGGCACTGCGTTCGGTCTCCATGGATGTACCCCAAGGGGAAATCATCGGAGTTGTTGGGCCCAATGGAGCGGGGAAAAGTTCGCTGGTCAAGACCATGCTTGGGCTGATTCAGCAAGATGCCGGTGAGATCCTGTATTTTGGCAAGCCGATTCAGGAATGCCGCCAACTGGTTAGCTATGTGCCTCAAACCGGCGCCGTGGATTGGGATTTCCCTGTCACGGTGCTGGACGTTGTCATGATGGGACATTTTGGACGACTGGGTTGGCTGGGGCGACCTGGGAAAAAGCACAAAAAAGCCGCCATTGACGCACTGGAAACTGTTGGGATGGCTCCCTATCGGAACCGACACATCCGGCAACTTTCCGGGGGCCAGCAACAACGGGTTTTTCTGGCCCGAGCCCTCTGTCAAAAGGCGGAGATTCTATTCCTTGACGAACCTTTTGGTGGAGTGGATGCCTCCACAGAAAAGGCCATCTTCTCCCTGATGGACAATCTGGCCGCCGACGGGCACACACTGGTCGTCGTCAATCATGACCTCTCCGTCCTGGATCGCTACGATCAACTCCTGCTTCTCAACCAACATGTGATCGCCTACGGACCTCCCAGAGAGGTGGCAACCGAGGAAAACCTACGAAAAACTTATGGTGGACACCTCAGCCTGCTGGATAAGGCCGAAATTGCGATCAAGGACCACTTGCGATAAACTGCAATGCACACACTGGCACAACTGACTTTTGAACCGCAGCTCTGGTACTTCCCATTCGAAGAACTGCCCGAGGGCTTATGGACCAGTGTGCTCGTGGGGATCACCTGTGGAGTTCTGGGATGTTTTGTTGTCCTTCGGAGAATGGCATTGATTGGGGATGCCCTTTCCCACGCCATACTCCCCGGAGTAGTCATTGCATTTCTGGTGACCAACAACACCGGAGTCTGGGGACTGCTGCTTGGTGCCTTGCTGGCCGGGCTGTTAACGGCAGTATTGATCAACCTGGTCAGCCACAAAAGCCGGACCAAGGAAGACTCCGCCATTGGAATCGTCTTCACTGCCCTCTTCGCCCTGGGCCTGATCCTGATTTCAAATCTCCCCCGAGGTACACACTTCGATCTACAATGTTTCGTTTTTGGAATTCCAGACGCTGTCAATGAAGAGGAAATGTACCTGATGGGTGCTATTGCAGCCATTGTGATCGGAATCATCATTCTCTTGTACCATCCGCTCAAGCTGGTGAGCTTTGATCCTATTGTGGCCACCTCCATGGGAGTGCCCGTTCTCTTTTTTCATTACCTGCTCATGGGCATGATCTCGGCGACTGTAGTGGCAGGGCTCAAAACGACCGGCGTCATCCTCGTTGTTGCCATGGTCATTACTCCAGCATCGGCGGCCTACCAACTGACCGACCGCTTCTCCAGAATGTTGATCCTGGCCGGTTTTTTTGGGGGTCTGTCTGCCTTATTGGGAATGATCTTTGCCTTTATACTCAACGCTCCATCCGGCCCCAGCATGGTCTTGGTCGCCACAGCCATCTTTGCCATTTCGATGCTACTGAGCCCTTCCCATGGATATGTCTTTGAAAAACTCCGGAAACTGCGCCTCAAACGCCACATCGACGGAGAAGATGTACTCAAAGCCGTTTACAAACTCGAACAGAACCAGGAAACCGCGACCAAGGACAGAATCGGCGAGCTGGCCCGTCTACCTCTGGAGCGTCTGCCCAAGCTTTTTCACAGTCTAAGCCGAGAACAGTTATTAAACTTTACAGAAGCCGCCGCCACACTCACTGAGACAGGCCGGCATCGGGCCATCGAGCTGGTAAGATCCCACCGCCTTTGGGAATCTTACCTGGCTCAACACGCCAACATCCCCCCCGGAGACCTGCACCCTCACGCCGAAGAATTGGAACATGCCCACGAACTCGCAGACGAAGTCGACAAGACCCTCGGACATCCCAAGCATGACCCACACGGCAGCGAGATCCCCCGGTAATCCCCCCGTCCACTCTGTCCACTTCGTCCACTCTGTCCACCGGGTCCACTGAATTCAAAGTGGACGAAGTGGACAGAGTAGACCCATTAGACAAAAAAAGGTGCACCGGATTAACCGATGCACCTTTTTGAAAGGGAAGTTTATTTCGCTTCCGAAGCGGATTACATCATGCCGCCCATGCCGCCCATGTCACCATGACCGTGGTCATGACCACCACCAGCGGCTTCCGGCTCAGGAAGATCGGTGATCATACATTCGGTAGTGAGGAGCATGGCAGCTACGGATGCTGCATTTTGCAGGGCCGTGCGGGTAACCTTGGTCGGATCAAGAACTCCGTCACTGACTAGGTCTGTGTAGGAGTCGGTAGCCACATTGTAGCCTTGGTTTCCTTCACTTTCCAGGACACGCTGAACGACGAGGGAAGCATCCACTCCAGCATTGGCACAGAGGTTCCGCAATGGAGACTCGATAGCTTTGCGAACAATGATCGCACCATAAGCTTCATCTCCTTCGAGGCTAAGGGCGTCGATAGCACCAGCTGCACGAAGAAGTGCAACACCTCCACCAGGAACGATACCTTCTTCAACTGCTGCACGGGTTGCATGCAGAGCGTCTTCCACACGAGCTTTCTTTTCCTTCATTTCTGGCTCAGTGGCAGCACCAACGTGGATCACGGCAACACCACCGGCAAGCTTGGCAAGACGTTCCTGCAGCTTTTCGCGGTCGTAGTCGGAGGTGGTCTCTTCGATCTGGCGACGAATCTGGTCGGTACGTCCGGAGATGTCGTTTACATTGCCTCCACCTTCTACGATGATGGTGTTTTCTTTTTCAACAGTGATGCGTTTTGCGGAACCGAGATCGTCGATGGTGACGTTCTCCAGCTTGATACCGAGGTCCTCGGTGATGCATTTACCACCAGTAAGGATGGCGATGTCTTCAAGCATGGCTTTACGACGATCACCGAATCCTGGAGCTTTGACTGCACAGGCGTTGATGGTACCGCGGAGCTTGTTGACTACGAGAGCCGCAAGAGCTTCACCTTCAACGTCTTCAGCGATGATCAGAAGTTGCTTACCGGTTTTGGAAACGGATTGGAGAAGAGGAAGCAGATCGTTAAGGCTGCCAATCTTCTTTTCGTGGATTAGGATGTAAGCATCTTCGAGAATAGCGGTCATATCATCGGAGTTGGTTACGAAGTAAGGGGAGAGGTAACCTTTGTCGAACTGCATACCTTCAACCACGTCGAGGGTGGTTTCGATGCTTTTGGCTTCCTCGACAGTTATGGTTCCGTCCTTACCAACTTTGTCCATTGCGTCCGCGATGATTTCACCGATTTCTGCATCAGAGTTAGCGGAGATGGCAGCTACGGATTTCACCTCTTCGGTGTCTTGTACTGGGTTGGAAAGCTTGGTGAAAGCTTCAACCGCTACATCCACAGCCTTGTCGATACCACGTTTGATGTAGACAGGATTGTGTCCAGCGGCGACGTAACGAAGCCCTTCCTTGTAGATGGACTCTGCCAGGACGGTTGCTGTCGTAGTACCGTCACCAGCACTGTCTGAAGTCTTGGATGCGACTTCGCGAACCATTTGGGCTCCCATATTTTCATAGGGTTCCTGTAGTTCGATCTCCTTGGCAACGGTTACCCCGTCTTTGGTGACAGTGGGTGAACCGAACTTTTTGTCGATCAGAACGTTCCGGCCTTTGGGGCCGAGTGTGACTTTTACGGCTTTCGCCAGTGTTTCAACCCCCTTGAGGGCTTTTTTGCGGGCGACTTCATCGAATACGAGTTGCTTAGCCATGATAATGTGAAGTTTCTAGTTTATTGATTAGATTGTGAGTTTGAGTTATCCGATGATACCGAGAATATCGTCTTCGCGAAGAAGCTGATGAGAAGCTCCATCGAGTTTGATTTCAGTGCCACCGTACTTGCTGATAAGAACTTTGTCACCGACAGAGACTTCGAAGGACTGGTTGTTGCCATTGGAGTCTTTCTTACCGGAACCAAGAGCAACAACTTCTGCTTCCTGGGACTTTTCTTTAGCGGAATCAGGGATAATGATCCCGCCTTTGACTTGTTCATCTTCCTCGAGAATTTTGACGAGGATACGATCGCCGATTGGTTTGATGTCTTTCATATAGTTATTATGTTATGGGTTTGGGTTAGATGAGGGAGTGTGTTGAGAAAACTGGAGAAAGGTTGCCCAAGGGCTTATTTCTCTTCCTTGTCGTCCTCAACAACTTCAAAGTCTGCGTCCACGACGTCTGCGTCTTTGGCACCAGCCGGACCAGATTGTGCAGATTCAGCGGCACCAGGATCAACGTCCGGGCCTCCAGGACCTGCCTCTGGGCCAGGACCTTCGCCGGTAGCACCACCAGCAGCATGGATTTCCTGACCTGCGGCGTTCAAGGCATCGAGGAGCTTTTCCTTGTCGGCTTTGATGGTCGCGGTTTCCGCATTTTGGTCTTCGAGAGTCTTTTTTCCGCTTTCGATGGCAGCTTCCAAATTGGACTTGTTGTCTGCGGAGACCTTGTCGCCATTATCTTTCAGCAATTTGTCGGCCTGGTAAACCATGTTGTCCAATTCATTACGGGACTCCACAGCTTCCTTACGCTGCTTGTCTTCCTCCGCATGCTTTTCCGCTTCTTTCTGAAGCCGATCCACTTCGTCCTTATCGAGACCGGACGAACCACTGATGGTGATCTTTTGGTCCTTACCGGAGCCCTTGTCCTTGGCGGTCACATTGAGGATACCGTTGGCGTCAATATCGAAGGTCACTTCAACTTGAGGAACACCACGGGGTGCTGAAGGGATGCCGTCGAGCTTGAAAGTACCGAGCATTTTGTTGTCGTTGGCCATCTGGCGTTCTCCCTGGAGAACTTTGATGTCCACGGCAGTCTGGTTATCCGAGTAGGTGGAGAAAATCTGGCTTTTCTTGGTCGGGATGGTGGTGTTGCGATCTATCATTGGAGTGCTGATACCACCAGCGGTTTCGATGCCCAGTGTCAGCGGGGTCACATCGAGAAGCAACACGTCGCTCACTCCTGAGTCACCGCTCAGGATGGCTCCCTGGATGGCAGCACCGATGGCGACCACTTCGTCAGGATTGACACCTTGGTGGGGGTCTTTTCCTGTCAATTCTTTGGCCAACTCGATGACACGGGGGCTACGGGTCATGCCACCCACCAGAACGAGGTGATCGATCTCGGACGCTGCTACTTCTGAATCATTCAGACAGGCTTTGAAAGGCACCTTGGCCCGTTCGTAAAGATCGTCACAGATTTGCTCCAGCTTGGCGCGGCTTAATGCCACCTGCAAGTGCTTGGGACCGGAAGAGTCAGCAGTGATGAAGGGCAGGTTGATGTCTGTGGATTGAGCGGAAGAGAGTGCAATCTTGGCCTTCTCGCCTTCTTCCTTCAGACGCTGCATTGCCATTTGATCCTGGCGCAGGTCAATTCCCTGTTCTTTCTGAAATTCGTCGCAGAGCCAGTTGATGACAGCTTCATCCCAGTCGTCACCACCAAGCTGGTTGTCACCATTGGTCGCTTTGACTTCGAAAACGCCGTCGCCCAGTTCGAGTACGGAAATGTCAAAAGTACCGCCACCGAGGTCAAAGACGGAGATGGTCTGGTCATCTTTCTTTTCGAGACCATAAGCCAGAGAGGCAGCGGTCGGCTCATTGATGATACGCAGGACTTCGAGGCCGGCAATTTTCCCGGCATCCTTGGTCGCCTGACGCTGGGCATCGTTGAAATATGCAGGAACGGTAATGACCGCCTTCGTGACTTCTTCTCCAAGGTAGGCTTCAGCATCCGCCTTCAACTTACCAAGAATCATCGCAGAAATATGCTCGGGAGCAAACTCTTCGGGTTTTCCCTTGTCCTCAACCTTAATGTAAGCGTCGCCGTTTTTACCGGCAGCGACTTCATAAGGTAGGGTGTCTGCGATTTTGGAAACTTCGGAAGCTTTGCGTCCGATGAGACGTTTCGCAGAAAAGACGGTGTTACTTGGATTGGTGACGGCCTGACGTTTTGCAGCCTGTCCGACGAGACGTTCGCCGTTTTTTGAAAAAGCAACGATGGAAGGTGTCGTACGTGCTCCTTCAGAATTAGGAATGACGACAGGTTCGCCGCCCTCCATGACTGCCATGCAGGAATTGGTTGTTCCGAGATCTATGCCAATGACTTTGCTCATGCCGGCCCCCTATGCATTTGTCTTGCCAATCAGAATCAGAAGGACGGGATTGTTGTAGCCATGGGAGTTACCAGATACTACGGCACAAATGTGACAAGTGGCGACTGCCCGAAAATCAGGTCAGAGTGTCACACCCCGTGTCACACTTTGCGAATCTGTCTCACAGGTATGTCACGCAGCAGATTTTGATTTCGGAACTTGTCAAGGTACGGGCAGGTAACAACTGTGGATGGAATGGCATTGGTAAAAAAGAAGAAGAAAGTCGACCGAGAGGCACTCAGCTCCGCCTTTATGAGGATCCCGGGCATGCGTGTGGAAGTCGCACGGGATCTTCTGGATTTGGGCCTGCGGGAAATCTATGAACTGCAGGGTCGTGCACCGGAATCCCTACTGGAAGATCTACAAAAAAAGCGGGATGTGCCAGATGCGGAAACCTTGAAACTACCTTGCTTCCGACTCGCTGTTTACTTCTCAGAAAATGATGTCCCGGATCGCAGCCTCTTGACTCCCGATGCCTGGCGACAATAGAAATTATTTTGAAGATTTCCCCATCTCATGCTCCCCACCATACCCATACCCGATACAATTCCCCTATTGACCCTACCGGAAACCGTACTCTTCCCCAAGGCTCTGCTTCCGATGATCATCGTGGAGGACCAGGAAAAGAAGCTCCTGGCCGACATTCTGCGAAGCTCCCGGATGGTCGCCGTTACAGGTCTCCGCGGAGAAAAGTCTGAACATTGGGGAGAAGACAAGTATCCTTTTTTCCAGACCGGAGGCGTCGGATTGGTCCGAGCTTGCCATGAAAACGAAGATGGTTCCTCCAACCTAATTCTGCAAGGCCTGGCACGGGTAGAAATCGAACGAATCATGTTCGAAGAGCCCTACCCCATTGCCCGAATCCGAGTACTCGAAAGTGAACCGGAAGAATCTGCACCCATTGTCGAAAACCTTACGGATCGGTTGAGCCGGGCCATCCAACTTTCCGTGGATTTGGGCAACCCCATTCCCCAACACATCCTCGAATTTCTCCAAAATATCCAGGAGCCCGAAGCCTTCCTTGACATCTCCGCCTTCACTCTCTGCAAAACCATGGAGGATAAGCAACAACTGCTGGAAACCCTCAATACCCGCGAACGATTCGAGCTACTGCTAGAGTTTATCCGCATTGAGAACGACCGCCTCCAACTCTTGAGCAAGCTCAAAGGCAATCTCTCCGACGAGGATATCCAGTTGAATTGACGAGTTCCACTTTTCCAACAGGGAAGCTTGAATTACAGCGAAGAAAAAGATCTCAGAACTTCCCGTTTTCATTGACCCATTCACTTCTTGGAGGCACTTCTTCAAAGGTGTCCCAA
>Ga0181568_10005515_pt1 | contig 11142 bp, 9 predicted proteins | sample 101ome_20_FD_133758 | JGI IMG/M metagenome (GOLD analysis project Ga0181568, IMG submission 133758) | Coastal salt marsh microbial communities from the Groves Creek Marsh, Skidaway Island, Georgia - 101404AT metaG (megahit assembly) | ecosystem: Environmental > Aquatic > Marine > Intertidal zone...
CCGATCCTGACCCAAAAGCCCCTCTAAATCATTGAGTAAATAGGCGGCGGTTTCTTTGTCATTCATCACGCAAACCAAAGGCCTCTGTTGTTCGATAAAAATCTTTGAAATCACCAGGCTTTTGGCTGATCCTGCTAAGCCTGAAACACGCGTAATGGGTTGATTTTGGGACAGGCGCTGCCTCAATTTTTGCCAAGGCAAAGACTGTTCAAAGAGGGTGGATATGCGGCTCGGCACCATCGGGAGGCAAAGATACTAATCTGAGCAATGCCTCAAAATATTCGACTTATTTTTTGAGACGGTTTCAATAGCGATTAATGAGTTCTCGGGCTAAAAGGGCATCAATGCGTTTTAAGGGGGTGAGGGCTAAACCACGGTCTTAGTCTCTCTGGGGATAGCGGTGCATGAAGGACTCGGCTTTTTCAACCATAGACGCACTACCGCCAATAAATGGAGTTCTTTGGTGCAAGGTGGTGGGTTGTATGTCCAAAATTCTCCTGAATCCGTCCGTAGCCTTTCCCCCGGCTTGCTCGATTAAAAAAGCCATAGGGTTGCACTCATAGAGCAGACGCAATTTTCCATTGGGATCTTTAGCGGTGTTGGGATAAATATAAATGCCCCCTTTAATCATGTTGCGATGGACGTCTGAAACTAAGGAGCCGATGTATCGCGACGTGTACGGGCGATCTTCCTCTTCTTCTTGACAGTATTTGATGTAGTCCTTTATTCCTTGGGGGAAATGGACGTAGTTGCCTTCGTTTACGGAATAGATGTTACCTGTTTTGGGAAAGCTCAGGTTGGGGTGAGACAAATAATAAGTCCCTAGGGCTGGATTTAGGGTGAAGCCATTCACGCCATGGCCCGTGGAGTAGACAATCATGGTAGACGTCCCATAAATGATGTAACCCGCAGCCACTTGACGATGTCCCGGTTGTAAAAAATCTTCAAGGGATACCGGTGTGCCCGGTGGTGTTACACGACGAAATATAGAAAAAATGGTTCCTACTGAGACATTGACATCAATGTTGCTCGAGCCGTCTAAAGGATCAATTAAGACTATGTACTTGTTGTCATTTTGACCGTTTCTACCCTGTATGGTAATGAAGTCTTCTTCTTCTTCGCTGGCAATGCCACAAACGATCTCGCGATTGGTCAGGGTATTGATGAAGGCATCGTTGGCAAAAACATCGAGTTTTTGTTGGTCCTCTCCTTGGATGTTGGTGTCTCCTGCTTCTCCGATGATGTCCACCAGACCAGCTTTATTTACTTCGTGATTGACGACCTTAGCGGCCAAACGAATAGAATTGATCAGCCGTGAGAGTTCCCCTGAGGAATATTGGAATTCACTTTGATTTTCAATAATGAATTCACCTAGGGTTTTGTTCTTTTGAACGGCCATGGATTTTGGTTAGGAATTCGATACAAATATCGGGATTTTTGATAAATACAACCGATATTTGTCAGACAACCCTATGTTATGAAGCCCTTGATCCGCCTTGCTGTCAAAGAAGATGCCGAAGACCTTTTGCGCTTGATTAAAGGTTTGGCTGCCTATGAAAAGGCCCATGAGCAGGTGGTCCTTCTGGCCGAGGATTTGGTTCGGGACGGTTTTGGAGCTGAACCCAAGTTTTGGTGTTATGTCGCTGAGCGTGACCAAAGGATCGTGGGCATGGCGTTATTTTATTTCCGCTATTCCACCTGGAAAGGGCCGGTGGTACACCTAGAAGACTTGATGGTAGAAAAGGCTCATCGGTCTCAGGGGATTGGCAGTGCTTTATATCAGGCCGTGCTGAGTTTTGCACAAGAGAAAAAGGTGCGTCGCGTGAATTGGGAAGTCTTGGATTGGAACAGTCCAGCCATTGAATTTTATGAAAAATCCGGTGCTGAAGTGCTTAAAGAATGGCGCGTGGTTTCAATGAGTGATCAAGCCTTAAATGAATATTTAGATCGATGAAGGTTTACAAATTTGGCGGGGCTTCCGTTAAAGACGCTCAGGGCGTCAAACAGGTCGTCAATGTATTAAAGAAGACGTCAGAGCCATCCATGGTTGTGCTGATTTCGGCCATGGGCAAGACCACCAATGCCTTTGAAAAAATTGTTCAGAGCTATCTGTCAAAGAATCCCGATTTGCCCTCACAGATCACGACGGTTTTTGGTCAGCATTTGAGCATTGCTGAGTCACTTTTCGATCAATCGACGCATCAGGTTTTTAAAGACATTAAAGTACTCAGAGAAGAGCTTCGTGATTTTATGGCTCACAATAAGGCTACAAATCACCCCTTTGTTTACGATCAAATTGTGGGCTATGGCGAAATGTTGTCCACCACCATTGTGGCGCATTACTGCTGCGATAATGGACTACCCGTGCAATGGCTTGATGTCCGCACATGCATCAAAACCGATTCGACCTTTAGAGAGGGACAGGTGGATTGGTCTGCGACTCAAGCTGCCATTAAAAATAAGATTAACCCCAAGGCCATCACTTTGACCCAGGGTTTTTTGGGGCGTGAGATCAAGCACAATTTTACCACAACTCTTGGAAGAGAGGGAAGCGATTACAGCGCAGCCATATTTGGGTATTGCTTAAATGCTCTTAGCGTCACCATTTGGAAAGACGTGCCCGGAGTGCTCAACGCTGACCCGCGATATTTTCACGATACCGTGCTGCTCGAGAACATCTCCTATGGCGAGGCCATCGAATTGGCTTTTTACGGAGCGTCGGTGATCCACCCTAAAACCTTGCAGCCCCTTCAGCGAAAAGAAATCCCTCTTTTTGTTCGACCCTTCAGTGATCCAGAGGCCAAGGGAACCAGAGTGGGCACGGGCCCTGATTTAAAACCTTTGGTTGGGTGCATCATCAAGAAGGAGCAACAAGTTTTAATTCAGCTGTCAGCATTGGATTTTAATTTTATGATGGAAGATCATATTGGCGATGTGTTTAAAGGCTTGCACGCCCATCAAATGAAGGTGGAACTCATTCAAAATTCGGCCATTAGTTTTTCAGTATGCGTCGACAACAAATACCATCGATTGGATGAGTTAGTGGCTGAGTTACAGCAGAGATTTCAAGTCTCTGTTTTCGAAGGAGTGACCTTACTCACCTTGCGTTATGCCAAAGCAAAACTCGTCCAATCCATTACCAAGGGCCGCGAAATTCTTCTCAGACAGGAAAGTGGCAATACCTTACAACTGGTCCTTCGGGGGATTAATTGAAGTTGACATTGCGTATATTTACGCGAAAGAAACAATCACCAATTTAGGCAGTGGGACTCGTCAATGCAAAAGAAGTGGCTAAAGCCATCAATGTGGATCAACTCGGGCCATTTGGTACGGCCATGGGCTGGGGGCTGATGCGGCTTTTAAAGATTGCGACACTCAATAAAATTTACGATCGCAACAAGCACTTGAGTGAGTTGGAATTCATCAATCGCTTGTTGGATGAATTTGAGATAAAGTTTGACATTCCAGAGGAGGATTTAAAACGACTCCCAAAAACAGGTCCCTTCATTACCATTTCCAATCATCCACTTGGCGGAATTGACGGGATATTGCTCTTAAAACTTTTACTGGAATCTCGTCCAGACTTCAAGATCATCGCTAATTTTTTACTTCACCGCATCGAGCCGTTAAAGCGCTATGTCATGCCGGTAAATCCCTTTGAACAACACAAATCTGCCAGTGGCAGTGTGGCTGGGTTTAAAAGTGCTTTGAATCACCTTAAATCTGGATATGGATTGGGGATTTTTCCAGCTGGAGAAGTATCTACCTACAGGGACGGAAAACTTTTGGTAGACAAGCCTTGGGAAGTCGCCGCCATGAAGCTGATTAAAAAAGCTGAGGTTCCGGTAGTACCCATTTATTTTCACGCACAGAACAGCCCTTTGTTTTATCGCTTAGCCAGCATTAGCGACACCTTGCGAACGGCCAAACTGCCCTCTGAATTGTTGACCCAAAAACAGCGCGTCATTCGTGTGAGAATAGGTCGCCCAATTGGAATAGACGACCAAAAAGAACATCAAACGCTCGAGGCGTTTACTGAGTTTTTGCGCAAGAAAACCTATGTGCTCTCTAATCCTTATCAGAAACAGCCACTGTTCAAACAATTGCCATCGGCCATTAAGCTACCAAAGTCCCCAAAATTAATAGAGGGCGCCGTGGATCCGGAACTGATGGCCCAGGAGGTGAAGTCGCTCAGATCAGAGTCGAGTCGATTGCTTGAAAGCAAGAATTATGAGGTGTTTTTGGCCGACCCTCAACAGATCCCATACGTCTTGAAGGAGATTGGACGCCTGCGTGAAATAACCTTTAGAGAGATTGGCGAAGGCACCAACAACTCAACAGATTTGGATGAATTTGACGGGTACTATCAGCATTTGTTTTTATGGGACAACCAGGCATTAAAAATCGCGGGGGCTTATCGCATGGGCTTAGGCCAGAAGATTTTTAAGCGCTACGGCATCGATGGTTTTTACTTGCAAAAACTTTTCAGATTCGATTCAGAATTGCATGACTTCATGGCTCAATCAATTGAGATGGGCCGCGCTTTTGTGGTTAAGACCTACCAGCAAAAACCCATGCCGTTGTTCTTGCTCTGGAAAGGCATTGTGCACACCACGCTGCGTTTTCCGGACCACAAATATTTGATCGGCGGAGTCAGTATATCCAATAAATTCTCTGAATTCAGCAAAGGCTTGATGATTGAATTTATGAAGTCAAATTACTACGACCCTTACTTGGCTCAATACGTGAAGCCAAAAAAGGAGTATAAGGTCAAACTCAAAGACGACGACAAAGACTTTATTTTTGATGCTACCGAGGCAGATTTAAACAAGTTTGATAAGATAATTGATGAGGTAGAGCCAGGGAGCTTAAGACTGCCGGTCTTACTCAAGAAATACATCAAACAGAATGCAAAGGTCGTGGCCTTTAATGTAGATCCCCTCTTTAACAATGCCATAGACGGTTTAATGTACATACGCATTGCGGATTTGCCCGAGAGCACCGTGAAACCCGTAATGGAAGAATTCCAGGCCGAACTCGAACGTCAGCATCAAGAGGCAGGAACAGAACCTAGCGATTGATCGGGAATTCTGCTTGTATTTTACTTACAATCACCTGAGCTAATTTTTCTTTGCTCTGGACCGTCCAGCCCGCAATGTGTGGTGAGAGAATGACTTGATCCATCTCCAAGAGCATTTTTAAGGCCTCGGGAGGTTCTTGACTGAGTAAATTTTCGAAAGAACTGTGCTCGTATTCAAGTACATCAAGTCCAGCCCCCAATACTTTACCCTCTTTAATCCCTTGGACCAGGTCCTTAGTGACCACAGATCTTCCGCGAGCCGTATTGATTAAGTAAATGTTATGGACAAACTGATTGAGGAAATTTTTGTCCACCATCCCTTTGGTTTCAGGGGTCAGCGGGGTGTGTAGACTCACGACTTGTGCCTTTTTGAAAAGCTCCGCCAGTGGGACTTGTTGAGCGTTTTTATCGCCAACCCCAGGTATGATGTCGTGACACAAGACGCGACAATCAAAACCGCGTAAGGTACGAGCAAAGGCCCTGCCCATATGCCCATAACCAATAATTCCAACGGTCATTCCAGCGAGTTCATGACCTCGATTGGACTCACGGGACCATTGGCCTTGACGTAACTGTCGATCAGCGCGATTGAGATGATTCAGGAGGTTTAACAACAGTGCCAGAGCGTGTTCGCCTACCGCCTGACTGTTGCCTTCAGGAGCACTGATGAGTTTGATGCCTTTTTCTTGGGCATAAGTCGTGTCAATGGCGTCGAGACCAGCCCCAACGCGGGCGATAAATTTTAGATTTTTCGCAGCGTCCAAAAACTCACGATCGATGAAGATTCTGCTGCGGATGACCACCCCTTGATACTGATCGATGAGGCCTAAAACTTCCTCACGACTCAGGTCAAATCCTTCTGTATTGGTGTATCCCGATCGTTCTAGGGTTGACCACAAAACGGGATGGTTCTTATCGATGTGCAGAATGTTCATGATCAAGGATTAAAAACCGAGGATGATTTTGGCGATCAGGAAGTACACCAAAATACCAAAGACATCGTTGCTCGTGGTGATAAAAGGTCCGGTGGCAACTGCCGGATCCACGCCTTTTTTATCGAGGAGCATGGGCACAAAGGTCCCGATGAGTGCAGCAATTAAAATGACCACAACTACGGCAATACCAATGCTAATGGACTCTAAGTATGAGGTTTCAAAAAATAAATGACTAAAGATCAAAACTATGAAGGCAATACTCAGACCATTGATTAGGGCTAAAATGGTTTCCTTGATCAATCTCGAGGTGATGTTGCCTTTGAGGGTGTCGTTTGCAAGACCCTGAACGACAATGGCACTCGATTGCACCCCGACATTACCTGCGGTTGCTTGAATCAGTGGCACAAATAAGAAAAGGTTGGGAAAATCAATCAAAATAGTCCCGAAGCCTTCAATGATGCTCGCAGCGCCAATACCCCCAAACATCCCGATAAGCAACCAGGGCAACCGGGCTCGTGTTAACTTGCCCACACTGTCATCTGCCTCTACATCGGTGCTAATCCCAGCAGCCATTTGGTAGTCTTTTTCTGCCTCTTCGCGAATGAAATCCACAATGTCATCAATGGTAATGCGCCCCAGCAATACACCCCCTTCATCGACCACAGGAATGGCTTCAAGATCGTATTTCTGCATGATGCGCGCGACTTCTTCTCCATCGGTATTGTCGGTGACAAAGTCTACTTTTGGAATGTAAACGTCGGCGATGCGCGCCCGCTCAGGGGCGGTCAAAAGGTCTTTTAGCGAAAGGCGTCCCTTGAGTACATCGTCTTTATCCACCACGTAAATCGAATGGACTCGGGTTACGTTCTTGGCCTGGCGTCTCATCTCCCGGATGCAGCCAGCAGTGGTCCAGGTGTCTTTGACTTTGACGAGTTCTTTGGCCATAAGCCCACCAGCGGTGTCCTCGTCGTATTTCATCAGTTCAACGATGTCTGCGGCGTGCTCCTCATCTTCAATGCGATCGATGACCTGGCGCTGTTTGGCGATATCGAGTTCAGAAACGACATCGGCGGCATCATGCGTATCCATTTCTTCGAGCTCTCTGGCAATTTCATTTGGAGAAAGACGGTCTAGAATTTTTTCCCGCACGTCGTCATCCAACTCCATCAGGGCTTCAGAAGTCACATCGCTTTCGAGGGCTTTGACCAGATAGGTGGCTTGATCGATTTCTAGAGCATCCAAGACTTCGGCCAGATCGGCAAAGTGGAAATTGCCCATGAGATGTCGGATGGCCTTGCGCTTTTTTTGCGCCACCAACTGCTCTACATTTTCTAAGAAATCAGGAGTGAGTTGAAATGCCATCGCTTTCCATTTTTTGGGTGAGCGTAATGAATTCCGCAACAGACAATTGTTCCGGTCGTCTAGCAAAGATACTATCTTCTTTGATTTTTTGTGAGATATTGAAGATTTTTAAGCTGTTACGCAGGGTTTTACGCCGCTGTTGAAAGCTGGTTTTGACCACTTTAAAGAAGAGGGATTCATCGCAAGAAAGTCTGTGATTTGGATGACGCTTTAAGTGCAAAACCCCTGAGTCTACCTTTGGTGGTGGGTGAAAAACTCCTGGAGGAACTGTGAATCGATATTCTGCCGTGTAAAAGGCCTGAGTCAACACCGAAAGAATACCGTATATTTTACTGCCCGGTTGGGCGCAAATACGCTGGGCGACTTCTTTTTGGAACATCCCAGAAAACTCAGGAATTTGGTCCCGCCACTCAAGGGTTTTAAAGACGATTTGTGAGGAAATATTGTAGGGAAAATTCCCGATGATGGCAAAGGGACGATCCTGGAATAGTTCTTTAAAATCTATGGCCAAAACATCACCATATAGGACCTGCAGTGGGGTTCCAGAATAATGGGCCTTGAGGTAATCCACCGATTCTTGATCCAAATCAATGGCGGTCAAGGCAGCAGGTTGACCCACAAGATATTGCGTCAAAACCCCGGTCCCAGGGCCGATTTCTAGAACATCGTTATAGCCCTGTCCGCTCAGTAGCTCCACGATGCGTTGAGCAATCCTGGTATCCTTTAGGAAGTGTTGCCCGAGATGTTTTTTTGGGGTGACCTTCATCAGAATTCTTTTATCACATCGAGCTCTGTGCGAAACGCAATGAATTTTCCAGCAAAAGGGAGGCTCTGTCCGCGCATGCGCTCGGCATCTTCCCTGTAGTAGCGCTGTAACACCTCTTGATTTTGACAACGATATTGCACCGAGTAAGTCGGGCCCCCTAAATCTTGATCTGTAAGCACTTTGGTCATAAGCGCCCCAAGGAATTTTCCGGTCTTCAGCATGCCTGGTATGTGATCGTCTTGCATCCACTGAATCCACTCAGTTTCAATCTCGGGCTCTAGGGTAATGGTCACGTTGTAAATGTACATGGTCTCAGTTGATTTGATCGCCCCGCAATTGGCGGTATTGATTCTGTGCTGCCACAAAATAGATGCTGTCGGGATGATTAAAAATAATGTTTTCCAAATAGGTTTTGGCCGTTTGCGGGTCGTTGTAAACCTGAATCATGAGTGTAGCCAATTCAAATAAGGCGTCGTCTAAGTGAACGCTTTCGGGGTAATTGTCAATGAGATTCTGCCAATAATTTTTAGCAGCATCTGTTTGGCCAATGGCCAGGCTGGTCTGGCCAAGGGTGAGCAAAACATCATCTGCAAGTCGATCTAACTTGGGGTCGTTTTGAAGCTCCTGCAGGGCAGTTATGGCCTTTTTATATTGCTTTTGATGAATCAATAGTTCTGCTGCCGCGTATTTTTTCAAGGCTAATTGAGTGGTGTCTTCCAGGGTGTTTTCATTGATCAAAACGTGGAGCGCAATGGCGTCATTGGCCATTTTTTGAGAGGTAGAGGACTTCAATATTTTTAATTGAGTTTGCGCCCAGTCAAAGTCTCCCCTAAAATAACTGGTTTGCGCCTCTTTGAATTTTGCCGCTTGAGCCAAGTCGTCATTTTTCAGCGCACTTTGCACTAAAGCATAATTCACCAAAGCTTCGTTATAGCGCTCATTAAACACTAAAATGTCCCCTAACAACAGTCGAAATCGCCCCTGGGAAAAGGGCTTTGTGGCCGTTTCAGCAGCCTGATTCAATTGCGAGATTGCCCTCTGGGACGCTCCGAGTTCAAAGGCCAAAAATTCACTGTAATCCAAAATCAATTGAGTTTGATCCAGCTGTGGAAAATCGTCAAGGAGCTTTTGATACGCTGAGTCTATTTGATCCATGCTAAGTATCGCTGACGCTCGTTCAATGCTCAAAATCTCAAGGGATACACTCAGTTGAATCCGTGGATCTGCAGCGACACTAAGGACATATTCATAGATGGTTTTGGCCATGGCAGCCTGCTGGTCTAAATGTGCCGCATGAGCCAAATTCCTGAGACTTTGGAGATTGTTACCCAGTCTGAGGTAGATCGCTTTTTGTTGGATAAAGGCCTTGGCGTATTCTCTCTGTTGGACAAAAAGCCAAGAAAGAAGATCGTTGTAAAGCGGGTCTTGATTTTGCGACAAGCGATTTAAAAGAGCGTTTTTTAGAAGAACATTCCCACTATTGTCTTTATCTGTGGTAACATAAGTTTCTAAGTATCGCTTGATGCTTGGAATGAATCTCGGGGTGGTCTCCATCAAGCTGAGGTAGGTCTCAAACATTGGGGCTAAATCTCCTAACTCTCCATATACTCGTGCGAGTTGTAGCCGGTAGTCTTTGTCACGGTGACGCTCCATAACCCCTGTGTAGAGGTTTTTTGCGTCATTTAGCAAACTCAGATCGGTAAGGGCTTTGCCTATAGAAATGGTGTAATTGGGCTGCTGAAAAGCAAACTGAACCCCACGGTCAATATACCTCTGGGCCGAATCTACCAGGCGTTGTTTGTTAAAATTATCCCCCAAAGCGATGTAGTACAATGGGTAAACACGGGTTTCACCAAGTCGTGACTTGAGCAGTCTTTCTGCCTCAGAAAACTGACTGAGTTGTTGGTAGGTTTTGACCAGTCCTAAAACATATTTGGGTTGACGGGGCTGATTTTCAACCAAGCGTTGATAAATGATTAGGGCCTTATCGTACTGGCCTTGGTCAAAGTAATTTTCGGCCAAAGCGGCCTTTTGTGCCCGAAGCGGGACATGACACAGTACACTGATGAAAATCACGACCAATAATCTCATGGCCTAAAGATACCATAAGTCGCCGGATGAATGCCCCGTGGTTAAAAAAACCTTAAGCGTCTGGTGAGGGGATGAGATCAAATCCGCAATAGGGCACTAGGGCCTTAGGAATTTTGATGCCCTCTGGTGTTTGGCAATTTTCTAAAATGCCTGCCATAACTCGCGGAAGGGCCAACGCACTCCCATTTAGGGTGTGGGCCAGCTTGTTGCTGCCATCGGTGTCTTTAAACCTCAATTTCAAACGATTGGCTTGGAAGGTCTCAAAGTTTGAGACGGACGAAATTTCCAACCATCGGTCTTGAGCCGTAGAAAAAACCTCAAAATCGTAAGTAAGTGCAGAAGTGAACCCGAGGTCTCCCCCACAGAGCCTCAATATGCGATAGGGTAATTCTAGGTCTTTTAGGATTTCCTGCACGTGTTTTACCATGCCATCCAAAGCCGCATAGCTGTTTTCGGGATGTTCGATGCGCACGATCTCTACCTTATCAAATTGATGTAATCGATTTAAACCACGCACGTGAGCGCCATAACTTCCCGCTTCTCTTCTAAAGCAAGGGGTGTAACCGGTACAACAAACAGGCAGTTCGCTGTGATTTAACAAAACGTCGCGGAACAAATTAGTCACGGGGACTTCAGCCGTGGGGATTAAATATAAATTATCACCTGTAACATGATACATTTGTCCCTCTTTGTCGGGCAATTGACCGGTGCCAAAGCCAGAAGCTTCATTGACCAAATGCGGCACTTGGTATTCGGTATAGCCCGCTTGGGTATTTTTGTCTAAAAAATAAGCGATGAGCGCACGCTGTAACCGCGCCCCATAGCCTTTGTAGACAGGAAAGCCCGCTCCAGTGATTTTGACCCCGAGTTCAAAATCAATCAGGTCATAGTTTTTGGCCAGTTCCCAG
>Ga0181568_10005522_pt1 | contig 11134 bp, 4 predicted proteins | sample 101ome_20_FD_133758 | JGI IMG/M metagenome (GOLD analysis project Ga0181568, IMG submission 133758) | Coastal salt marsh microbial communities from the Groves Creek Marsh, Skidaway Island, Georgia - 101404AT metaG (megahit assembly) | ecosystem: Environmental > Aquatic > Marine > Intertidal zone...
CCACTTCCCGTCTTAATGATCGTGGAGTCAGCAGCCGCACCTGAACTATTGTACAAATTTCCGCTGAAAGTATAGGCATTTCCAGCATTCGCATGTAGGGTGTACACATCGGTACCATCATCTCCCAGAGTAATATTTCCAGTTCCGCTTAATCCACTAAGAATATGGCTCCCATTACTCAGATCCATATTGCTGGAGCCATCGTGGTAGGTAATCGTTGCAGTAAAATCGTTGCTGGTGACTGTGTTGTCGCCTGTACCAATCTTTGATAGGTCAGCGGTATTCGCATCAGAATTATCAAATTCAAAGACAAGACCACTTTTAGTATTGCCGTTATCTTCATGAAGAACCATTTCAAGGTTCGACTGCCAAGTCCAAGCGGAATTCATGATCGTATTGTAGCGGGTGGAACCATTGGTTCCAGTTGATGCATCGTAGAATCTAATTCCGATGAGAGCATTAGAAGCAGCATTTAATGCTTTCACGCGATCCGACAGGTCATTATCAAAACTGCCCCCCGTGGAATAGTCCGTAGCAGAAAAGCTGTTGAGGGAGTCATCCATGATATCGTAGTCATCGGCTGCATTAGAATTTGTATTAGCAAACTCGTCGGAAGCGAGGTCGTTGTCATTAAAAACTGTCTTGAAGAAAAAGAGACCATCCCCGAAAGCATTGCTACCCGTCCCATAATCTTGACCAATCGTAGTTTTGGAGGTGAGTGGCGTCCAAGTTCCCTTGAACATATTGGAAGAATCTGCATTGGGAGCAATTGTTGAATCAGTTCCGTCATATAATGAATTCGTGTCGAAGAAGCCAAGCTCCACTAAGTCCCCATCGTATGAACTGGCCGAAGCAGTGTCATCCAATTGAGAAGTAGAAGCTCCGGTTGCCGTGATTTGCATAAGATAGTTGATAGAGGAAGGCGTGGTTGCATTTCCATCATCAAAAAAACCAGCACCCGCCGAACGGTGAGTACCCCAATCAATGCTTGTAGATAACGCCCAAAGAGGGGAATGCAAAGCCGCAAACAATCCTGCAAATAGGAGAAATTTTGAGGGCACAGCAGACATAAACACGGTCACTCTTCACAATCGTTGATTAAAGAAGTGAGGTCAACTTATTTTTGGTTATTCTATTGTTGTAATCTTCAAGTGAAGAATCTTGCAAATAGCATAACTTGGGATGTATGTTTATTATAAAAGCCTACAGTAACTTTGGTAAATTTCTTACATTTCCAAGCAGAATCTGAAACCAGCCCTCTAAATATTTTCTTTTATCATTTTTCTCATCTTATTTTATGTGCAATAGCCAAAAAATCCTACGGAGTCGAAAGTACTTCATTTTTGGCAAATTATTTGTTCGATCACGCTTTATCAATTCAGCCTCATCTCCTTGTTTTTTTCAAAGTCGCCATTTACATCATTGTTTCCGCTTAATCTTTATGAAAATGGGTTTGGGTTCTCTGCTTGCGGCACTTACAACTGTACTTTCCGCACCCCACATCTATGCCAATAGCCCAAGAATTTCCATCGTTTGGTCCACTGAAAATTACAGTACCGATGATTATATTTTAAAGGACGCGGATGGAGTTGCCCTGAGCTCAGGAATACAGGGGAACGGGGATGGCGACTTGATTGAACTAGGCTTTTATTCACTCGCAACCTCTAGTGCTCCTTTTGACGGCGAATGGATCGCTCTTACCCAAAATACCCATGTTGGCGATTCAAGCACAGGCTATGGTTTCGATCATGGCAAATTTGCCTTCACCAGCACGTTTACCAGGGACTCGGACACTGTGACTATTTTCCCAACTGAACCCAAGGTATTCGTTGAAACCCTCGATTTCACCATCTCCTCTACCTCACCACCACCCGGTGTTCCAATCTGTATCCGGTTTTATGACAGTCCAACCAAAACCGAGAATACCAGGTTCAACGCAGTAACTGGGACGAACTGGACTTGGCCCAGTTTCCCTAGTGGTTCATCTATTCCTACGACCTACTATTGGAAAATTGCTGATGGCACCCCCCCCAGCGGCTCCTATTGGAAATACGGATATACATTTCAGGATAATATTAACCGATGCAAGGCAACGCTTTATGAACAGTTCGATTTAGGAATCTCGGTTGCATCGGATTCGGCAGGCCGAGGCTCAGTCACCGATATAAACGGAACGTACAACTCTGGTTCCTATCAAACCATCACTGCATCTGCCATTGAGCACTATGTGTTCTCCGCATGGCGGGGAGGAACATTTACAGAGTCATGGAATCCTGAAACCGAAGTTTTAGTAGATCGTGATTTGAATATTGAAGCTGTATTTCTACCTGAAATTTACATGATTTCTGTTCCGGAGCATTTAGCCGACCTGGTAGATGGATGGGGACCACATGATTATGGCACGACAATCTCACTAGAAGCGGATCCTCCTGACGGTTATGAATTTTCTCATTGGGAAGAAGATCAAGAACCTGAAAAATTTGGGAATCCTGCAGATTTCGCAGTGACTGGAGACCGAACGATCACCCCTGTCTATAGTGCAGTTGAACGAGAGATCTCAATTACTGTACCCAACGGTGGAAGCTACACTATATATGAAAAAAATGGTTCTGTGGCCACATCCCTCTATCACGATCAAAACTACACCGTGATTTTAAACCCTGCCCCTTACTATGCTTTCTCCGAGTGGAGTGCCAACTCGGGCTCATTGCAAATGTTAGAAAAGGATGAGCAATCTCTCTTGGAGCAATACAAGTTGTCGGTAACAGGTGATGCAGAATTTGTGGCAAATTTTGAAATCATTCAGAACTATCTTTTTATTAATAAGGGAACAGGTGCACAAAGCGTCAGCCCAACCTCCAACATGTTTACTGCAGACATAAGCGATCTCGCGGTCTCCGCAACACCCATGGAGGGGTTCAAGTTTGATTATTGGTCCGACCCGCAGGGAATCCTCGCCGACCCCAACCAACAGAGTACGGAAGCAAATGTGAGCAAGGTGGATGTTTCCGCAGAAATTACCGCAAATTTCAAAATAATCGATTACAACCAGAGTTCGATTGAGATCTCCGCCACATTGGGGGGCTCATTCGTACTTACTGGCGAGGATTCGGGAAAGTTCTCACACTTCGGGCAATATACCCTGCGTGCTATTCCTGAGGAAGGGTACCAATTTGACTACTGGGCGGGTGAAGGAAATTTGACCAATTTGGTTGACGGGGCACTCGTTGCTGACAACTCGCTCATCGTTGATGGCCCCATTTCGCTGCAAGCCGTCTTTAGTCCCTCCTCCTACACCCTAGCCATCGACACAGAACCATCGGATGGAGGCACGGTTTCTGGCGGAGGGGGGTTCACCCTACTCGACTCGCTTTCTGTGTCCGCAGATCCCTTTCCTTTCTGGGAATTTGTTCAATGGGAGGGTGACACTCAATACTTAGTCTCTCCTTTTTCAGCTGAGTCCCTGGTCCAGTTCCCCAACCTCGGAGAGCTAAGGGACATCAACCTTACTGCTCAGTTCAGACGACAAAGTTTTTCGTTCTCTGGAAATTCGGAGGAGAATGGCAAACTCTTGTATTCCGTCGAAAGAGACGGTCGCGCGATCCATTCAAATACCACTTTCTTCAGCGTAAGCGGTGGAACGAATAACAGCCCATTTTATCAATTCACCAACTCTTTTGGGGAGGTTCCTGACTTTGATTCCATTAAGCTATACCGTGGATCAACTTACACATTTAAATCAATGGATGTAAGTACATCTCATCCTTTCATGATTGGGGAAAGTTATGGCGATCTTAATTCTGAACTCGTTGAGGGCGGTCCGCTTTCTGAAGATGATGGCAATATTACCCTGACCATCCCCTCAGACTTTGAAGGTAACTTGTTTTATTTTTGTTCCAACCATCCCTCCATGGTCTACGAATTTGTTATTGATGACCCACCATCCACCTCCTCGACAATTGATGGCATTTCTCAATATGATCCAATTAGCTTTCTTTCAGAGGACAAACTTACCATCGAAGGGTTTCCGGACACGGGGTGGAAATTTCACCGTTGGGTGGGTTTACCCTCCGAGGAAAATACCTGGGAATTTGATTTACTCGACCCTTACATAGAAATAGCAAATTTTTCACCAGTCGCTGATGTCAATGTAACGGCGAAATTTACCAGAAAAGAGCTTGAAGTAATTGTTGAGAACCCAGAAGTGGGTGGTGTTGCATCAGGCAGCGGCTCATACCTTTTTGAAGATCTAGTTTCCCTTTCGGTCATTCCCCACCCTGACTATCATTTTACCCACTGGAGCGGAAGCGGGGCAAATTTTCTCATCCTACCTGCCGAAACTGCGACCAACTCTTTTTCAATGCCCGCAATAGATGTAAATCTGAAACCCATCTTCGAGCCAAACCTCTACAAAATTTTCACAACGGCCGATGAAAATGGCAGTATTAGCCACTTTAGTACCTGGGGAGAACAAAACCATTTTGGATATGAAATTAATGGCACCAGCTTGGTTCGTGTGACGTCAACCCCAAATGATGGATTCGTACTAAAGTCCCTAGAATGGAATAACTCCAAAGGGGTAAGTGGTGTCTCTTACTCAAACGATTATACCATTCCCTCCCTTGATGCAAACTACTCATTTCACGCTTCTTTCAAAGTTCCTCCAAGTGATATCGACTACACTCTTATCAATACCTCTCCAGACTGGGGCTATGTAGAAGACAATGCAGAAAGTGCCACACTCGATTCCAGGACATTTTTAGCTTCCTCGCTGGCCAATCACTCCTTTCTAGGTTGGACTTTTTCAGGAACTGTCAACCCTACCCCCCATTGGACCACTCATGAAATTGCTCTCTCCGTGATTGATGACCTAAACATTACCGCACATTTTGCCACCACCCCTAGAAATACATCATTCGATTTTAATTCCTCCAGAGGAACCGTTACGAAAGCATCATCAGCATCAAATATTCAGCTTAGTGCCTCGGCATCAGTGAATTATAAGTTTTCGCACTGGGAAAACCTAAAGTCCTTCAGCTATCCGGTGAGCAGGAATTTTTCTGGTATTGTGGATTCACATTCCCGACTTTTTATCGATGGTACTGAAAGCCCCGAGCTTACTTTGGTTAGAGGTTACACCTATCATTTTGTTTGCGATCTAGATAATGAGGACTTTTTCTTCACCTCTACACTGGATGGGAATATTTCTAATAAAGTTACATCCGGGATAACGGATACTCAGCAAAGCGATGGCATTCTCATTTTTACTGTACCTGAGAATTGTCCAGATTTCCTTTATTATCACGGTTCATCATCTCTATATTCCGGAAATCTGGTCAAAGTGATTACCCTGGAGGACGAAGAGATCATCCCCCTTCCAACCCTTTCTACGATTCAGATACAAGAGGATATAGACCTAAGTATCTTCGCTCACTTCGAACCTGTTGAATTGGAACTAACTACCAGTGTGAGCGGAAGCGGGGATATCGACCTTGGCTTAGTTGACACTTTTTTCTATGGCGACCTGATTAATCTCAAAGCCATTGCCGACGATCATTGGACTTTCTCGCACTGGGAGGGAAACATTGACATTCTTACCCCTGAAATTCCAGATCTAAACATTTCTCTTTTAGCGAATTCCGAAATTTCAGCTGTTTTTGAACCGAAAAAATACACTCTACAAATTTCGACCTCTCCCTCTTCTTTTGGCAATGCTTTCACTCAAAGCAACAAGTATCAGTTTCATTACGGTGATTCTGTGGACATCGTAGCCGTCGCTAAAAATGGAAAAGCCTTTGCCGAATGGACAGGGACTGGTGTTCTTTTTCCTAGCTCTGCAGAAAGTTCGATTACTATCACTGGGGATGCTTCTTTAACGGCAAACTTCGTTGCCAATGAATACCAAATCACCAAGTCCTTCGTTGTACTCGATAAAGATAACCTAGTCTTAAACGAGTCGGAACCCGGACAAATTATTGGTAAAGACTCGGCCCTCGATGAAGATATTGCAGTATTTTCCCTAGATCTGGAGCCTGGCTTTGAGTTTCTTTATTGGAGAAATGCGGACACAAACATTTCCCTATCCTCAGAAACACAGCTCACAAAGAAAGTTTTGGCTAATTTCAATTTAGAAGCAGTCATTCGTAAACTTTCCTACCAGATTAGAGTGACCACATACCCGCAAAACACTGGATCGGTCCTTTGGACTGACAAATCCTACAGTAATTTTTTCGAATTCACTGCTTACCATGGAGACTCCATTAGTTTTTCCACACAAGCAAATACCGGTTTTCAATTTAAAAATTGGATGTCCTCCTCAGGCACGCTTCCTTTTCCAACAAGTCGCTCGATGAGCTTTCTAGCGGATCAGGACTTGCAAATAGCTGCTTATTTTGAACCTCAGACCAACCTAACCCTCAGTATTTTGATCGAACCTGAATCTGCAGGATGGGCAGTGGGTGCTGGCACCTACGAACTCAACCCTGCCCTCCCCATACTGGCCATCTCCAAAGAAGGGTGGCTTTTCAACCAATGGATTGGTGAGGACATCAACCAAACCGGGTCCTCCACCACCACATTGAATTTAGATCAATCGAAAACAATTATTGCCCAATTTGTGGAAGATCCGAATTATGATCCCTCGGACCCTGGAAATTCCTCTCCTGACCCTAGCCTACATGTGCTCATTGTCTCTCCTGATGAGCCATTGAGCGGAAGCACTACTGGTTCTGGATTATATGATACGGGCTGGGTAGATATTACTGCCAACCCAAGCAACAATTATCTCTTTTCATACTGGGAAGGCTCTGGAGTAGAGGACTCCCTTTCGGCCACGACTCGTGTGTATGTTGAAAAAGACAGAGAGATTACCGCTCATTTTGAATTTGTCAGCAATGCGGACCATACCCTTTTTGTATCTGCAAATAATGATTCCTTTGGTCAAGTCTACGGAAGCGGAACTTTTCGGGACACATGGGCAAATATAAATGCCACAGCCAACCCTGGATATACTTTTGTCGGGTGGGAGGGTGAAGACATCATCGATTTGTTTTCTGCCCAGACGCAAATTTTTGTCAACACCACCAAGGAAGCAATCGCTCATTTTCAACCGATAAGTATTTTTACCGGTTCCACTGATGCTGGAAATGGATGGTGGAGCAGTCCGTGGTTTGGAGTTTATTGGAAACCTTCTTCCAGCCAGTGGACCTTTCATGCAAAACTTGGCTGGATTCACATAAGAAATGTATCCGATGATTCGGTATGGATTTGGATTGACCGTATGAACGGCTGGTTTTGGACCGCAAAGCCACACTTTCCCTACCTTTACAACGCCCGCACTAATGGCTCTAACTGGTACTGGTTAAATCTCGATAAGTCATCTCCTTCGGAAATCCTGATTTACAAGTATGGTGAATCAGCAGGCTGGTTGCGGTATTAAGCTTATTTTTTGATACCAACCAAAAGTAAAGTTTTTGATTAACTACACAAAAGTTGATCGGATAAAATCACACATCGTATGCTATCTACATCGGATGTATTGGTAATGCCTAGAGTAGTTTCATTCCCAAGTTCATTACAAAACCTGAGATGTAGAAGTTTAAGGACCGAGGGGAAAGATGGGACAGGTTGACGCCGACAACTTTAGGCGATGAAATTGTTTTTCCCCAATAAAAGAAAAGGTAAAAACTTGGACTAATTACTTAGGGGGTTGGCAGGCTCAATGAAAGATGCCACACCACCAGAGCTCCTGCGGGAGATAATCAGTCCATCCGACGCACCAACAGTTTCATCCCCACGGGGAGATGAATCCCCACCAGATAGCCTCCATCCACCTCCCGAAATTACTATCTGGGGGGCTGATGTATAACCAGATCCTGCTGAAGTTACGGTAAAACTTGTGCCAGTGCTATTGACTGTACCTTCGGCTCCACTTCCTCCGCCCCCTATTGCCCACCAACGAGCTGTTGTGCTATATCCTGCACCTGCACTTCCGACACCCCAAGCAGGGGAACCCTCGTCGGATTTGAAATTAACATCTCTTTGCTTCTCAATCACCACATATCCAGCCCCACTACCAACGACCTCATGAGTGCCACTTAGATTTGAGTAAACTACAGAACCCGTTCCATTGGTTTCGACATTTTCGCCAGTGGTGGCATTGACCTCATTACTACCATCGTCATTGAGCATGTAGCCCTGTAAATCAGTGAGAGTGATCGTAAATCCTGTTCCTGGTGCACTGCCGGAGAGGGTAATTTTGGTGAAATTCCCATCATTACCATTTGTGGTTGCACCAGACCCAGCAGCATCGGAACAACTCTGAAGATTCGTAACCGTCCCAGATCCAATTTTTATATCACTAGACTGCAAGGCATTGCTTCCTCCAGTTCCCGCACGTGCACCTGCCACCATCATCGAGGTAACTGCACTATTCGTGCTGCTGGATGTATACCAATATTTCTTCCAAGTACCTGAAACGAGAATTGTAATATAGTCGATCGTACCATCGTCACTGGTTCCAGGGCGGAACTTCCCAGTTCCACTCCCAATTGCTGTGGAGGGTATAAGTTCGGCAAGAAGGAGATCCATTCCGTAGGGGTTGTTGCAAAGCATTTGATCGCCGTACGCGGGTAGAAAAAGCTTTTGGTCATCGGATGAAACCGATCCCTCAATCGTTAGCTCGGTACTACCGCTAGTTCTCTTGGCCACAATGAAAGATTCGTCAGGATAAATAACCAAGTTATTTTTGGGAGATGTACCCGTTGCCGTACCATACCAACCATCAGCAATCCGAGTCGTACCATTGACAAAGTGGTAAGTCGAGTATCCGCCTAAACTCGGATCCCAAATGTAGACCCAGTCAGAATCACTAAAACCATAAAGATGACTAGCAGTTGACCAGTTTGAAGGGAGTGCACTCGCTGCGATACCGAAAATATTGCCTAAAGTAGGTGCACGAACTACCTCAATGAGAGTGCCTGCAGCAAAAAAGGTTGATGTATTCCCGGATTCCCCATCCGCAAGAACCGAAAAATCGAGATCCAAACTGGTTTGAGTGTTGTCAGTAATGAGAAATACCCTGCCGTAGTGAGCACTGCTAGTATCAATGATTCTCAATAAGTGAGGTCCACCTACAACAGAGGCTTCCGCCGCAGTATATCCAGATCCCCCCTCAGTGATAGAAATGCTTGTAATTTCTCCACTAGAAATGTTGGCGGTGGCAGTGGCTTGTGTGCCTCCCCCATCCGAACCGGAAATAATTATTTGGGGGGCATTCGTAAATCCGGTTCTGGAGCTCTGGAATCCATCCGTACCGTAGCTGGCGGACACAACGCTCACAGCACTACCAGAAACCGTGACAGATAAGGTGGGCACCTGTGCATCTTTGTGAAAAGCGCCCGCAGCAAAGAAGGGATAGACGGTGGCGTTGCTCTCATCGATGGTGGTGGCAAAGGACAGGGTGTCTGAATCAGTCACCGTATCAACAACACCCGTAAAGACTGCATCTCCTGCGGTGGATGCACTGACAATCCTGTAGGTGGGTGCTGATGCCGTTCCTGCACTAATCGTCATGATGTTGGATCCGGCAATTCCACCCACGTTGGCAAAGGATGTAAAAGGTAAAAAAGTAGAAATCAGGAGAGTAGAGAGAAGAGGGCGTGAATACTTTTTCATATTTTAAACGATAGGGAAAACAAGTTGGGCTTAAGTAACATTAGCAGTAATTCTTCTTTTCTTACAAGAAAGTTAATTTCTTTTGAAATATTTTGACGATTACTGATCTTACCTGCTGTAGTAGAATTTCCTGAAGAAAAGAACACCGAAGAGCAGGAAGAGTGCACCATTCGCCCACCAACCCACCCCAACTCCTCCTACCAACTCAGCCAAACTAATCCCTAATGAATAGTAGGTTACGCAAATCAAAACTCCCCAAAGAAGGTTGGTACTGGACTCCTTTCTCCCCTTGCTCATTCCTATCGTTACAAGGACAAAGCATAAAAAGAAGGGAGAACATGCCAGGGCAGTATTTTTATTTAAAGTAGACCAGGCCGACTCGATCCATTGCAGATTGGTGGAAGAGTGTATCTTACTAAGCAATTTCCCTGCATGGAGGGTTTTAGGATTATCTGAACTCGAGGGTTCCTGAGCAACGGCAAGTTCCAAAGGTGAATTCCATTTTTTAAATGCGACAAAGTGGGAACTGCCCGCTTGCTCCCCCTTTTTTTGATCAAGCCGTTCAAGATCCACATTCAGCAATATCAGTTGAACCATTCCTTCAATTAAATTCTTGCGACCCTCCGCTCTCTTCGCGTGCATGATACAAATAAGTTGTTGGTTTTGGCCCCAAAGCAGAATTCTCAAATTTCTCCATTCCTCTTCATTACACGATCCTACGATGAGGGAAATTTTGCGAATATGATCACCGGCAAATGACTGAATACTCTTCAGCGATGCCGAATTTTGATCTTCGTTAAGATGAAAATTAAATTCCTCACCATTTTTGATCAAGCGGTCAAAGTTACCCCAAATCATTTCAGATTTTTTACTATCAAATTGGGAACGGGCTTGTGGTGCCCAGAAAAGCGTGCAAAAGGATGCGGCCAAACTGGCCAAAACGGAGCTAAACAGAATGGGTCTCGCCCAATCCAGTAAGGAGAAACCCAAAGAATCCAGGGCCATAATCTCGCGGTCGGCAGACCACTTCCCCGCACAAAAAAGAATCGCCAGTGAAAACCCAAAGGGCAAGGCCAGTGAAAATGCGTAGGGTAAAAGAAGACAGACCAGTTGCGCAAAAAGGAATGAGTCTACCTTCAATGCCTGCACCAATTCCTCATGGTAGCGGGACATGTTTCCATAAAGGAGCAAAAGCGTAAGGACTAGGGTTGCTAGCCCACCAGCCATCCACAACTCGTAGTAGATATATCGGCGAATAGTCCTGGATCCGGAATGAGGGGGCATGGGATAGGTTAGAATTCAATGCGTTTGAGATCGTCAGGATGGTCCACCCCTATCGATCCGACACTCACCACCGAGACGGAAATTTTAAATCCCTGCTCAATCGCACGGAGTTGCTCCAGGCACTCAAATTTTTCCAGCACGCCCTGCTTGCTCTGGGCAAAGGCGGCAAGAAAAG
>Ga0181568_10005525_pt1 | contig 11132 bp, 10 predicted proteins | sample 101ome_20_FD_133758 | JGI IMG/M metagenome (GOLD analysis project Ga0181568, IMG submission 133758) | Coastal salt marsh microbial communities from the Groves Creek Marsh, Skidaway Island, Georgia - 101404AT metaG (megahit assembly) | ecosystem: Environmental > Aquatic > Marine > Intertidal...
GACTGGCAAGCCGAAAGGTGTTATGATCACAGCCGGAAATTTAACGCATATGACTTTGGCCTATTTTTCGGATGTCGATGAGGTCAGACCCGAAGATGCCATTCTGTATGCAGCCCCGATGAGCCACGGTGCAGGCATTTATAATTTCATGCATGTCATCAAAGGGGCACGGCATGTGGTGCCGGAAAGCAGTGGATTCGAACCGGCGGAGATTTTCGATCTGGCATCTAAGGTTCAAAATGTCTCGATGTTTGCGGCTCCAACAATGGTCAAGCGCTTGGTAGATGTAGCAAGGGTTTCAGGACAGACAGGGGATGGCATCAAAACCGTCACATATGCGGGTGGGCCCATGTACTTGTCGGATATTCAAGAGGCGGTAGACGTCTTGGGGGATCGATTTGTTCAGATATACGGGCAAGGAGAATGCCCGATGGGGATCACGGCTTTGGAGCGAAAATTTGTCTCAAACCGAACACATCCCCGCTGGAGGGAACGTCTTGGATCGGTTGGCGTTGCGCAGTCTCCAGTGCTAGTGGACATCTTTGATGAAATGGGATGTCCGCTGCCTGCTGGAGAAATTGGCGAGATCGTTGTAAAAGGTCCGACCGTTATGAAGGGTTACTGGAACAATCCTGAGGCAACCAAAAAGACGATCAAAGACGGATGGCTCTGGACGGGTGACATGGGCGCGATGGACGAAGATGGCTTTGTCACCATGCATGATCGTTCAAAAGATATGATTATCTCGGGTGGGTCAAACATATACCCGCGTGAAGTTGAGGAGGTTCTTTTAGAGCATGCGGGCGTTTCAGAGGTGGCCGTGGTCGGCAAAAAACACCCCGAATGGGGCGAGGTTGTCGTAGCGTTTGTGGTTCCGTCAGCGCTTGGGGTCGAAGCGGCCACGCTTGATGCCTATTGCGTCGAAAATATCGCACGATTTAAGCGCCCCAAGGAATACAGACTGGTCACCGGCCTACCCAAAAACAATTATGGAAAAGTCCTTAAAACCGAATTGCGTGGATTGCTTTCGGAGGAGGTGGAATAGGATTTTGTCGTAGATCGGCTGTGCGGTCTAGTGGCGATCGGGCGTGCCGGTCCGAAGTTCTTGCAGCAAGGCTGCCATTCCGCTTAGCGCGGCATAGTCATCATCAACTGACCAGATTTTGAACTGGTGCATGAAGTCGCTGAAACGACCTTTCGATGAAAAGGCTTCGCAAAAGCCTTGTTCTGTAAGGTAGGGCGTGACAGCTCGTGCAACGCCCCCGACAAGATAGATGCCTCCAAACGGCAATGTGGTTAGTGCAAGGTTGCCGCAGACATTCCCCAAAGTTTTGGAAAAAAAGGCGACCGTTTCCACAGCAAGCGGGTCCTGCCCATTGGCGCAGAATTCCATAATTTCTGGTGCATTCTTGCGCATATTGCTGCCGGAACGTTTGGCCAACCAGCTGTATATATGGCTTAATCCGCGGCCGGACAGTGCATCTTCGACTGAGCAAAAGCCATATTCTGATGCAAAATTGGAGGAGAACTCGCTCGTTAGCGTGTCTGATGTGGGCAGGTTAATATGGCCAGCTTCGCCCGGCGGAACCAGTGTCACGGAAGACGCGCGATACACGGGGGCAGCGTTAAAACCGGTGCCCACGCCTACGACCAATCGTGCCGCTTGGGGCCCCGCGTCTTGGCCGTCTTTTACTAGAATACATTGGGTTTCATTCAGGTGACCCACAGCGTGACCCTGAGCTTGAAGATCGTTGATAACCGAAGCAATCCGCGCCCCCGTCGCACGTGTCAAAAGTTCTCGGTCCACAGTCCAATTAAGGTTGGTCAAAGTACCCTTACCGTCACGCACCGGTCCTGCAATCGCGGCACAGGCAGCGTCTGGTATCAGATCTGGGTAGCTTTCCAAATATTTTACAAGAACCGCCTCAAGACCCGAATAATCGGCATTCTTGAACCGTTGAATGCTGTCAGCGCGAACCGCAGCGCCATCTGCCAAAGCCACGCGCGTGTTTGTGCCGCCGATATCGGCCATAATTGATAGGCTGCTTTGCTCTGTCATAATCGGATCCCGTGCGGTGTTAGCGCTAAACTTTGCGGCGTGATACGCTGATGTAAAAGATTGAGCAAGATAGACGTGCTTGATTTAGTGAAAATTAAAAGGCCGAGCAGTTTGCTCGGCCAGTTTGTTAATCTAGTCTAGATGGGGGTTAGCCGCGGCGGCGGCGTCCACCTCCTCGACGGCCGCGTCCACCTTCTCCGCCACTGCTTGAGGCGCTGTTAAACGCGATCCAAGCTGCGCCACCGTCGTCGTTGTTGGTCAGGAAGTTTGCCGCGCGGATGGCTTCCATTTCCTTGCCGGCACGGGCTTTGGTCGACCCAAGGCCAAACATGATGCAGAAAGCTTCGTCATCCATATCCGCTGGCAGGATAATGCCAGCCGCTTCGACTTCAGCGCGTTTTTCGGCGATTTTGGTTGGTCCGACGGGCAGGGCGATCGGGTTCATAATCGCCGAGGTCATACCTGTGGCCATTGCCATCGGCAGGAAGGCATTGTTGATGCCATGGCGATTTGGCAGACCGAACGAAATGTTGGATGCGCCGCAGGTGGTGTTGACGCCTAGTTCGTTGCGAAGTCGGCGGTTCAGTTCGAAGACCTGCAGTCCTGCAGTGCCCATGGCGCCAATGGGCATGACCAGAGGGTCAACAACGATGTCGTGAGCGGGAATGCCAAAATCGGCCGCGCGCTCGACGATCTTTTTTGCTACCGCAAAACGAACTTCGGGGTCTTCCGAGATGCCGGTATCGTCGCTCGAAATCGCAACAACCGGTACATTGTATTTCTTCACGAGTGGCAGAACCAGCTCCAAGCGTTCTTCCTCGCCGGTGACCGAGTTCAACAACGGGCGACCTTCGGCTGCTTCAAGGCCAGCCTCAAGTGCACCAGGAACCGAGGAGTCAATGCAAAGTGGCGTGTCGGTCACAGCTTGAACTGTTTTGACCAGTTGGCGCATCAGATCAGGTTCAACAAAGTTGTTGTCAGCGTAGCGGGGGTCCTCGGCCATTTTGTTTGAGAAAACAGCGCCCGAGTTGATGTCCAGAATGCCTGCGCCTGCTGCGACCTGCGCGAGTGCATCAGACTCAACGCGGCTAAAATCGCCTGCTTCAAGTTCAGCGTTCAAGACTTTGCGTCCAGTGGGGTTGATGCGCTCTCCGATAACGGTGAAGGGTTGGTCGAAACCGATAATGGTGGTTTTGGATTTGGACTCGACGATCGTGCGGGTCATAGCAGTTCCTTAGATTTAAGCTGCGGGTACGGCTGAAGAGCCGCCGTTGGCAATGGCCCAGTTGGCATTGGTTTTGATGCCACCAAGTGGGAAGAAATGGACGTTGGTGATGTTGAAATCGGGGTTGGCTGCTTTGTGAGCGGCCAGTTCCGAAATAACGTCGTTGGGTTCATAGGGCAAAAGCAGTTTCGAAACATCCATAGCCCGCTTTTGAAGGACCTTCAACGAAGGGCCGACACCGCAAGCAATTGCGAATTTGATCAAGGTTTGCAATTTTGCCGGTCCGGCAATGCCAATATGGATCGGAAGATCCACTCCCGCGGCTTTAACGCCGTTAGCCCAATCGATAATCGGCTTAGTGTCGAATGCGAATTGGGTTGCAAGAGCCATTTTGGCTTCAGTGCGCTCGCTGAATTTTTGTTTCCACTGAAGAGCTTCGTCAACGTTTTTCATGCTTCCATCAGGGTCGATGTCCTTGTTGCCTTCGGGGTGACCTGCGACGTGCAAACGCTCAAATCCTGCTTTGTCAAACAAGCCGGTTTCAAGAAGTTGCATCGAGCTGTGGAAGTCTCCGTGAGGCTTTTCAACGCCACCAGCCAACATCAGCGCCTGCTTTACATCAGCCTCGCCCTGATAGCGGGCGATCCAGTCACCCAGTGTGGCTTCGTCTTTAATAATGCGCGCGGGAAAGTGCGGCATGACGCGGAAGCCATCGTTATTCAGGCGTTTTGCGGTGGCCACCATATCTTCAATCGGGGTGCCTTCGATGTGCGCGATGTAGACGCGAGTGCCTTCGGGAAGCAGCGCGCGAAAGTCTTCGACTTTTTCGGCTGTGCGGGGCATTACTTCGATCGAGTAGTCTTTCAGGAAGGCCTCGACATTCGGGTCAACCGTCTGTGCGGTCGGGGTTTCTTTTTTTCCAAAGCTGAAAAGTGCCATTGCGTGGCCTCCTGGTGAAAACGGGTCAGGCCCGTCCGTCGTTTGCGATCAATTGTTTAATGCGGTCCTGGTCGTATTCCGCGTCGATTCTGGCAGCTTCGCTTTCGGCGATTTCACTAGGGTCACCGTCTACTTCATAGGGGGCGGCTTTCCGCCATTCTGCCAAATATGCGTCTGTATCAGAAGCACCGGTTTTCATGGCCGCGCGGTCGATTGCCTGTTCAAAGCGTTCGGGTAGCTGCTTTTTTGCACCTCGGCGACCTTTGCCGACAATTACCTGTGCCGGGATATCTCTCCAATAGACGATCGTCACATCTGGCATGTCTGATTCCTCATTGAGTGTTGCCTCTAACTAATGGATTGATTTGGGGTGTTGCGATCCAATTTCGACAATTCCACCACTTGCAGCGACCCTGTTACACACTCTTGCAAGTCCACCCTTCTGCACATAGCATGAGGCTAACTTGAAATGGAGGGCGTAACCAATGGCGCCCAAGCGTCCCGAAGGTGCGGGCGCATTCCCAATACCGGTTGAGAGCCCCGCGCCGACCCAACCAGATCCGTCTGCTTTATACGCTGCGCTGGATCTGGGCACGAACAGCTGTCGCATGCTGATTGCCCAACCCAAGGGCAGTCAGTTTCACGTCGTGGACAGCTTCTCAAAAACAGTGCAACTGGGGGCCGGTCTTGAGAAAACTGGTAAACTTAGCCGGTCGTCGATGTACCGGACCGTTCAGGCATTGCGTATTTGTCAGCAAAAGTTGAAGCGCCATAATGTCCAAAGGATGCGGCTTGTTGCGACGGAAGCTTGTCGTCGCGCCAGCAATGCGCGGCAATTTATTCGTCAGGTCAAGCGTGAAGCAGGGCTGCAGCTGGAAATCATCCAACCCGAGGAAGAAGCGCGTTTGGCGGTCATTTCCTGTGCTCCTTTGGTGAGCACTAAGACCGAGCAATTGCTTATTGTTGATATTGGAGGCGGATCGACCGAATTGGTTTGGATAGATCTGACCAATGTGCCGCCTATTGATCGACCATCGGCAATCATGCGCTTGCACGCTGGCTTTCATACGGGCGACAGCCCTTTTCCCAGCGCCAAGGTCGTTGATTGGATCTCGGTGCCCCTGGGGGTTGCGACTTTACGTGATCAATTTCACGACGTGGAAGATGACTCTGCCAGATTTGCTTTAATGAGCTGGTATTTCGAAGAAAATCTGATGAATTTTTCGCCTTATGATCGAGAACAAGTAAAAGACGGGTTCCAGATCATTGGGACATCCGGAACAATCACGACGGTCGCGGCCAGCCACTTGGGGCTAAAGCGGTATGACAGAACAAAAGTTGACGGTTTGCGGATGACCTCTGAACAGATTGACACTGTTATTCGCGATTATTTGACGCTAGGACCTACAGGACGGCGCAAAGACCCGCGCATCGGGCGCGACAGGCAGGCCCTGATTATGTCTGGTTCGGCTATCCTTCAGGCGTTAATGCGGTGTTGGCCGACCGACAGGCTGTCGGTCGCTGATCGCGGACTGCGCGAGGGGTTGCTATACGCACAAATGAGCGCAGACGGCGTTCTTGAACATGGACCGTACTGACGGAACTCTTATGACGAAGAAAAAGAACTCATCAGGTCGCGGACAGCGGGATTTGACGGTCAAAGTAAAGACCGCGCGTGGGCGAAAATTAAGCTCAACCCGCTGGCTGCAAAGGCAATTAAATGATCCCTACGTCGCTCGCGCGAAAGCCGAAGGCTATCGTGGTCGTGCGGCGTTCAAGATTATGGAACTGGATGACAAATTCCGGTTCCTAGTCCCCGGAGCTCGCGTGGTTGACCTTGGCTGTGCACCAGGTGGCTGGCTTCAGATCGCCGTGAAGCGGGTAAATGCTTTGGGCGAGAAGCAGGGTAAAAATATCGGACGTGTTCTGGGCATAGACCTGCAAGAGGTGGAACCCCTAGCAGGTACAGAAGTTTATCAGTTGGATTTCATGGAGGATGATGCAGACCTGAAGGTAAAGGAATGGCTTGGCGGCAATGCTGATGTTGTGATGTCCGACATGGCAGCCGCTTCATCCGGTCACAAGCAAACGGACCACCTTCGGATTATTGCCCTCTGTGAAGCCGCGGCGTATTTTGCGTTCGACGTCCTAGAAGAGGGCGGCACGTTTGTTGCCAAGGTTCTTGCTGGGGGTGCCGAAGGTGATTTGCAGAAACTGCTGAAACAGAAGTTTGTTAAAGTGGCGAATGTAAAGCCGCCATCTTCGCGTTCTGATAGCTCTGAAAAATTTGTCATCGCCACGGGCTTCAAGGGCAACCTCGACTAAAATAATCGATCTTGAAGCCCATTATAATATTCCGTATATGGAATGTGAATTATTGAAAGGCAGCGAGAATGACCGCACAAAATCCGAATGAAGGCGGGCAACGCTTGCAAAATTTTCCAGTGACGTTCTTTGCTGTGGTTATGGGGCTTTCAGGAATTACGCTCGCATTTCATGCAGGTGCAGTGGAATATCCAGTTCTTGAGCAGGCCAATGTTGTTTCGCTATGGATAACGACCTTAGCGTTTGGCCTGATCTCTCTGGTTTATGCTGTGAAAGCTGCAAAGCATTTCTCTCATGTCAAAGCCGAGTGGCAGCATCCTGTGCGTTTGGCCTTTTTTCCAGCCATCTCAATATCGGCGTTACTTGTCATTCTGGCGTGGTTGGGCCACGTCGGCGACGCTGTTCGCCCATTTTTCTTCGTCGCTGCTGGAATGCAAATTGTGCTGACTTTGGCCGTTATCTCAGGGTGGATCGGTCATAGGGCCTTTCAGCATGGACAACTTTCGCCTGCTTGGTTCATTCCCGCCGTGGGCAATGTACTTGTGCCGCTTATCGGCATTCCACTGGGCTATGTTGATTTGTCCTGGTTCTTCTTTTCTTTCGGTATGATTTTTTGGATTATTCTTCTCACCCTCGTGGTCAATCGTCTGGTTTTCCACGATCCGTTGCCCGGCAAATTGCAGCCGACGCTTGTTATTCTAATCGCACCGCCAGCAATTGGGTTTGTGGCTTGGATTGCACTTGTTGGTTTTGACCCATTTGCGCGTGTTTTGGCTAATGTGGCATTTGTGTTCGCCTTGATCGTTTCGGTTCAAATTCCAAAGCTTGTCAAACTACCCTTTGCCATGTCTTTCTGGGCGCTGAGCTTCCCGTTGGCTGCATTGACCATTGCCAGCTTCAGATATGGAGCGGCCTCTCAAACGGCGTTGTTCACATACCTAGGAACGGCTCTTTTGTTCCTTTTGACCGGAGTCATCGTGGGGCTTATACTGCGCACGTTGCGCGCGGCACATGCGGGCAAGATCTGTGTGCCAGAATAACAGGGCTGCTTGACATTTGAATTGGAACTCCACCAATTCAACCTATGAAAAGAAAAACCCAAATGGACGCTTTTGGGGCGTCATCAATGGTTGCATTCGCTTTGCTGCTTGCGGCCAATCAAGTGGTCATAAAGCTGACAAACGATGGATTTCAGCCTGTGTTTCAAACAGGCATTCGATCGGTTGTGGGCGCGACAGCTTTGCTTATTTGGATGCGCTTTAAAGGCATTCCCTTGCGCATTGAAACTGGGACATTTGGTTCTGGCTTGCTATTGGGCGGACTCTTTGCAGGAGAATTCCTGTGTCTGTTTATAGCGCTTGATCTTACGACAGTGGCGCGAAGCTCGATTATTTTTTATTCGATGCCTGTGTGGCTTTCGTTGCTTGGGCACTTTCTGTTGCCCGCAGAGCGGGTCAGCAAAGTAAAGGGTTTTGGGCTTTTGTTGGCAATGGTTGGCGTCGTTATCGCCGTTGCTGGCAGAGGGGCTGCCGGCGATGAGGCTTCGTTTCTTGGCGATATGTTGGCTCTGATTGCGGCTATGTGCTGGGCGGGAATTGCATTGACAGCGCGCATCACGCCAATCGCCCATGTGCGAATTGAAATGCAATTGATGTGGCAGCTCGTCGTGTCGGCTGTCGTTTTGCTACTTCTATCTCTTTTCTTCGGCCCACTGTTAAGAGACTTTTCAACAATCCATGTGATCTCGGTTTTAGGGCAGGGTGTGGTCGTAGTTTTCGCGGCGTTTCTTTTTTGGTTTTGGCTGATCAAAACCTACCCAGCCTCAAGCGTGGCTTCATTTAGCTTTCTATCGCCGGTCTTTGGCGTGTTGTTGGGCTGGCTGCTGTTGGGCGAAAAAATCGGACCAGGCGCAATTGCCGCGTTGGGTTGCGTGGCCGTAGGGCTTGTTATGATCAACTGGCCCACGAGATCTGGCGGCTAGGTTCCGCAGAAGGTTTCGCGGACGACTTCGTCGGGCGTTGGTTGCTTGCGAAGGTGGGCATTTTTGCTCACGCTTTCAAATGGCGTTGAATAAGCTCTTAACATTTCCTCAAACGCGGACATATCCCCCGCAACCGCGCTTGTTATCATATGTTCGATGCGGTGGTTTCTTGGAATAAGGCAAGGGTTGGCTGAATGCATGAGTTTTACAGGATCAGGTTCGTCTGCAATGCGGGTTTTCCAAGAAACCTCCCATTCGTCATACTGTGTTGGATCTATAAATTGATCCCTTGCACTGCCTTCTGCCAAAGCGCGAAATGTATTCGTGAAGTCTGCCTCCTGTTCGGCCATAATTTGCAGCAGATTTTCCAGCAAGGCTTGATCCTCGGGGCGGTCGGTCGTTATTCCGATTTTAGCCTTGAAAACTCGTTGCCATTCAGCCCGAAGCAATTTCGGCATTGAGTGGACTACTTCCGTGTAGGTTTCAACGGCCGCATCTTGATCCGGTTCTAAAATGAGCAGCGAAGACGCGAGTTGGGCTACATTCCAAACAAGTATTTCGGGTTGCCGCATGTAGGCATAGCGGCCCATTCTGTCGATTGAACTGTAGACCGTTGCGGGATGATAGCTGTCCATAAACGCGCATGGGCCGTAATCAATGGTTTCGCCAGAGATTGAAGTATTGTCAGTGTTCATCACACCGTGAATGAACCCAACGCCCATCCACCGACTGACCAAGGCGACTTGTCGTTCAATGACCCGATGCAAAAACTCAAGCGGCGTTGAAGTGTTAGGGTAATGGCGCGTGACCGCATATTCAAGCAGTGCTCTAACGGCCTCGGCGTCGCCACGCGCTGCGAAGTATTGAAATGTGCCTATCCGAAGATGGCTTGCTGCCACCCGTGTAAGGACTGCCCCCGGAACACCGCCTTCTTGTCGAAGGATCGTTTCGCCGGTTGTCGCTGCCGCCAAAGCGCGCGTTGTGGGAATTCCAAGTGCATGCATCGCTTCGGAAACCACATATTCTCTTAGAACGGGGCCTAGCCAAGCGCGACCGTCGCCTCCCCGCGAAAAGGGCGTTCGACCCGATCCTTTCAATTGAATATCACGTTGCCTTCCGTTTTGGTCAGTCAATTCCCCCAAAAGAACAGCACGACCATCCCCGAGACTAGGAACGAAATTGCCAAACTGGTGCCCTGCATATGCTTGCGCGATTGGTTCGGCGCCGTCCGGCAGGCTGCTTCCCGAAAAAATTTTTCCAAGCTCAATTGGGTCATCGTACCCTTTTATGCCAAGTTCGTCCGCAAGCGGTGAATTGAAGGCAACCAAATTGGCAGATTGCGCAGGGGCCGGTAGAATCTTGGAAAATAGCCTTTCGGGCAGGGAAACATAGGTATTTTTAAACGGTATATTGAGCGTCATTACAATCGGGCCAATCGTTCCGTCAGAAGATCGAAAAATCCGTTCGCATCAATATCACCAATGAAATGGGCGTTGGCGTTCCGGTCTGTTACCCCCCACCAGTCGGCGACGGTCATCCCGCGTGTCAAAGCCGAGCCAGTCTCGATTTCTACGTTGATCTGGCGTCCTGAAAATAGTTCGGGTTGGATCAAATAGGCCGTGACGCACGGGTCATGCAGGGGCGCGCCATCAGAGCCGTATTTCTCTTTATCGAATCGTTCGAAGAAATCAGTCATCTGTGCAACTGCCCTCCCAACGGGGCTGCCGATTGCGCGAAACGCATCGTTTCGGGCTTTGGTGACCAGCGCCTTGTGGGTAACGTCCAAAGGCATCACAGTAATCGGAGCGCCACAGGCAAACACAACAGCGGCGGCTTCGGGATCAACGTAAATGTTAAACTCCGCAGCGGGAGTTATATTGCCAACTTCGAAATAGGCACCGCCCATCAATACAATCTCTTGAACGCGTGATGCGATGTCAGGGGCTTTACGCAATGCCATTGCAATATTGGTCAACGGTCCCAGAGGACACAGAGTTACCGTGTTACTAGGTTGCTCGCGCACAGTCCGGATAATAAAATCGACGGCGTGATCTGGCTGAAGCGGCATCTTTGGGTCCGGCAAGTCAGGCCCGTCCAGCCCCGTTTTTCCGTGTACGTGTTCTGCCGTTACTAAAGGGTGCACCAGCGGGTGACTGCATCCGGCATAAACTGGAATATCTGTTCTGCCGGCCAGTTCGCAGACGATGCGGGCGTTTTTCTGGGTGAGATCAAGAGGTACATTGCCAGCAACAGCAGTGATCCCAAGCACGTCAATTTCTTCGGGCGAGGCGAGCGCCAGAAGAATGGCCACAGCATCATCTTGCCCTGGGTCGGTATCGATTATGATTTTTCGTGCTGTCATCTGCTTGCGGCCTTCTGCGTCACATTGCCAAGAGAACTTAAGTTGCATTGCAGTGCAAGCAACCATTCAGCAAAAAGATAACCGCCGCAGCCTAAGGGCTACGACGGCTGTCCTTGCGAATTTCGTTTTTAGCCGTCGAAATCGACTTCTTCGGTAAGCCGCAGCGCGGTTGAACGGTGCTGTGCAAGCGTCATGAGGTTCACGTCATCTGCGGTGAATGTTCCCCAGCTTTCCACCAACA
>Ga0181568_10005527_pt1 | contig 11132 bp, 6 predicted proteins | sample 101ome_20_FD_133758 | JGI IMG/M metagenome (GOLD analysis project Ga0181568, IMG submission 133758) | Coastal salt marsh microbial communities from the Groves Creek Marsh, Skidaway Island, Georgia - 101404AT metaG (megahit assembly) | ecosystem: Environmental > Aquatic > Marine > Intertidal zone...
AAGAATTTGATGAAATTTCTCCCTCCGCTACCTTCGTTCTGAGAGAGTATCCCTCTGGTAAAGACTTGTTATCATTAAGGTACTTTTCAATCATTTCTCTTTCGCTCTTCGAAAGTGACCAAGAAAGCTCATTCTCACTTAATTCATTTGATGATTCAATTCTTGCTTTTGCTTTTAAATCACCAAACTTTTGTAAATCCTTAGGATAATTCTTACCATATTCACCAGCGTTGACATGCCATTCAGCTTTGGATTCTGATGCAAAGTAGTAATTGTCCGTCTTGAACAAGTAAAGAGCATAGCAAATAACTGCAAGAATTGGAAACAATGAAGCCAAGGTAACAACACCAAAACCGGTGTTACTTGACCCTCCCGTAGAAACGATTCGGCAAACTCCAATACCAAGTGCTAGAACAAGTGGAACGGTTACTGGACCTGTGGTAACTGCACCGCAATCCCATGCCAGACCAAGAACATGTTGAAGTCGGTCATCAGAAAATTGCATATATAGAGTAAGACAAGAAAGAATTATAACACCCATGTAGATGAAAGGTTTAAGCGACCAACCTTTGTAAAACCTTAAAACACCTAACAGCACGGCAATGCCAACACCCACTCCTACACAATTAACTAAAAGTCCTGCACCTGTATTTAGGATAGTCCAAAGCAATGGAGCAGCTGTCGGATCAACGCCAGCACCAGCTGCACGTAAAACCCCAATAGCAGGCTCGGCGAAAGTTGCAAAGGCACCTAAAACAAATCCAAATGCTAGACTAGTGGGCAAACATGGAATACCAGCAATTTTTTTTCTAGGTAAAGTTGAACCCAAAATTTCACCAAGAGGCATTAAACCTAATCTCAATCCCTCCATGAAAAAAGCCAGTCCAACAATCACAATTAATATACCAACTGCAATCATTAGGGAGTACACAATAGGTAAACCAAGAACAAGTATTTGAAATACCACCAAGTACATGATAATAAACCATACACATTGTATTTGTTCTATTACCTTGTCCTTTGCGAATGATAACAAAATGCTCAATTTCTGTTTTAAAGAAAGTTGAAGCTTAGTTTGGTCAGATGATTGTTCTGGAGCCATGGTGTGTGTGGGTTAAGTTAAAATTTACAACAAAGAGAATTTAGAAATGGTGCAATCTTTAAAATCAAAGACTCCAAGCCGAATTTGCCAATGTTAAAGAAACTTTATTGCTACCACTTCTCAACGATACGGGAACATTCCAGGTAACACCAACTTTCCCCAAAGTCGCAGTTCCTATAATAAAATGCTTTCCAGTCCTCAGATTATTTAATTTTGCAAAGCCATCTACATCAGTTCTCACACGCTTTCCAACTCCCTTTTCTACATTAGCTAACAATGCAGCACGAATAGTTTTTTGTGTATTTGGATATAAAAAAGGATTTTCTCTGGACCTTGCCCATAGTTCCCCAAACGATGAGATTCCTTGAAATTTTTCAAGAGAAAGTGATTTCTCGTCCTGTAATGCATTCTCGAGGGAAAGTGGTAAAACAAAAAATTCAGTAAAAAAAGCTTCTTTGTTCCTTCCACTTAAAGAAGTAACGACAGCGTCAAACTCAAGAGAACATGTTCCAGTACCTGATGATGGATAAGTTATTGAAGAAATTTCGCTTGGAGAAAATTTTTGAATAGCATCAGTTGAATTCTTTATAGTTCCCGCAGAAATACCGTAAGAAAAGGTTTTTTGCGGTCTTTCGAGAATCTTAGATCTTGGTGAAACTTCTAACTCACTTATGCGCCCCTCCAGCGAGTTATTTTGAAATCTTAAGTTATCTAGCTCCTTAGATTTAAGTATTAGAGTATTCTTTAATTTCATGACCTCTCTCTTCAAGAGATCTATCTGGGAATAATTAGAATCATCATCAAAATTAGTATCTTTTCCCGTTTTGCTCATAGACTTAATTCTTTTTATTTCATTAAGAAGTTCGTCATTAATCGTGGAGAGAGATGCAATAGTTTGGTCTTTAGTAAGATTAATCTTCCTAAGATTATTTATAGATTTTTGGTGCTCATTGACATTTTCTTCAAGCTTCTTTAAAGCCGCTTCTGCCTCTAAATCCCTATTTACATCTAATGTACGACTAAAAGCATCAGAAATTGTAGACTCATCCTTTAGATCAAGTTTTGAATCACCAATAACTGCAGAATTTTCTTTTTCTAATGAGGTTTTTGCATCAATTTGATTTGACTCATTAGTAGGAGGGGTTGGCGAATTTAGAATATCAACAATATCATAAGTTGTACTATTGTTGCTTAAATCGCTTATTCGAATGTTGTCCGTTATGACTGATGTATCATCAAATACATCAGAATCTTTAGAGCAAGATGCAGACAAAACCACGAGAAATGTGGTAGCAAAAAAGAATAATTTCTTCATACAATTTGGGGTGTGGGAAACTCTATTAACAAAAACTCAATATTATTTTTTGCAAGCATATTGTGAGCCTGACATTCGTTAATTATTGCAACAAATTTGTTCAATTATTAAAAAATTATTATGCTCCAATTAACTCAAGAAGAATCAGAGTTATTATCTCAAGAAAATCAGTTCTTAAAAAAAACAATTTTTAGTTTAAGAACTGAAATGGAGAAGTTGGTGCATGAGCAAAGTGCGATGTTTCAATCCAAAACTGTTGAGTACTCAAATGAAACAAATGAATTAAAAAAAGTTATTAATGCTCAAAGATTAGAAATTGATTCGGCCAATGCGAGATTAGTTGAAGAAGTCCAGAAAGCTACTTCTCAATATTGCAATGAAAACACCTCACTATGTGCAGTAATTAAAGAATTAAGGCATGAACTTGAATTTCAAAAAGCTAATTTAGAAGACAAAATTCAAAAATTCAAAAGTGATTCAAATAAAGAAATTTTGCAACTTCAAGAAAATGTAGTTGAGGCAAGGAGCGCCATAGAACAAGCAGAAACCGAAAAGCAAGATATCGCACAAAATACGAAAAGGGAATCAATTCAAGAAATTAATCAACTTAGAGAATCTAGTGAACAATTAAGAAATAAGATCGATAATCTAAAAGCAGATAATGAACAAAGCATCCAAAAAGTTAGATCGAATTATACATTAGAAATTAATGCTCTTAAAAAAACTATAGAAAATTTAAGATATGAAATTGAAAGTGCTGAGAACAAAAAAGATGACGCTATCCAGCAAGCACAATCTGCGAGCCTAGGAGAAATATCATCCCTGAAAGCTAGCTTACTTCTGGCAAGAGAGAGACTGGAAAGAAATAAAGCCATTCAGGAAGAACAAATTCAAAAAGTATCAAGTAAAAGTTCCCAGGAAATATTATCTTTAAAATCAACCATACAGTCTTTAAGGAGCGAATTAGATAACGCGTCCGATAGACAATCTGAAGCGGTCCAGAATGCACATTCTCAAAACCAAAATGAAATAAAACAACTAAAATCATCCCTATTATTAGCGAGAGAAAATTTGGAAAGACTTAAAGCAAAAGAGGATGATCGAATACAAAAAATACAAGCAACTTCTCAAATTGAAATCAGATCTTTAAAAGATACCATTTCTGAACTTAGAGGGGAACTTGAAGGTACATTTGTTGAAAAAGAAGAAGCAATTCAACAGGCTCAATCAATTGCACAAAGTGAGATAAAACAGTTAAAAATGTCCCTTGCGATGGTTCGGGCAAACTTTGAAAACGCTAAGGCGAGAGAAGAAGATAAAATTCAAAAAGCAGTAGCACAATCCAACAAACTGATAGAGACTCTTCAGAATACAATTTTTGAACTCCGTCAGGAAATTGAAAAAGGAATTTCTGATAAGGAAGTTGCTATCCAGCAGGCAACTAGTATCAATAATCAGGAAATCAGACAGCTCAAGAACTCACTTCTCACATTACGTGAACAACTGGAGAAAACCAAGAACGATGGGATTGATTTAATTCAAAAGGCCACGCAGGAGAAAGAAAGCGAAATACGATCATTAAAGAATCTAACCACATCCCTTAGGGAAGAGTTAGACAAAGCTAAAGTGAAAGAAGAGGAAAGTATTCAACTGGCCTATTCGAAAAATATAACTGAAATTAGCCAGTTAAAGAATTCGATTCAAAAATTAAGAGATCAGCTTGAATCATCGAAATCCCGCCAAGATGATTTAATTCAAAAAAATACTGTGAAATACGAAGCTGAAATTTCTACGAACAGGGAGACTATAAGAAGCCTTCGCGAAAGTATTGAAAATAATCAACTAAAAGAAGAAGAACTTAGACAAAAAATAAGTTCACAATTTGTTAGTGAAATAAAACTTTTAAAAGAAAGCCTGGGGAATGCTAGGGGCAAAATCGAGCAGTTGGTAATTGAAAAAGAAACTGCTTCACAAAATATTGCATCGGAAAAAGAAAATGAAATAAAACTTTTAAAAGAACATATAGAAAATTTAAGGTCTGAAATTGAGGGTAAGGACATTGAAAAAGAAGAAGCTATACAAAATTCTCTGCTCTCACTTGCGAAGGAAAATGAACACTTGAGAAATTCTGTTAACTTACTTAGAAACCAAATCGATAACTTACAGGCGAGAAAGGATGAACAAACTCAAAAAGCAATTTCCCAAACCTCAAATGAGATTAAAAACCTAAAAGAAAGTTTATCCTCACTTAGAAATGAATTAGACAAAGCTGAAATAATAAAGGAAGATGCCATACAAAAAGCAGTGTCATCTCATCAAAGAGAAATAAATCATTTTAAAAGAATGGTTAATGCTTTAAGAGATGAAATCGACTTAAAAAAGAATTTACACGAAGAAAGCTTACAAAAAGAAAGCCAACTAAAAACCACGGAGTTTAAACAACTTCAGGAAACCATAATCGAATTAAGAGCTGAACTGGAAGATACAAATGCAAGATAATTTACCACCCCAAAAAGATACCCCCTCACATCCAAAATCCAAAAGAACTGCTAGGTTTTCTGACATGTTACTGCAGGTCACTACTGACCTTGCTAAAACCAAAAGTCTGGATGAAGCCCTAGAAACCCTTGTCAAAATAACTACCTCTACGATTGGTGCGGAACGAGGAACTATTTTTCTAAACGATCCAGCAACTGGTGAGCTTTACTCAAGAATTGCACAAGGCAGTTTCAGAAGAGAAATTCGAATCTTGAATACCAAAGGTGTAGCTGGTTGGGTATTTACTAATAATAAAGGCGCCATCATTCCAGATGCATACAAAGACGATCGCTTTAATAAAGCCGTTGATGTAAGGACGGGGTTTAGAACAAAGAGTATTCTCTGTGCCCCCCTTCGTACAGTTTCTGGTGAGGAAATTGGGGTATCTCAAATTCTCAATAAAATAGATGGCGAATTCAATCAGGATGATCTTGACCTTCTCGAGGCAATGACCGAGCAAGCAGCGATTGCAATTCAAGGTAATATCATTGTTGAACAAATTGAAGCTGCAAGAAAACAGGAACTTGAATTTCTTGATGTTGTTTCACAAGTCTCATCAGAATTAGAGCTCACTCCCCTACTCCAAAAAATCATCACGACAATTTCAACAATGCTTGATTGTGAAAGAGCGACCTTGTTTATAAATGATGAAAAAACAAACGAACTTTACACTGAAGTGGGGGAAGGACTTGATGAAAAATCTGTCATTAAATTCCCAAATCATCTTGGCATAGCCGGGACTGTATTCACAAGTGGGAAACCAGTTAATATACCACATGCCTACGCAGACCTTAGATTTAATCCCGGATTTGATAAAAAAACTGGATTTTTCACACGATCTATTTTGTGCATGCCAGTATTTAACAAAGAAGGAAAGACTATTGGGGTAAGTCAGGTACTAAATAAAAAAGGCGGTTCCTTTAATGCTGAAGATGAAAAACGTCTTGCTGCATTCACATCTCAAATCTCGATGGGTATCGAGAATGCCAAGCTTTTTGATGATGTTCAAAGTCAGATGAACTACTCACAAAGCATTCTCTCAAGTATGCATGATGCAGTTCTTACTTTTGACGAGAATTCTGTAATTAAGACTTGTAACCCGGCAGGTCTAAAAATTCTTAAAGTTCCTCATGAAGCTGCTATTTTGGAGCAAGAGGCATCAATTCTTTTCAATGGACCCAATGAATGGTTAATTAAAAAACTCGAATCTGTTGAAGAAACAGAGGAATTCCTGGACGCAGAAATTCAAATTGAAGGTGAAACCCTATCAGTCAATATTACACTTACTCCTCTATTAGGTAAACAAGGTGGTGGAGACAGAATTGCTAAAGAAACTCAAAAGGAAGTGACTTTAGATCCAGCAGATAAGAGAAAACATCGAGTAGGTCAACAAATCATTGGTGCAATGCTGATGATTGAAGATATCAGTTCAGAAAAGCGAATGAAATCTACCATGTCTCGATACATGGATCCCGAACTAGCAGATCAACTAATGGCTGCAGGGAGTGAAAATGAGGATATAATGGGTGGCAAGCAAAGTGTTGGAACAGTCCTTTTCTCCGATGTTCGAAGTTTTACAACCATAACCGAAGAACTTGGTGCGCAGGGAACGGTTAAATTGCTGAACGACTATTTCACAATAATGGTCGACTGCATTACAGATGAAGGAGGTATGCTCGATAAATTTATTGGTGATGCGATGATGTGTATTTTTGGAACTCCAGTTCCACATGATGACGATCCTGACCGTGCAGTCAGAGCTGCCATTCGCATGATGACTGATCTTAAAACATTTAACGATAAAAGAGCATCAGAAGGCAAAATGCCGATTGATCATGGAATGGGAATAAACACAGACTCCATTGTGTCGGGTAATATTGGATCCCCCAAAAGAATGGACTACACCGTTATAGGAGATGGAGTTAACTTAGCAGCTAGGATAGAAAGTGCCTGCAAACAATATGGTGCACACATACTTATAAGCGAGTTCACTCATAAGGCTGTTAAGGCTACCTATCGGACAAGACCCGTTGATTATGTTATTGTAAAAGGGAAAACTGAGCCCGTAGGAGTCTACGAAGTCTTGGATTTTCATGACGATGAATCTTATCCAAACTTAGTTGAGGCACTCGGCTTATTTAACGACGGATATCGCTCTTGGAATATTGGGAAATGGGACCAAGCGATAAAACTCTTTAATTCTGTTTTAAAAATCAATCCGGGTGACAAAGCAGCACAACTTTACATTGATCGTTGTAATCACATGAAAAAGAATCCGCCCAAAGGTACTTGGGATGGCGTTTGGGTAATGACGAGTAAATAAATATGTCAATGGATGCCAAAAAACATCTGCTTAAGGCAATTGAATTGGATGCAAATTATGCCGAAGCTTACTATGAACTTGGACTTCTTTTAAAAAATGAAGGTGATCTTAAAAAATCACTTGAGAGTTTTCAAAAGGCAGTAAATTTAAAGAATGATTTCGCTGAAGCTCAATGTGAACTAGGTATTGCGTTAACTGAGGATGGAGAACATGAAAGTGCTCGAAATCACTTCCTAAATGCACTTGAAATTAACCCAAATTACGCGGACGCATATTTTTACTATTCACTACTATTAATTGAAATTAAGGATTATGAAGAAGCTAAAAACAACTTTGATAAAGTAACAGAGATTGATCAAAATTTTGCTCCCGCTTATTACTATAAAGCAACTTTACTAACCAGTGCGGATGATTATGAAGATGCCAGAAAAAATTATGAAACCGCTATTGATATTGATCAAGGATATACAGATGCACACTACTCATTGGGCAAACTCTTATCAGGGGGACAGGCTACCAATAAAGATGGTTCATTAGTTGACAAAACAAATTTACCAGAAGCTAAGTTATGTTTTCAAAAAGTGCTTAAACTATCACCCGAACACCCGAAAGCACATTACAACCTATCAAAAATTCTTGTATTTGAGAATAACTTGAACTTAGCAAAAACTCATTTGCTTAAAGCATTAAAAATTGACCAAAAATACTCGAAGGCACATCACCTCATTGCAAGTGTATATGAAAAATCATCCAATATTAAGTTAGCCAAAAAACATTATTGGGACTCAATCAAATACTTCCCCGAAAATGCAGTTTCACATTTTCGACTAGGCATAATACTTGGAGGCGAGGGAGAAATTAAAGAAGCTGAAGATCACTTAAAAAAAGCTGTCTCCATAGACCCGCAGCATGAAAAAGCTCACTTTCACTTGGCATTAGTATTAAGGAATTATGATGACCCAAATTTAGCAAAGAAACACTTTTATAAAGCCCTAGAAATCAATCCTGAATATTCTCTTGCTTATTATGAATTAGCGCATCATGTAGAAAAAAATGGTGATCTTAATGAAGCAAAAATTCATTTTCAAAAAGCATCGGATGTGGATCAGAACTTTGTTGAAGCATACTTCAATCTGGCACGTATTCTAAAAAGTCCATCGGAATATGATCAGGCAATTAGAAATTATGAAACAGCACTGGAAATTAATCCTAATTTTGCTGAATGTCATTATTGGTTTGCAAAAGCATTAAATTCAGGAGAAAGGCTTAAAAGCGATGGTAGTTTGGTGAAAGAACCAAACATTAAAAAAGCTGAGAAGCACTTTTCAATAGCTACCAAACTAGATCCGAAGTTTTATAAGGCCTACTATAGATTAGGGCTAATTCTTAAGGAACAAGGCGAATACATAAAGGCGTATAAAAATTTCGAACGAGCAATTAAGCTCAATCCATCTTTTTCAAAAGTACATTATAGCATGGCAGTTTTATTAATGGATAAAAAAGGTGGTTCAATTATTGAAAAGAATCTAAAACAAAAAAACTCGAAATCGTATAAATAAAATTGTGTTACCCATAGTGAAAAAACACATTTGATTTGCAAAAGTTACGCACAGAAGCTCTCAAACACTTGAGTTTAGCGATTGAGAACGATCCAAGGCACATTCCCTCAATTGCATTAATGTGCCAAACTCTTTTAAAAGAACAAAGATTTAGAGAAGTTAATAAAGTTCTCGATCAGGTTTCAGTTGATAAGAAAAATGACGTTGAAATTATTTATATTAGGACAAAACTTTTTTATCTTACAAACGATACTAGTAAAGCAGTCATCGAGTTAGAAAATATTCTTTTCAAAAAAACACTAGATATAAAATTCTATGAACTCGGTCTTTTGATTTATAAAAAAAATGAAAACTTTACTAGTCAACAGAAGATGCTAGAGAAGATTGTTGAACTAGATCCATTAAACGGAATTGCACATCTAGAATTTGGAAAATTAATTAATGATCCAGCAGAATTTGAAAAAAAGAAATTACTTTTGGAAATTTCACTCGATCTATTACCAGAAAATTCTGAACCCGCTTGGGAACTAGCAAAATATTATAAAGATATTCTTTTTCATGATTCACAGGTGTTGAACAATTCTGAATACTATCATAATTCTAAAAAATATTATAAGATAGCTCTAAAAAATGATGAAAATAATTATCAATATATTTTAGACCTAGGTAAACTTGAGTTTAAAAATAACAAATATGATAATGCCCAATTTGAATTTAAGAAATTATTATCTACAGTTTTCAAACAAGAAGCGTCCTACTTTTTGGCATTGATAGACAAATCAAAAGATAAACTAAAATCAGCAGAGGATCATTTTTCCAAAGCATTTGGATCAAGAAGGTACAAGAGTCGTGCAATGCTTGAATTTTGTAAACTTAAAATCGATCAAGATGATTATAAATCAGCAAATCAATATATTCAAAAAACATTAGAATACTTAGAAACTGATGAACATGAAAATTTCAAAATTTCAAAATCATTAAGTCATAAAAATGACTTTTATGCGGCTCGTAAATTTTTGAAAAAAGCTCATACATTTAAAAAAATGAGGGGGCATGCGATTGTCATACAATACAAGATTTTCTATAAACTCGAAAAAAAAAGACAGTCAGACCTTCTTCATAAGTCTATTTCTGTGTATAATCAAAATGCACTAGCCTATTACGAACTTGGTAGGATTGAAAAAAACTCAAAGAAATATGAAAATGCGAAGTTATACTTTGAAAATGCATGTAATTACGATTGGGATCATATAGATTCACACTATCAATTATCAAATATAGAAATTATTTTGAAAAATTTTAAAAGTGCACTTTATCACATTGAAATTGTGTACAATATTTGCCCAGAGTTCAAAGACGCCAAAAAGATATTGTCTAAACTTAAGAATCCTTAAGGTTTTCTAAATTATCTTTTTTCTTAGCAAAATGAGAAAAAGGTAGACTCAAAAAATAAAAACAGCCCAATGAAAAAAGAAATATCCATGTTTCTTTCATAAAAATTGCCACGCCCAAGCAAACTGACAATAGAACAATCAATGCCTTGTTGGAAGCAACATTAAATCGAACATTTCTGAAAGAAAATGTGGCAAGATTGGATACCATTAAGGCTGAAACTATAAATACCCAAACTATTATCCATATTGGGTAAGAAGAAACTGCAATATCAGACCCAAACCTAATTAATATAAACTCAAAACCAATTGGCATCAAAAGAAGGCCGGCGGCGGCGGGAGCAGGAACGCCCATGAAGTAATTTTTACGACTTGTATTATCAGAGCTAGCCAAGTGCATAACATTAAACCTGGCTAAGCGAAATGCGTTGCAAGCAGCATAAAACAAAAAAGGTATCCAATACCATTCAAGTAAATAACGAGTTTCGCTGGCAATGAGCGGTTCACGAATCCACAAAAAAGTAATTATTGCAGGTGAAACTCCAAAGCTAATGGTATCCGCAAGACTATCTAATTCTGCACCAAATGGAGTAAATGCTTTTAGTAACCGAGCGGACAAACCATCAATCATATCAAAGCACGCAGCTACGAGTATACAAAAGACAGCGTTTTGCCAATCACCATCCAGGGCAAACCGAATACCAGTTAACCCAGAACACAAACCAACCGTTGTAAAAATGTTAGGAAGTAATTTCGCTAGCGAAATCTTCTTCGGATTTAGTTTTTCCTCACTCTTCACGCATAAAAACTACTTGCTAGCTTGCGAGAATATCTCCTTGGAGGAACTAATTCTGCACCATAGGAACGATTTATAATTCGTTGCCATAATTCATCAGTTTGATTA
>Ga0181568_10005539_pt1 | contig 11109 bp, 10 predicted proteins | sample 101ome_20_FD_133758 | JGI IMG/M metagenome (GOLD analysis project Ga0181568, IMG submission 133758) | Coastal salt marsh microbial communities from the Groves Creek Marsh, Skidaway Island, Georgia - 101404AT metaG (megahit assembly) | ecosystem: Environmental > Aquatic > Marine > Intertidal...
ATCGTTACCATAAAACTTCACCCGCACAAAAAAGGAACTTCTGTAGAATTGCGACACACCAATATTCCGGAAGATGATTTTGACGATTTTGTAGAAGGTTGGGACGAGTCTTACTTTGGTAATGTGATTGAATTTGTAGAAGACGACGGTTCAGATTTGTAAGACCATGCAGGCTAAAAATAAGACCCAACCTATAGACGATAGCGTTGTCGACTTCATTGAAAGTCAGCCGGAAAAACGCAGACCGGATTGCTATCAACTTATCGATTTTTTCAAAGAAGTTACCGGCGAGAAACCAGTCATGTGGGGCAAGAGCATGGTTGGTTTTGGGAAGTACCATTATGTGTATGATTCCGGGAGAGAGGGCGATATGTTTCTAGCTGGATTTTCTCCTCGCAAGCAAGCACTTACAATTTATGTGATGGCCGGTTTTGGAAACAGTGACATTATGAGCCGTCTTGGGAAATTCAAAACAGGTAAAAGTTGTCTTTACGTTAATAAACTTGAGGACATCGAAATGGACGTCCTCAAAGAATTGACTGAACACAGTATTGCTGTGATCAATAAGAAATATCCTGGTTAATGCACTTTCGCGCTAAATGGGTTAAGCAGTCCGCTATAAGAAGTTAAATCTACTTTGAGCGCACCCACCCAGATTTCAGTTTTTACTCGAACCGGAATTCTATTTGCGTCGTCAGATACCCAAATGGTCATGTCATCTTCGTCTTTAAAAACCCGATCAACTACCAATTGAGGTCTGAGCTTAATACATCGCACTTTTCCTACATCCGTTTTGATGGTCTCTTTCCCTAGGTACTTAAACTTTAAATTGTAGATTTTCTGGTCGAGATAAATGTCCAAAGGGAAGGTCTGTCCTATATAAGCCTTTGAGAAATCAATTGTTCTTGCGTAATACGTTCCACTTACTACATCTTGCACATACACCGGCATATCCATGTTCTTTTTTAAACCGCGCAATTTGCCGTGTCCGTGATCATAGAATACGAGGTCTTTATCCCGATAGTTGTCTTCTCGAACTGTTTTGAAGTACTTCAGTGGAGCTATGCCTCCGGTGTCAACATAAGACTCGAAACGATCACGAACCGTGTACATCCAGTCAAAGTTTTTATGGGATTTGCCGTAAGCTACAATATGGTAAGTAGGACGATTGTCTACCATGACTGCAGTGTCGTCTACCTTCATGGATATGTGTGCGGCGTTTAACCAGCCGTAATGGACTCGGTAGTTCAATCGTTCTCCATAAGAGAAGGCTGTGTTGTTCATGTCTCGGAACTGAAAGTAATCCGTATCCTTCATGGTGAAACTGAAGTTCAATCCCACAACAAGAAACGGAAGCAGGTATTTTACAAGTGATCTCATACGGGTCTTTTTATCTAACACTTCTTAGATAACAAATAGTATTCCATCTCCTTTCACTTCTGTCCTGTTTCTGCAAGATAGCTGATTAAGAGCATGTTTGTTATCTCAGGTTCTCCTATATCTTTGCTTGAAAAGCACAATACATTGAGGTCTTCGTTCGTAATTCTGTTCACTTTTTTGTCTACAATTTCCTACGGTCAATGGAATAATTCGTTCTTTGATCAGGAGCGTAATGATACCTCAGTTGGTAGCTTTCGGATTTTTGTTGAGAACCTCAATTACGTACGTAATACTGAATATAAGACGGATATAACGGAAGGAAGAACGTTGTTGGGTTTCCAGCTATGGCCGGAATTAAACTATCAATTGGGTGCAGGAACCCAAGTAGCGCTGGGTTGGTATTCACAACGTGACTTTGGTGGCGAAAACTGGAGAACAAATCATCCTACGTTTTACATCCAGCATCGCAAGAATTCACATCTTTTCAGGTTCGGGACATTAATGGGCGCAACACAGCACCAAATGATTGAACCCCTCTACGATCCGGAGAATGTGATTGATAATCGACTTGAAGAAGGATTCCAATATTTTAGAAATACCAAACGCCTCGACACTGAGTTATGGCTCAACTGGGCAAAAGCCATTTATCGTAACAGCCCGTTTCGAGAGGAGTTTACTGCTGGTTTGAGAGGTGAGCTGGTTCTGCTGGATCAGGAAAAACACAAACTAACCGTTCCGGGAACTCTCCTTGCGTTTCATAAAGGTGGCGAGATTGATACATCCAAAATGCAAGCCGAGAGTAGGTACAACATGTCGTACGGTCTGCGATACTGTTTTAAACCTAATGATTTCATCGACTCAATAGATGTTCGCGGTTATGGATTAAACTATGAAGATGTTTCGCCCAAACCAATTAATTACGTCAATGGTCTTGGTCAGTACCTTTCCGTCGCAATGTATGCGCGAGGATTCGGTGTGATGTTGAACTATTACGATGCACACCAGTTTCACAATCCATCGGGCGACCCGGTATATAGATCGGTCTCAATACGGAATCCATTATACATAAGGGACTATCGAAAAGTAGGGATGTTACGTGCAAGTTGGGAAACACAAATGGCGGAAAACATGCGCTTCATGTTTCGCGCAAACATCATGAGGGAGTTTAATCAATCCACTACAGACGTTATTGCAGAATTCTACATTCGATGGACTCCTGAATTCATGATAAAAAAAGGATGACGGTCCCTGAGCGATTCACATCAATAAAGGGCAATAATGACTTGTTGCAGCAAGTTATTGATCAGCTTAATAAAGACGTGCATGGATTCATGAACGAGTTTAAGTGGGAGGATGCTGAAGATGCATATCAGAACTTTGTAGTTGCCGTAGAAAAGGAGGTGAAAGCACTCTCGCGCAGCCAACTCATGCAGGTGCTTTACCGAATTGATATTTCAGAGCAAAAAATGCGACTCGTTTGGACACTTGAGGAGGAGAACCAAAACACTAAAATCACTCAGCTTATTCTTGACCGAGAGTTGCAGAAAGTACTTACGCGACTGGCGTATAAAAACCGCAACAACTAGCTTTGCTGCACAATCATACCGGTATGAAAATCTATCACAACCCGCGTTGTAGCAAAAGCAGACAAGCCCTCAATTTACTTACGGAATCTGGGAAATCACCTGAGATTGTTGAATACCTCAAGAATCCAATAAGTGAGTCCGAACTTAAGTCGGTAATCAAAAAATTAGGTATCGAACCCATTGATTTAGTGCGCAAAGGGGAAGCTATTTACAAAGAGGAGTTCAAGTCAAAAGACCCATCCACCGTTGATTGGATTAAGGCAATGGTCGATTACCCAAAGCTGATGGAGCGTCCAATCGTGGTAAGTGGAGAGAAAGCTATTATTGGTCGGCCACCGGAAAACGTGCTGCAACTGTAGTTATTTCCAACGCTTCAAACTTCGGGCAGGGAATATCCACTCCGGAGTTATCAGCTCTTTTGTTTCATCCCATGAGTACCAGCACGAATTCTGGTTTGTGTTCGGATTTTGAAGAATGTGAATACTCTGGGCGGGCATGTAACTCTGTGCAAGCATAAACTGGCGGTCCCCATTCGAGTCAACAACAACGTCCATAACGGTAACAGCATGGCCGTATGGTCTTCCGGTTTGGTGAAACACGTCGCCGGGTTGAATATCAGAAAATGGAATGGGCTCAACTTCTTTATCCATGGATGCTGTTCCGGCGTATGAATAAACTAAGTTGAGGTACTTTCTGAAAGTCGAATAAGAAGAATCCGGTTTTGCAATACGATTCCACTGTACGTGATTGTTTACTATTCTACCGCGATACCCGTATGCGTATTTACTCCAGGCCGCGTAATCACCATTCGTGAAATGAAACCCAATTTCATCATGTCTTCCGGAATGATACAAGTAATCTGCTCTTAACCTCATCACCGCATCTGCACATTGCTGTAGGTTTCTTGTACCGACATCAATATCCAATACACGATACTGTGCATGCTGATTGCCTTTCTCCTGTCCGTTAAACAAGTACACAATATTGTCTGATTTTAGAGACAACTGACGGAAATAATTACCGATGTGGTTTGAGTCAACCGAAAGTCGTTCAAATCCTTCTGGAGGAGGAATTTCACCAATTGATGTTATTGGAACTTCAGTAACCGTTTCTTGCACCGGTTTGTCCTGTTCTTCGTGTATAGTCGTGTCTTGCGATTGCCCACTGCAGCTCAAACACAGCACGCTGAGGAGCGAGACTAAGATTAAACTGATTTTGGGTAGTTGGTAAATCATGATTGCAATTTATATCAGAACGTTCTCTATCGCGTTTTATGTTTAGTCTCTCTCGTTGAAAAGTTATCACACAAACGCGAGTTAGAATTGATAAACTTGCGGGTACGCTTATTGTATCAATTCGCAGTAGTCGGTTATGACCCAACTTTTTCTTAGACATATCATCCTTGTATTGCTCCTTTGTGTTTATGCGGCAGGTTATTCTCCCAACTTGAATGAAGATTCAACCAACTGGGTAGAAGAAACCTACAAGTCGATGACTCTTGACGAGCAGATTGCTCAACTGATGATGATTGAAGTGAGACCAACCTACGGAAAGGCTCACTTGGACAAGGTAAGAGCCGATGTGAATCGATACAAAGTAGGTGGTTTGATTTTCTTCAAAGGGGATGCCCTAGAGCAAGTAAAACTCACAAATGAGTTACAGAAGGCGTCTAAGGTTCCGATGCTGGTTGCGATTGATGGAGAGTGGGGTTTGTCGATGCGTTTAGCGAATACAACAAAGTTTCCATATCAAATGGCTTTGGGAGGAATCAAGGACAACGATATCATTTTTGATATGGGTCGTGAGATTGGTCGTCAGTGCAAACGCATGGGAATCCATGTAAACTTTGCTCCTGTAATTGATGTGAATAACAACCCGAACAACCCGGTCATTAATTACCGTTCATTTGGTGAAGACAAACGAAATGTAGCAGCAAAGGGTTGGGCTTATGCCAAAGGAATGCAAGTGGAAAATGTTATGGCCTGTGCCAAACACTTCCCTGGACACGGAGATACCGATGTAGATTCACACAAAGACCTTCCGGTCATTAATCACAGCCGTGAGCGCCTAGATTCTGTTGAGTTATACCCTTTCCGCTCTCTAATAGATAGTGGAGTTATGAGCGTTATGACGGCGCATTTGTACATACCGGCAATAGATCCAACGCCTAAGTCTGCGATTTCCATATCGGAGAAAGGAATAAATGGTTTGTTGCGAAAAGAGCTCGGTTTTAACGGGATCGCCTTTACCGATGCCCTCACCATGCAAGGCGTGGCTAAATATCACCAACCGGGTGGACTGGAGCTTAAGGCGTTGAAAGCAGGCAATGATATTCTACTGGGCCCAGGGAATGTTGGAAAAAGCATCGAGCGAATTAAGCAAGCCATTGAAACCAAAGAAATCGATATGGCCTATGTCGAAGCAAAAGTGAAGAAGATTCTTTATGCAAAATATTGGGCTGGCCTGAACAAGTTTGAACCGATTAAGGAGGATAGCCTGTTCGAAGACCTGAATACAAACTACGCTGACTTCCTACTCAGTCAACTTATCGAAAAACAGATATGTGTGGTGCAGGATCGCGACAGCTTGCTCCCGTTGCCCATGAACAGTGGAAAATCGATTGCGACCATTTCCATTGGTGGACAAAGCTTCAATTCGTTTCAAAAAACCTTCGAACGCTACGATAAAGCCACGCACTATCACTTGCCAAAAACCGTTTCAGAGACGGAGATAGCCAACATAGATAAGAACTACAAGAGCTTTGATATCGTGGTGGTGAGTCTTCACCAAACGAGTAAATACCCTCGAAATAACTTTGGGATTCCAACGAGTACGGCCAAGTTTATCAAAGCATTAAACGCGAAGAAGAAGTGCGTTTTTGTTGACTTTGGAAATCCATATAACTTGAAGTCGTTTGACGGGATGAAGACGGTTGTTATGGGGTATGAAGACAACAACGCAAATCATGTAAAAGCTGCACAAGTCTTGTTTGGTGCCTTGGGCGCAGATGCCTTCTTGCCCGTATCCGTTACCAACGATTTTAAACTGTACAGTCACAAAGTAATTGAAGATCTTCAGATTCTTCAATACGGAGAACCCGAGGAAGTAGGCCTCGATTCTGAGAAGCTTAGCAAAATTGATAGCATCGCCAAAGACGCGGTTGCCAAGCATGCAACACCGGGTTGTCAAGTTCTCGTAGCTAGAAACGGAAAAATCGTTTACCAGAAGTCGTTTGGCCACCATACCTATTCATCTACCAGACAAGTAGATAACGATGACCTGTACGACTTGGCTTCGCTTACCAAGGTAAATGCGACAACACTTGCCATCATGAAATTGGTTGAGGACTCGGTAATCAAGTTATCTGATTCGCTGTCGAAATACCTTAATAACCTGGATACGACAAATAAGGATGATATAACCATCAAGCAGGTGTTAACGCACTCAGCGGGTCTTAAAAGTTGGATACCCTTCTACAAAATTGCCACATCAGATCCATTGGTTTACGACACAACATTCTCGACCGTAGCATCAGACAAGTTCTGTATCAAGGTGAATGACCAACTGTATATGTGTCGAGAGTTTCAATCTGTAATATTTGGAACCATCTACGATTCGGAAGTTCGCACTCCGGGTAATTATAAGTACAGTGATTTAGGAATGATTCTGATGCGTTACCTCGTAGAGCAAGTAACACATACATCATTGAACCGGTTTGTTGATAGTGTCTACTATAAACCAATGGCTCTGCGCACTATGACATACAACCCGCTTACGAAATTCGATAAGAAACACATTGTTCCTACTGAGGTTAACGCAGATTTTAGACGAACTCTTATTCACGGTTATGTACATGATCCTGCAGCAGCAATGCTTGGTGGAATTGCCGGTCACGCCGGTTTGTTCTCCAATTCTGGAGATGTAGCAGCAATACTTCAAATGCTAATAAACGGTGGCTACTACAACGGTAAACGATTCTTAAATCCAGAGACCATAAAGGAATTCACCAAATATCAGTATACAAATTCACGACGGGGAATTGGTTTTGACAAACCTGAGCCCAACAGTCGTAAAGTGAATCCGGTTTCAGATTATGCCAGTGCAAATACATTTGGCCACAGTGGATTTACTGGAACTCAAATGTGGGCGGATCCAAAGACAGGCATAGTTTATGTGTTTCTGTCAAACCGAGTACATCCAACTGCAGAAAATAAGAAGCTGGTAAGTATGAGTGTACGAACGAAGATTATGGATGCAATTTATGAATCGATAATCCCTGAGAATTAACTCTGAACCAATTAATAATCATTAAATGAAGAAATGGATTTTAATCGCTGCAGTAAGTTTTAGTATGACTTCTTGCGACACACTGTTGGAGGCAATGGAAACTGCCGACGGGATAATGAATGAAACAACCGGAATCACTCAAGGTGAGGCGGCACAAGGATTAAAAGAAGCCCTTACCAACGGAGTTAGCACCGGGACTGGTTTCCTAGGTAAGACGGACGGATTTTTAAAGAATGCAGCCTATAAAATCATTGTACCAGAAGAAGTGCGCGACGTAGAATCTAAAATACGTAGTAACCCTCTAGCAAATGCATTGGCAGGCAAACACCTGGATAACTTGGTAACTGCAATGAATCGAGGGGCAGAAAACGCAATGGCAGAGGCAAAACCAATCTTTGTTTCAGCCATTAAAGAAATGACAATTTCAGATGCAATCAACATCGTAACCGGTGGTGATGGTGCTGCGACAAACTATCTCAAACGAGTTACTTCTACACAGCTAAAAGAAAAGTTCATGCCGGTTATTAAGTCGTCTTTGGATGGAGTTAATGCAAACAAATATTGGGATCCGGTATCAAAGGCATACAATATGGTGACCAATAAAAACGTAACAACGGATTTGAACGAGTATGTTACCGACTTAGCAATGACTGCGTTGTTTACCGAAATCAAGAAGCAAGAAGATAACATCCGAGCTAATCCGGTAGAACGCACCACGGACATCTTGAAGAAAGTATTTGCTTACGCAGATTCTCGAAAGAACTAAAACCTGGTTTTTTTAGTCTGTTTACCGGAGTCGTTGTAGTATTTCCACGTTCCGGTCTTACGTCCATTTTTATATTTCCCTTTGATGCGTATTTCCCCGTTTCGGTGGTATTCGTAATACTTGCCGTGCATTATGCCATCCTTCGTGTCTGCTTCAATCTCAATTTGTTCAGATCCGGGATACCGTTTGGTGTATACTCCATCTTCAATCCACTCCAGTCTAAACGACTGGTTTCGGACATCGCGTTCCCGAGCATATTGATTGTACATTGCCTCAATCTCATTCATCGGGGTTAAGGATACCGACCCAGGATCTGTTTCCAATCTCAGAAACAAAGCGGTTTTAAATGTGCTGTCCGATGGGTGAAGCGTTAGTCCCAACAAACTGAACGATTTAAAGTATGCCTCACTAGCTTTCAAGGATTCACGAGCATCGCTCTTCGCCATCTTTACGAGTGGCTTGTATAAGTATTGAGGAGATACAAAAGTCGAAATAGCATGACCTTCTTTTTGGTAAAAGGAACTAAACCAATCTTGATTCGAAAGCGTATGTCCATTCTCATAATCTTCAATCATGGAAATTAGAGTAAGCGGACTGTTGCTAAACACCACATAAGACCCAATAAAACAGAAATGAGGTTTATCTATTCGGTCTAAGTATTTACCGAACAAAGCATTGAAAAGGTGTGGTATCTCGGTGTAGTAAATCACAGAAGACCGGTAATCGATTGTCTTGTTGCGAATGGGAGTGCGCTTGCGAATCTGATCTGTAAGTCTTTTCAACCCTTCTTTGGCTTTTTCTGGATTAGCGGCTTTGAACGCAACAAACGCCCCGGCACTTTTGTCGTAACTCACCGGGTTGTTCAATTGTCCAACTGCCAGTTCTGGACCCATCCAGCCAAAGAAATCTCGCTCCAACGATATTCCGAGGAGCAGCTCGAGCCGTTTCTGGTTTGTGCGAAGTGAGTTATTGGATTTTTCTTGAAGTCGATTCAAAAACTTACCCATGTCGGAAACACCTATGCGCGTATACCATGCGGTACGGTTTGATAAAATATCCGATACTTCGATTTTATCTTTCCCAGGGAACTCCAATACCGTTTGGAACAAGGAGTTGTCTTTCCAATTTGGTGTAGAAAGACCTTCAAGCAGCCATTCGTTATCCTCCAAATGCACATTAAACGCACTATTCTGTAACACATCAGCCAGAAGCTGGAGTTCACTTACCTCTCCGGTGAGGTAGCATGAAAGCAATCGATTTAACATGTTATACTGGATGTATACTTGGCCGTTGCCGGAGGTTTTTAATTCATTGAAAGCCAAGTAGTTAGAAGTGATAAAAACAGGCGCTTCAACCATAGATTGATTAATGTAGCTGGTAATGATGTCTTTGGAGTAGCTGCAAACGAGTTGATTTTGAAATTGAACAAAGTGCAGCACATCCTCATCAATCAACGCTCGTATAACATCGTGGCTGTTTATGGATACAACCTCTGATGAATACCCGGATTGGTCGATTACCGCAGTAAGCGTGGTTCGAACGAGATCTGGATTCAGCTGGTTTTGGAGCTCAACGATAAATGCAAAGTCATAACATTCTTTACTATCCGGGTGGGCTGATATGACCAATCTATTGTTTCTAAAAAGCTTTGACAATGCTTGGTTGTCTTGCAATAAAGAATCCAAGTAATCTGCCTCAATCGCTAGATCTTTAAAGCTCTCGTGAGTTTTAAGAAGCTTCCAGATCTCGTGCTCACTAAAATCCTCCCAAGCGTCAATGGGCTCTTCCGTGTCTACAATGTAGAGGGCATCATTGGGAATGAGATTAAACGGGTTTAGACTGTCGGTTTTGTTGATATTGATGTAAACCAATATTGCTGCGACCAAGACAATAGGAATCAGAAGCCATTTCAACTTTTTCATGATGCGTGCAAATTAGGAATAAGCTTGAAAACCTTACTGAAACTAATCTTTAAATTTGGTGTTATCAGATAAGTAACCATAGTACTTTCGCGACGTGAAGAAGTTCTGGAATTGGCTCAAGAAAAAGTGGAAAATCGAAGACGACGTTCGAATGACTAAGATTTTCATAGTTTTTGCGATTACCGGTTCGGCGACCATGGTTGTCCGCAAACAGGTTTACGCCCTTTTGGATATCGATATCAGTCAGCCTGTTTTGGCATTTATCGTCAAAATGGTGATGATATACATTGTATATCAAATCATGCTCTATGTTATTGGGTTGATTTTTGGTGAACGACAATTCTTCACTTGGTTCCTAAAGAAAATGAACTACCGCATGGTAGGTAAAAAGGTTGAATAATGTCAGTAACAAAAGAAGCCATACTAAATGCATTGAGTCATGTGGATGACCCGGATCTTAAGAAAGATTTGGTGACTTTAAACATGATTCAGAACATCGAAATTGAAGACAAGCGTGTTCGCTTTGATGTGGAGTTAACTACTCCGGCATGCCCAATGAAAGATATGATCCAAAATGCGTGTGTAAACGCGGTAAAGCATTTTGTAGATAAAAACCTGGACGTACAACCGAACATGACCAGTAAGGTTACATCCACAAGAGAAATTGCAGAGGTTCTTCCAGATGTGAAAAACATCATCGCTGTAAGTAGTGGGAAAGGCGGTGTTGGAAAATCAACCGTGGCGGTGAACTTGGCTAGAACGCTTGCAGAATCCGGCGCCAAAGTAGGTGTGATGGATGCAGATATCTACGGACCAAGTATCCCAACTTTGTTCGGTCTTCAAGGGCAGAGACCGAGTCAAGTAGACGGGAAAATGGAGCCACTGGTCGCCGACGGAATAAAGGTTGTATCCATTGGTTTCTTAGTTGAAGAAGGAAGAGCAATTGTCTGGCGTGGGCCTATGGCGTCTTCTGCCATCAAGCAATTTGCAACAGATGTAAACTGGGGAGCTTTGGATTACCTCATATTGGACCTACCTCCAGGAACCGGTGATATTCATCTAACTATTGCCAAGCAAGTTCCGGTAAGTGGAGCAGTTGTCGTAACAACACCGCAAGAAGTTGCTCTGGCAGATGCTAAGAAGGCGGTAAATATGTTCCTGAATCCGA
>Ga0181568_10005544_pt1 | contig 11105 bp, 11 predicted proteins | sample 101ome_20_FD_133758 | JGI IMG/M metagenome (GOLD analysis project Ga0181568, IMG submission 133758) | Coastal salt marsh microbial communities from the Groves Creek Marsh, Skidaway Island, Georgia - 101404AT metaG (megahit assembly) | ecosystem: Environmental > Aquatic > Marine > Intertidal...
TATAGCTATACCTATGCAGGAGACATCAACGGAGATGAACGGGGAGGAAATGACCTTCTATACGTTCCAACCCCCTCTCAAATATCTCAGATGAATTTTGCCAATCCTGCAGATGCAAGTGCTTACAATGCTTTTATCGAACAGGACGAGTACTTGAAAAGCCGAAGAGGAAAGTATGCAGAACGTTATGGAGCACTCAGCCCATGGGTGAGCCGCTGGGATGTTCGTTTTTTGCAGGACTACCGAATCCAAAGAAGTTCAGGGAAGACCAATGTTGTTCAATTTAGCATGGATATCCTCAACTTTGGGAACCTAATCAGTTCAGATTGGGGTCTTGTACAACAGCCTAACTCTATTCAGCCTGTGGGTGTTACGGTTACAAATGGGGTGCCGAGCTATACGTTTGATAGCAACCTAGTCGATTCATTTGTTTATGACTCGAGCTTACAATCGAGATGGCAGTTGCAATTTGGATTGCGTTACATCTTCTAGTCATCAATCTAGTAAAACGAAAAAGCCCACAATTCTGTGGGCTTTTTTTAACAGGGATTTTTGCATTATCACCCTATTGCTTAGCAAACTTGGATGTTGCAATGGTTTGATTTCTATCATCAACAACCTTTAACACATACAATCCCTTTGAAAGATGAGGCAAATTCAATGGAATTTGATTTATTCCAGATGAAAAGTCGACTGTCAAATCTTCGACGGTTCGTCCTTGCAAATCGTGTACTAGAGCCATTATCATCGTTAGCCAGACCAAATGTTGAGTCGTTATTTATCCATGGAGAGGGCGAAATCAAATTTCCGCTTACATAGTGAATGGGTTGACTTAGATTTTTATACTTGTAGAAAGTAAATTAGTCAGCGCCTGATCAACCGTATAATTAGCGTATTCGGTTATCCGTGCCTTTGTAATATTAAAAGTTGCTCGTCGCAATAAATGCTTTGCCAATCTTGAGCCAAGTACACCCGAGTAAGGATCTAAAGATGCCATAATTTTTATTTTAAAAATAAATCAGAATGAAATAATGATAAAAATTAATTTGTAAAACTTTTATCATCCTAAGATAAATAATTAGTTAAAAATAACATTGATTAAAAAATTAATACTTTTAAGAGTTAAAAATAAAAAGGCATGACAGCATTTATTGAAAAAGTTTTCTCAGAAAAAACAAAAAAACTGAGCGAACAAATCATCATCAACATTGCGATTTTCAGTTTTGTTGTTCACTTGATTTTAATTTTCCTCAATAATTTCGGTGTCTTTGGAGATCAATACGAAAGTTCTGGATTTTTTTCTAGTCCAATCGCAGCCATATACACTCCTTTTTCTTTTATCCTTTTGTACGAGGTCTATCTTTTGATTTATTATTTACCCAAATCGATGACAATCTACATTGGAAAACAGTATGAAATTATCATGCTAATTGTGATTCGCAGGTTGTACAAAGATTTGTCTCAGCTGGAACTCAGTAACAATTGGTTTAGTATCCAAGAGGATCTTCAATTTACATACGATTTACTGGCAACCATTATTCTTTTTATTTTGATTCACCTGTTTTATAAGATGAATAAATACCGGGTGCGAAAACTACTCAAATTAACCGAGACCAGAACTGAAATCGTTCGCTTTATCAAAATCAAGAAAGTCATTGCGTTAATCTTGATACCATTATTTTTGGTAATGGCAATATATGCTTTTGGAAATTGGGCCTATGCCACACTAATCAATCCATCAGAAATTACAGATTTAGCAAATATCAATAATCTATTTTTTGATGAATTCTTTACCGTTCTCATTCTTGTCGATGTGCTGTTATTGTTGTTTTCGTTCACCCACACTGACAAGTTCAACAAAGTGATTCGGAATTCAGGGTTTGTAATTTCCACGATTTTGGTCAAGCTGTCTTTTGGAACCGAAGGCCTATTAAATTCAGTTTTAATTGTTACGGCTGTCAGCTTTGGCGTTCTCATTTTGTGGATTCATATGATGTTTGAGAAAAATAAGATTCCAACCAACTATTGATCAAAAAAGCCCACACCAGTAGAGTTTTGTATAAACTCTGAAATAAACAGGTTTGAGGCTACCAAATTGTTCAAGGATCCACTCAAAGGTGGCTTGCTTTTGCAATTTAAACTCACCTCTTCTAATTGAATTAGCGTTGAGTTTATCAAAAATAAAACCAGTGCAGGCAGTATATGGTAATGAACGTATTTTTTTCTATGTTATCTCAGATAACAACGTGTCAATCGCACGCAATTTTTTTTCGATCTTCGCAGAACTCTCACTGCTTTTTGTCTCATCTTGCCGGAGTTGGAGAGCTAGCTGTAACGCACACATTGCAAGTACATCTTGTTTGTCCTGTACCGCATAATTCTGCTCGTAGTGCTTCATCATCTGATCGATTTGCTTGGCTGAATTTCTTAAAAATTCCTCTTGACCTTCTGTCACACTTAAAGGATATACACGGTCTCCAATTGTAATTTTAATCTTTTGCATCGAAATTAAGATAGAGATAAAACATTTAAACAAGCATCGATTTCTCCAATGAGTTTGTCAATTTGTGTTTTAGCTTTTGCACTACTTTGCCCAACCCCTTTTATCGATTTGGCAGTTTGTGCGGCTTCAAGTTTCATTTTTAACTCCCGAACATTCCCCTGTTTTTGTGCCAACTCTTGCCTTGCATGTTCTAATCGTTCATGTAGTGATTGGTTTTCCTGCTCCAACTTCTTCATTTGCTCAACAACAGTTTGTAACCGATCAGCGATAGAGTCAACGAGTTGAGAGGTATTTGCCATTCAAATTGCATTAACGATTCTCAAAGGTATAAGAATAGATCTATCAAAACAAGGAATACAGGTTTTTACTTTAGCAAGCAATCGCTTATTTTTACATCATGCGAACTCCGGCAACTTTGGCCTTTTTTTGGATTTCATCTTTGCTTTTTGCGCAACATAATGACGATCACAAATATTCGCTTCCCATCGACATTCCCATCTTCCTGTCCGGTACTTTTGGAGAGCTGAGAAGCTCAAATATTCATGCCGGAATTGATATCAAAACACAAGGACGTGAAGGGTTTCCCCTAAAAGCAGTTTCCGATGGATATGTATCACGGATCAAGGTTTCGACTTCTGGCTATGGCAAAGCAATATATATCAATCACCCCGATGGTAAAACCTCTGTTTATGCGCATCTAAAAAAATTCTCTGCACCAATTGTCCATGAAGTCAGAAAAAAACAATATGACATTCAATCCTATGAAGTAGAACTGTTTTTTGAACCATCCGAACTGCCCGTCTCTAAAAATGAAATCATTGGCTTTTCAGGAAACACTGGCGGATCATTTGGTCCTCATCTTCACTTTGAACTGCGTGAAACCACAACCCAAAAACCAATCAATCCTTTGTTGTCTCACTTTGACATTAAAGATTCGGTTAGACCAGTTATTCACTCGTTAATTGCCTATCCAATCAGTGAAGAGGCCATAGTCAATTCTGCAAAGCAAGAACTGCAAATTCCTTTTCAAAAAGTTAATGATAGCATTTATGCCGCTGACCCAATTGAAGCGATTGGAAAAATCGGATTGGGAATAGGAACCTACGACCGGCATAATAATACATACAATAAAAACGGTGTGTATTCAATCACTGCGAAGTTGAACGGAACCCAAATCAAAGGTCTGCAGTTTTCAAAAATTCGATTTTCGGATTCTGAATATTTAAACACCCTGATTGACTACCCCAGATACAGCCGTACGAGGCAACGCATTCAAAAGTTATTTCGATCGCCAGGAAATGATTTGGAATTCTTCGATCATTTGGAAGATGGACTGATTGATGTTGAAATTGGAAAGTACTATGCGTACCTAATCAAAGTTTCAGATGCCAATAATAACAACCGATACCTGTTTGTGCCGATTAAAGGAAAAGAACAAAAAGTTGCGATACCACCTGAGAAACTTCCCGAAGGAAAAGAGATTGAGCCAAATCGAGACTATCTCTTCATGTATGATGGTGCAGAAGTTTATATCCCGAAAGATGCAATCTATGACAACAATCGGTTTGTGCTAGGCTTTGACAACAACCTGTTGCAAATCAAAGCGGATCATGTCGCTTTGCGAAAAGCTTTTCAAATCAAAGTCATGGCACCAGATTCTGTGGTTGGTCATTATCTAGGTCTACAATTAAAAAATGGAAAGACAGGTTTCATTAGCAAAACCATACGTGACAACCATTTTGTAGCTAAAATCAAAAAAACAGGAATATACACCATCGCGCAAGACACCATCCCCCCGATCATAAAGCCATCTCAACTCTATGATCAGCGTTGGCTTTCCAATTTTAAAACCTTGCGCTTTACAATAGATGATAAAGAAACTGGGATACGTTCTTATCAGGCGACCATCGATGGCAAATGGGCCTTATTTGAATATGAACCCAAGAAAAAGGAGATCACTTTCAGTTTTGATGAGTATTTTACTTTTGAAGGAGCAAAACATAAGCTCAAAATATCCGTTATTGACAATGTGGGGAATGAGTCGAACCACGAACTGGAATTTTACAGAAAGTGAGAGCGAAATTCATTATTGGTTTTTGTGCGTTGATCTTTGGCAGCTCCATGGCCCAACAAGCCGTTGTGCGTGGCATCATCACAAACAACAATCAAGCCCCAATTCAAAATGCGACGATTATTTCTGGGAGGAATGGCACTACTTCAAATACAAATGGATTTTACTCTTTACAAGTTCAATCGAACATTGACATCCAAGTCATTTTTCAGCATATTGGGTATCAAAATAGCATTGTAAAACTCAAACTTAATCCCGGAGAAATCTATGAGTTGAATCCTGTGATCAACGAGTCAGAAGAACAAATTGCCGAGGTCATTGTACAGGCAAACCAGCAACGTGTAATCAAAGGAATGACTGCTTTGACGTCAGAAACGATTCGCAATATTTCTGGAGCAAATGCCGGTGTGGAAAATCTATTGATGAGTCTGCCTGGTGTCAATTCCAATAATGAACTCAGCACACAGTATGCCGTTCGAGGTGGAAACTATGATGAAAACTTAGTTTACGTGAATGAAATCGAAGTATATCGACCTCAACTGATACGATCGGGTCAACAAGAAGGTTTGAGCTTTTTAAACCCTGATATGATTCAACAAGTACAGTTTTCCGCTGGTGGGTTTGAAGCATCATACGGAGATAAACTATCATCTGTTCTTGACATTACCTACAAGAGTTTTTCTAAAAACCAAACACTTTTATCACTGAGTCGATTGGGTGGGAATCTGAGTTGGTCTCTAGGTAAAGAAAAGTGGAGTATGATCACTGTGCTTCGTTACCGAGACAATGGTTTGCTAGTCGATCAGAAAGAAACAGAGACAAATTTTAATCCCAGTTTTGCGGATCTACAAACCTTCATCACCTACGCCCACTCTGACCAATTGTTCTTCAATATATTGGGTGCCTTCTCTGTCAATACCTATCGATATGAACCATTGGTGCGACAAACCAACTTCGGCACAATCGATCAACCAAAGGCACTTGTAGTTTACTATGACGGAAACGAAAAAGACAAGTACACTGCCTTTACTGGGGCACTAAAAACCACTTGGATTACAAACAACAACAACAGTTATCGACTGATTTTATCAAACTACCAAACGGTTGAAAATGAACATTTTGATATTTTAGCGCAGTATCGATTGGGAGATCCCAACACTTCAATAGGTGGCGACGACTTGGGAGAAGTCACTTTTACTGAAGGAGTTGGTTCACAACTTACCCATGGACGAAACAACTACGCTGCACAGATCGTCGACGGAAAGCTCAGGGGGAAACATATCAAAGGCAATCACCAGCTGGACTGGGGAATTGGGTATAAAAGAGAGTATATTGATGACCGTCTGGTAGAATGGGAAGTTGTTGATTCAGCTGGGTTTTCAATTCGTCCTCCAAGTGGTTCAATTTCAAATGACCAGCCCTACAACTCGTTTACAGGTCCGCTTGTCCCTTTCGCATATGTTCAAGCAACCAATCAAACACAAATTCAACGCATGACAAGCTTTTTTCAATGGAGTCATCGAGGGCTTGTAGGAAACACGTTGTATTGGCTCACAGCTGGAATCCGTGGTCAACGATGGCAGTTGGACAATGAAAAGCCCAAATATATTGCCAGTCCCAGAATGCAATTTAGCTTTCGTCCAAAGAATAAGGATCATGTGCTCTACCGATTTGCCACTGGGCTGTATGCTCAGCCCCCTTTCTATCGCGAATTACGCTCAAGAAATGGACAAATCAATCCTGAAGTCGATGCTCAAAAATCAATCCATTTATCACTCGGAAATGAATATCGATTCTCTATGTGGAATCGACCGTTTTTGTTTCAGTCCGAACTTTACTACAAGCATTTGGATCAGCTGAATGCCTACACCGTTGAAAATGTTCGAATTCGCTATGATGCGAACAATGATACCAAAGGGTTTGTATACGGACTTGACTTGCGATTACATGGAGAGTTTGTTCCTGGAACAGAGTCTTGGATAAGCTTGGGGCTCATGTCAACAGAGGAAAATAGAAATAACAGAGGGTATATTCCAAGACCAACCGACCAACGCATTAAGTTTGCCATGTTGTTTCAGGACTATGTTCCCTCCATGCCGTTTTTAAAAATGAACTTGAATCTTGTTTATAATTCTGGTCTGCCAGGTGGCGCGCCGAATTACGCGGATCCCTATGATTATGGTGGTCGTCTTCGAGATTATAAACGAGCGGATCTTGGTATTTTTTATGTGGTCAACGACGAAAATAAATCGAGGCTCCCATTTGTTAAAAACTTGATGATTGGTTTTGAAATTTTCAATGTGTTTGATGTACAAAATGCCATTACCATGACTTGGGTACGAGATGTGACTAGCAAGTCTCAGTTTGGTATCCCAAACTATATGACACCTCGAGTATTTAATCTCAAATTGAGTGCTGGTTTTTAAACGCTGATATATTCTCTCAACACCTTCACAAGTTGATCAACTTCCTCTTCGTTGTTGTATTTCGAAAAAGAAATGCGAATCGAAGGGAATTGCAACTGTTTTTTGGAAAGTATATGATTCAAAACATGAGACCCTGTTTCACTCCCTGCTTGACAGGCGCTCCCTTTTGAGCAACAAATCCCTTTCAGGTCTAGCGTAAATCCTAAAAGATTTGCTTTCTCTGGACTCATTGGAATTCTTGCGTTCACTATCGTATAAGTACTCTTTGTGAAGTCGTCACAGCAGCCATTAAACGATATGTCCGGAAATGTGCTTTTGAGCTGATTGACACAATGCTTTTTAATATCTAAAATTTGAGATTTATCAACATCCAAATTTGAGTACGCATGAGAAAACGCTTCCCCTAAACCAACAATATTATGTACGCTTTCTGTTCCTGCCCGCAAACCTCTTTCCTGACCTCCTCCAAAAAGTAAACTCTGCAAACCAGTCTCTTTTCTGATAAACACAAAGCCAATCCCTTTCGGACCATGGAATTTATGAGCTGCGGCAACAGCAAAATCAATGGGTAATTCTTGTAGATTTAGCCGGTAATGGCCGATTGATTGAACCGTGTCGGAATGAAAGAGCGCATCGTTCTGTCGGCAAAGGTTTCCGATTGCCTCCAAATCACAAATCGTTCCCAACTCATTGTTGACATGCATCAAGCTCACTAACTTCTTTGAGTCGTCATGCTGAAGAAGTCGCTCAAGATCAGCCATATCGGGAGATCCATCACTTGAAACCTGCACATAATGAACATTGATATGATCTGATTTTTCTAGGTTTTCAACCGCATGAATTACCGCATGATGCTCGATTTTTGATGTAATGATTGTTTGAATACCTAGCCCACGCACAGCTCCCTGCAAAACCATATTATCTCCCTCTGTGCCACCCGAAGTAAAAATAATCTCGCTTGACAAAGAACCCAATTCCTTGGCTATGGATTTTCTTGTGTTTTCAATCAAGCTCTTTGCGGTTCTGCCTTGACTGTGGATTGATGATGGATTTCCAAATGAAGAAGACAAAACCTCTTTCATTTTTTCGACAACTTCCGGAAGAACAGGAGTTGTAGCCGCATTATCTAAGTAAATGGAATCCATAAACAAATGTTACGAAGGTTCAAACTCACCTATAGTATCTATGATTATCTGAATGCAAGACAAAAGTTGCGTTTCGTTGATCACCAATGGAGGAGCAAATCGAATGATGTTCCCATGCGTGGGCTTCGCCAAAAGCCCCCTATCTTTAAAAGCAACACAAATATCCCAGGCCAAAGATCCATCTTGACTGTCATTAATGACTATTGCATTGAGTAGGCCACGCCCGCGTACACCAACCAGGACTTCACTTTCTTTTTTGTAATTGTTTAAGTGTTTCCTGAAAATTTTTCCGAGATAACGAGCGTTTTGAGCAAGTTTTTCATCTCGTATGACTTTTAATGATGCCATTCCAACTGCACTTGCCACAGGGTTACCCCCAAAAGTACTACCGTGTTCACCTGGCTGTATCACTTCCATAATATGCCGATCTGCCAATACTGCAGAAACAGGATAAACTCCTCCTCCCAAGGCCTTACCAAGAATCAAAATATCTGGTCGCGCATAAGTATCTTTCTGCTGCATGCATGAAGATTCACAGGAACAGTCTCCACATACAGCTAGTAGCGAGCCCGTGCGACCAATTCCAGTTTGAATTTCATCAGCCATCAAAAGAACGTTGTGTGAATTGCATAATTCTTTTGCATTTCGCATAAAGTCATCGCTTGGGGTGTTGACACCCGCTTCACCTTGAATTGGTTCAACCAAAAAACCAACGATGTTGGGCCGTTCAATCAAAACTCTTTCAAGTGCAGCGGTATCATTATATGGAATGGTGATGAACCCCGGGGTAAACGGACCAAAATCTTTCTGAGCAATTGGGTCAGAAGAAAAAGAAACGATAGTTGTTGTTCTTCCATGAAAGTTATTTTGACAAACCACAATTTCTCCCTGATTTTCTGAAATTTTTTTCTTCTGAACACCCCACTTACGGGCTAGTTTAATGGAAGTTTCTACAGCCTCTGCACCAGTATTCATGGGGAGCATCATATCAAAAGCAAAATAAGAAGTTGCCAGTTTTGCAAATTCACTAAACTGATCATTGTGGAATGCCCGAGATGTGAGTGATAATTGCTGCGATTGCTTCGTTAATGCTTTGATAATTGTCGGGTTTGAATGCCCTTGATTCACTGCTGAGTATGCAGATAAAAAGTCAACATACTTTTTGCCTTCTACGTCCCAAACATATATGCCCTCTCCCCGAGTCAGAACGACAGGTAAAGGATGGTAATTATGAGCACCAAACTGAAATTCATCATGTATATAGCTATCGGTTTTGGTTGCAGTCTTTGGGTTCATTATCAAAGTTTTGACGAAAGTAGTCAAATCTGAACCAAAAAAAAAGCTAGATCGACATACCGAATAGTTTCTCGATCTGCATTAACAGGCTTTTATACTTGTCCCGTGGCAAAGGCAACTTAAAGCCATTGGACATCACACATACATAGTTTATGCCGCGTTCGATTTTCGAAATTTCACGAAGATTTACAATATGTGATCTATTCAATCGATAAAATATATTTGGATCAAGTATGCCTTCAATTTTACTGAGAATAAGTGAGCATGGTTTTACAGATTCATCCCGCATGACAACAGCTGATTTGCCCCCATCTGAATAAGAAGCTTCGATAAATACAATATCTTTAGACAAGACAAGCTCGATGGCGTTTTTGTTTTTTATAATTACTGACTTGTCAAATTCATAGGCATTAGATGAAAACTTTGAAATTGCTTCCGCATCATATATTTGCTTACCCTCTTGTTTCTGTTTGTTCTTTATCTTGACAATAGTTTGTTGTAAGTCTTGGATTTCAATAGGTTTTAATAAATAATCAACAACTTCATATTGGATTGCTTTTAATGCAAATTCATCATGAGCGGTACAAATTATGATGTGTAGGTGCGTATAATCGATCTGGTCGAGCAAATCAAAGCCAGTACCTTGATCCAAGATCAAATCCAAAAAAAATTATATCGATAACAGAACACTTGCTCTCGTCTTTCAGGTAGTCCTCTGCAATAGCTCTTTTTGAAAATATAGCTTCAATCTGAAGGTCAGGACAATACTTTTCAATGTAGTAGTTGAGCAATTCAAGGTTTCTTGGCTCATCATCAATCAAAATGCATTTTAGTTTTTTCATGTTACATTTGGGCTATTTACAAAACTAAGATAATTACTAAAACTCAAAAATATCGGTTAATTCGACAGAACTGCCTGATTTAAATTCTTATGATAATGAAAACGATATCCAGCGTAAACAATAGTACCATCAAAGCCATTACTGGGCTTATTCAAAAGGCATCGTTGAGAAAAAAAAGTGATGTCTTTGTCGTTGAGGGTAAACGCGAACTGCAGTTAGCATACAAGGGAGGATTTACAATTGACACCGTCTTTTGCTGCCCAACATTGTTTGAATCCACGACTGTGGAAACATGGAGTACCCAGAACTTAGGAACTAAAAATATCGTTCTTGTTAATGAGGATGTTTATAAAAAAATCAGTTATCGAAATAAAACTGAGGGGATTATTGCCTTGGTAAAAAAGAAAGCTTTTAATCTTGATTCGATTGTATTCAAAAATGCAAACCCATTAATTCTCGTTATTGAAAATATTGAAAAACCTGGGAATATTGGTGCCATGCTTCGAACGGCAGATGCATCGAATATTGACTGTCTTTTGGTGGCAGAACCCAAAACAGACATCTATAATCCCAATGTAATTAGGTCGAGTGTTGGCGGGTTCTTTACTGTACCCATTGGGGTCGCGTCAAATGAAGATATCATTGAATTTTTAAAACAAAATCAAATTGCTACTTACGCAGCAAGTCTACAAAAAAGCATCTCCTACGAGAAGATCGATTTTTCTGCACCAACCGCCGTGATTGTTGGCACAGAAGCAACAGGCTTAAGTGAGTTTTGGACAAGAGAATCAAAATCAAATATCAAAATCCCCATGCTTGGAA
>Ga0181568_10005548_pt1 | contig 11101 bp, 5 predicted proteins | sample 101ome_20_FD_133758 | JGI IMG/M metagenome (GOLD analysis project Ga0181568, IMG submission 133758) | Coastal salt marsh microbial communities from the Groves Creek Marsh, Skidaway Island, Georgia - 101404AT metaG (megahit assembly) | ecosystem: Environmental > Aquatic > Marine > Intertidal zone...
CTCGTCGCGTGGTCCGCGGGCCGTGGCGTGCACCTCGACGCCGGTGGCCCGGGCGAGCCTCGTCTCGACGTTTGGGTCAAGAAGACCGTCGAGGCCGCTTCTGACGATTACGCCAAGGCCGGCCTGCGCTTTCGACTGGACGACGCAAGCACGAGCGCTGGGTTTTCCCTCTACGCGCTTCGCTCCAAGCTGGGACTAACGACCGTGGGCACCGTCGGCCTCGACCGCGTCATGATTCGTGCCGAGTCGGACGCCGCAAGCGAGCAGGCCGGTGTTCACGTCGGCCCCTTTTACATTGCGACGCAGGACCAAGACCACCAGTTCGACGTCGAGCTCCTGCTCTACAAAACGGACGAGGGCACGACGTGGAGCTTCACGCCCGGCGTGCCATTTGCCGCCGCGTCCCAGCCGGCGGTGGACGCGGAGACCGAGGAGGAGGCGAGCGATGACGACGAGGAAGCGGATGAAGAAGAGGACGAAGACGAGGAGGACGATGAGACGTGGATAGCTCCCTTGCATAACCAGCAGCTCAAGATTGCGGCCGTCTTGTTCGCGCTCGCCGATGGAAAAGCGAATGTGGCCATCGCCAAAACGGACCTGGTGCGCCCGCTGGAGGGCATGGACGTGGCCGCATCGGCCCTCGAAAAGGCACGTGTGAACCGATACGACTGTGGATACTTTGAGCACAACCAAGAGCGTGGAGCCGACGCCCGACTCCACCTCACAGGCCGTGGCCTGACGGTTCTCAAACGGATCTACACGTCCGTGGAAGGCGACTTCGAGCCCGATGCGCTTGACACAATGGTTAAAAACATCCACACGCTGGCCGGACGTCGGTCCGGGAAGAAGCGTGCGCGCGAGGTCGAGGTCGAGGCCGAAACCGAGGCCGAGGCCACCGACGAAGACGCCGAGGAAGCTCCCGCCGTTGCCGCTCCGGCTCCGGCTCCGGCTGCGGCTCCGGCGGCGGCACCCGCATTGGTCCCCAACTCGCTCGAGGACTGCGCCGCCAAGCTCACGACACTACTCGAGCGTTTTGAGCAGCCGGACGACGAGACCACCAACGACCGTCTGGCCGAGGGCTTTTCGAACGCCATCGGCGAGTTTTTCAAAGAGCACAAGCGGGTGCCCTCGACCGACGAATCGAACGCCATGCTAAAGGACGTCCGCAAGGCCCTGGCCCAGAAAGTGGTCCTTGGCTCCGGGAGGGTCAAACGCCAAGAGGTCCGTCAGCTCTTGTTGAGCGTCGAGGCTGCACAGTCTCTGCCAGCGGCGACGGTGGCCATCTTGGCCAGGGCCGAGTAGGGGTTGCGCAGTGCAACGCCCAACGACCCTTGCGGGAGGTGGCGGGCGATGGTGTGTGACTGTGTGTGTGTGACGGTGTGTGTGTGTGTGACTGTGTGTGTCATGCCTTCGTCCACGAGTGCAAGCATTAGGTCGGTGGGATCGTGGCGAGGGCGGAGTGAACTCGTTTTTTTTTGGGTGAGCGAGTCGCGTTTTGTGTGTGTTAAAAAAAATATGACATGTTTCATAAGGATTCGAACCCCCCTCCCCCAGTAGCCAGACGAGCTACTTGTGTGCGCGTCAGTAGTCGGCAAAATGAAAAACGCTTGCGGCAAGTTGCCCACTCTTTTTTTAAACCGATTGCAGCTACATTCAGACGAGGAAACCACGGGGGCTCCCAAGTCGAAACGCTCTGATGTGGCCGGACCAAGCGACGAAACTGGTCCAAAACGGACCAAAAGGGACGAGGACGAGGATGACGACACAGGGGTAGTCGCGTGGCAGACGGTCGGGGCCATCGGGGCCGGGGAGGGTCGCATCATTCGTGGCTTGACCCCAAGCGACGGTTTGACCAAGCCCTCTGCAGAGTCGTTTGCGTCGGTCGAGGGCACATCGTTCCGTGTGGTCCAGGGGACGATTTGGGCCTTGCCAGAGGCCCAACGGAAGGCTCGATTAGCCTACCCGTCCACGGCCGAGGGCGGCGACGAGTGGGCCAAAAAATTGGCCAAGTTTCAAAACATCAAGACTTCGGACGCAGCTTTGCGGATCAATCGGTACAATCCGGTCCAAGCTCTCCCCGACGGAAGCACGAAACTCGTCGCCGACGTGCCCAAGAGCACCAAGGGATCACTAATTGGCATGACCAGTGGCTATGGGACCAAGGTTCAAAACATGAAGGACGAAAGGGGCAACGAGGTGATCCTCGAGGTCCTCAGCCTCGGACCCAAGTGGTCGCATCTCGGGCTGTCGATTGGACAGCGCGTCAAGCCGTCGGAGCTCGCGCACATGCTCAACGAGCATTTTCAGCGGGATACGCGATTCATCGGCTTCTTGTGCCTGCGGACGCACCTGTGGGTCGAAGGCAAGCGGAGCGGCCTCGTCGATCCGTCCGATCGGGGTCCCGTGGACGAGGACGTGCACGCGCTTTTGTTCGGAGGTCGTGCCACCGCGCCTCCGTCGGAGCGCTACGACATTGAGGAGACGCGTGGTGAGGACGGCCAGATGCGGCGCTACCGGTTGCCGGTGAGCGCTGCCACGCCCTTTGGACCCGAGCAGGCCAAACGGGTCTTTGACGCGATGCTCGCCGAAGGCGGCAAAACCAATCACGACGATTTTTGGAACCTGCTGGCCCAACCGAGCGTGTCGTTTGGCGCACTCAAGTCGCTGATGCAAAAGATTGTTCGCTTCCGGCCGGGAAAAAGGGTGTCGATTCCCAAGCCCGACGGTGGCGCGTACGAGATCAACGCCCGCGTGGCAATGCTCGCGGCCACCCTTTTGTGCCTGAGCACCAAGGGAGACGGCTACATTCCCGATCTCCACATGACCGTGCGAGGCGCGACGGCTGCGTGCAAACGACTGGGCGTCGTTGCCGTCGAGGACGCGTGGCTCATCGCCGATGGCGACACGCCAGAGGTGGATCGGTCGCCGTCGTTGCGTGCGCTCTTTGGCATTGCGATGGCGGCGATGCGCATGCCCGACTATCACATCTCGTTTGAGGTTGCCAAGGAGGTGGGAACGCTTTCGACCTTTTTGGTCGCCTCCAAGTCGATCCTCAAGTGGAATCCCGAGTTTACGCGCGCGGCCACGCGAACGATCAAGGTGGACAAACGCAACATGCTCCGGTCGGCGCAGCTGCTGCGCATTCTTAAAAGCTTTGGCGGCGACATGGACATGCTCGACACTGCGGCCGCGCTCGTGAGCGACGATCATCGCATTCCCGTCATAGAGATGGTGCCCGACCTGGTGCACCCAAAGACGATGCCACTGAAGCACTTGATCGACCAGCACGTTTATCGCGGGGTGACGCACCAGGTGCTAAACCTGACGCCGCGCACGCCAGTAAAGCCGCCACCAAACACCGCCTTTGGACCGAGGTACCAGACGCTGTTCCAAAACGTCACCGGCTTCAACCCGCGCCTGGTCGATGCCAGCGGTGCCTTTGATGACACCCAAGACCCGATCCCGTCGGTGCGGTTGGCCCAAGACCTCATCGCGCGCGAGGTCTTTGCGTCGGTCTATCCCAAAACGGAGCTGATCGACAAGAAGGTGTACGTCGCGTACGCCACGATCGACCCCGCCATTCTCGCGCAGGCAGTTGGGCCACTGGATGTCCCGATGATCAAGGACGAGGCCACGGGCGACAAGTGGAGCGGTATGATGGTCATCCTCGGCACGCGCAGCCGCGAAGAAATGGTCGTGTACAAGCCGGCGAGAGACAACAAGCCGAGGCCCGACATTCCGGAGCGCATCAAGGAGTTGGCCATTGCCAGCGTGCGCACCAAGTCGGCGAGTGCCAATGGTGGCCGAGGCTATTCGTTCAAGTCGACGGTGTTGCCCTTTCACACACACGCTCAATGGACGCCTAGTGGATGGACGGTCACCTCGACCAAGCCGGGCATTCCCGAGCGGGTCTGGTCGTGGCAAAACCTCATGTCGATCGAGATTCCCTTTGTGGTATGTCCCTGGAACGAAGGCGAGGTGTGGCTCAACGACGACTTGGAGACGGGCATTCGCGTCGCCGCCGAGGCGATTCAGGCCAAGCCGCTGGCGGTCAAAACGCTGTCTCTCGAAGACGTCGAGGGCGTGGAACGCCTCGAGACGGCCGACCTCGAGCGCTGCCTTTCCGAACTCCTGGCTCGCGTGGTGGCGGTGGCCTCCCACCAGCGGTTCAACCCCGGCAACGTGCTCTCGCGGCTACTCTCGATGCTCGACGGGCAGTATCTACGAGTGAGCGTCCCCGTGCCCGGGCTCGACGGCGGGAGCAATGAAAAGGAGCTAAAGCCCGAACAAGGCGACTGGATTGTCTATCGCGCGCTCTTGCGCCTGTCGTCGCTCGTCCCCGGAGCACTTCAATCGTCGTCGCCAAAGAAGCTCTCGTTTGTGGTCAACGATGCCCGTGCCTTGAAGCACGTCGAGACGGTGATGCGTCGGCTCGTGCGCGAGCGGGACGCTGCAATGATGGCCGCGAGTCCTGCCGACGCGGACGCGGCAGCAGCACCGGCAGCAGCACCGGCACCGGGGGCACACAATGACGAGTGGCTCAGGCGACGCGGCAAGCTCTTGAGAGGCAAGATCAACCCGCAGACCTTTGAGCCAGAGGTTGACGAGTTTGATCGGCGCAAAACACTGGACACGTACCAACGCGACCTCGTGGCGCAGATGATCGACCGCGACGCGTCCAACTATCGAACACAGGGACAATACCTTTCCCTCGAGGTCGGACTCGGTAAGACGGTCATCGGCTTGTTGTACGCGCTCGAGTACCTGTCTACGACGCCCAACCACGGCATCGAGCGCGTGATTTGGATCACCAAGAGCGACATTGTGAGCACAACTTCGAGGGAGCTCGCGTCGTGGGGACAGCAGCCCGTCTATGGCTACACGGAGCTCAAGTCATACCAGTTGCTGACGTTGGGCAGGGGAACCCCAATTTTGGTCTTGTCCATCGAGCTGCTTTCGGGGAAAAAGACCTCGGAGGCACTGGCCGAAAAACTAATCGAACTTGCGAAGACGACGCTCTTCATCGTCGACGAGGTTCACCAATACTATGGGCTCAGCGATCGGGCCTCGCGACTCGTGCAGGCCGTCTCGGCGTCTCCCAAGTTTTTGGCGATGACGGCAACTCCTGCCGCCACGACGCGTCAGCTCCTGGCCCGCGAATGGCTCAAGCGGTGCACCAACTTTCCGGTCACCACTCAGGACGACATTTTGGTCGCGGGCGCCATGTTCATCTCGGGAAAGTTTGACCTCAAAATTGTATCCACCGAGGAGGAGGTCCTTGTGCGTCTCAGCGAGCAAGCGCAGCAGGCGCACGAACGGGCGATTGCGGAAACGGGTGGGTGGAATCGGGCCGCACGCGTCGTCCGCATGGAAATCGAGGCCAAGATGGCCGAGGTTGCCGTGCGACTTGCGCGCGAGGACCGCGCGACGAATCCCGGCGGTGGCGTGCTGGTCGTCGCCGACAATTCGGGCGAGGCCGCTTCGGTCCGCGACAAGATGCAGGCCATGGCCAACGGCGAGTTTCGCGTCGAGTTGCGCGAAAAGACGCTCAACACCACGCAGCCTCTGGATCCCAACGTGGGAGTCATTGTCGTGACGTCCAAGGACACGACGGGGTACAACCTCCAGCGCCTCGGCGCAATCGTCACCGGGGTCTACGCCGGCAACGCCGCGCAGCGACACCAGCTGCGCGGACGCATTCGGCGGCTGGGCCAGAAGCGCCGGCGGGTCAAGTATGTGACCGTCATCGGCGAAAACAGCATCCTGTCGTTGCTGCACACGCGGCACCAAAGCACGGATGCCCAGGGAGCGACGCTCGAGCAGATGGCGGCACTGTTTGTGGCACAGCGCGGTGCGGTTGCGACAAACCCCTAGGCACCACACTTGTGTGTTTGCGTGTGTGAACGTCAAACTGTGGGGTTTTAAGCAATTTTTGATTTTGTTATAGCGCTTCCTTGCCTATGGGCGCCCATCTCAGTCCAGTGGCTACTACCCCTTCAGGGACTGCTTTCCCAACTACAAGATCGTGCAACTTTCGGTCCATGGCTTTCAACTCTGCGGTTCGACTCACAATTTCCTCGTCCAATTTGGCCAAGACATCTCGCTTTTCCCTCTCGAGTCGCTCATTACGCGTGAGCGTGCGCGTGAGGGCATACCACGTCAACACCCCGTCGCCAACCAGAAGCACGACAAACACAATCAAGAAGAAGACGGAGACCGCCATGGCGCCCGAAAACTCGTGCTGGACATGACACTCGCTCAGAATGTCCATTGATGCGCGCACGCGCACCTGCACGCGTACCTGCACGCACCCAAACGGTCTCTTTAGCAATGCTTGCAATCCCAAGAGGTTATGACGATAGCAAAACACTGAATCCGACGACGGTCACAAACCACCCCACCGCAGCGACCGCAAGCGTCTTTGTCATCACGGCTAGCCACCGCGCCATCCCCGACTCGTGTGCCATTGCACTTGCTAGATGCTTTTGATCTTCGCCACTCGGAACGAGAATCTGAGTTTGTGTGAGTCCATTGACGTCGTCGTTCACCACGCTCACAGTGGCCAATGGCCACCGACGTCGCAGCGCATCGGCCACGCCAAACGAGGCTCCAGAGTCGGTGCTCACCCGCAACAGTGTCGAGTCGTCGTGATCCCAACGCGAGATGCTGCTAATCCGCGCCGTTGCATCCACGACGCGAGCGGCGGTCTCGACTGCCGTGCCCAGCCGTGCCGCTAGGCTAGGGCGTGGCGGCGGGAGATCTTGTGGTGCCGTCATGCGCTCCTGCGCTCCTGCGCTCCTGCGCTCCTGCGCTCCTGCGCTCAGTCCTCTTGCGGTGCGTGTTGCGGTTTTTTTAGCGCGTGTGGCGCTCCGCCCCCCAAATGGGCGACCACGACGAGGTGCCCTATGCACAGCATCCGTCGAGCGATCGGGGCTATGCGCAAATGCGCCAAGCTCAGGAAGCAACGTGGGATACCCTCGACGACATTGACACGAGCAACATCGCGACGCTCCAGGAGCTGTACCACGCAATTTTGGGCCCCGTCATGCATCAACCAAACTTGTGCGGCGTTCTCATCACTGGACCACGCGACATGCCGTCGGTGCAAAACGCGTCTCATGGCTGGGGGAAAAAGGGCAAGGCGTTTGAAAACTACGACGAGGCATGGCACGTGCGGTCCTCACCAAAGGGTCGCATTGGAAAACTGGTGCGGTGCGACGAGATTCGGAAGATTGCCATCCTTGTGCGGCCGAGCATCGCAAACGGCAAAGGCTCACGCGTCACAGTCTTAAAACTGTGGCGCATAGCGCACGTTGACGTTTTCAACGTATCAAACCAGCGCTACGGAGGCTCCTACGGGCCTCACGGAGTCCACATGGTGGGCATCCACCTATTCGAGCACCATGGCCGCAAGCTTGCCGCGGAAAAAGATTATGCCCTCGGGCGCAACAATTACCACGCGGTGCACGGAGCCTTTGTCACAGCCATGTGCCAACCTCCGGCGGGCATGGAAGTTCCCGAGTTTTTGACCAATTCCGAGGGCCGAATCGTGGACAGTGTCCAAGCGTGTCCGTATCACACACTCTGCCTCGCATCGAGCCTTGCGCATTCAGAAGTGAATCATTGCCCTTACCTGAGCAGCGACGTTCCAAATAGCCGGGAAGTGCGCCGCGAGGATCTCGACCATCGCCGGATCGAAGTGGCCACGGCACTCGTCGACCTGCTCTTGCAGACGGAACACGCACATCAGAGGAGGGTGGTGCCAAGCACGCCCTGCATCGAGGACTATTGCAGGGATCTGAGCAAGGAGCGTGTCGACGCCTTGGCTCAAAAGGGTTCGTCCTTTCTGGCAGCGGCTGAAGTGGCGAGCGAGCAGCTGAGTCACAATGGCTTCTTGGACATGGCAGCCGACTCCTTTTTTGAGGGTGCCTGTCCCGATGCAATGCACCGGCCGAGTGGCATGCCCTTGCTGATCGCGATTGCCGTGAGGATTGCGTGCCACCCTGAGCGCATCGGGTTGACGCCCGGCACGCCAGACGACCAACTCGCCGCACGCGAAGCGTCCAAGTTGCTCGAGGCCATCCAGCCAGCCATTCTTCCAAATGGGACTGGAGGAGGTCAGGGCATTGACAATGAGCCGTACTACGCCATAGACATTGTGATCCAGCACACCGTCAAGGAAATGCTCGCCGAGATTAAGCGGATTCGCGACGCAAAGCCAACCTCGGCGCTTCACAAAAACGTTGCTGGCAGAGGGGTTGACGTCGATCAGGTCGATCGGAAATTCCGAGACGGGCTAGTGGCCATGTACCGCGCAGGGGTTGCCGTCTGCGTCGACCTGATGGGCATCATTCCTTTGCGCGACGATTCCTCGGCACCGAGCGTTTACACGCCCTTTGGGTTGGCCCAAAGCTGCTACGATGCGGTTGAACACGCTCGATGCGCCGACGCGTACAGCAACTCGTTGGGGTACCTGAAACCTCGCCTGGACCCGATGCGATCCACCTCGCTGGGTGCGCAACAGATGGCGCTTGCCAAGACGCTCCTGGACGTTGAGCGCTGGCTGTGCACGGGCGCGTACAAGGGAGCGCGGCTCTTGGTGGAGGAACATCCGGGTCCCGATCTCGAGCACATCAACGTGCACTCTCTGGCGACGAATGCGCTTTCGCGATGCTTTTCGCCAACCCCGGACGAGTCCGAGGAGACTACCGCCACCCATGACCGTGAGCGTGCCGCGGAAACGTCTCGAGATGCAACCCGAGGCCAGAGCAGCAGCAGCCTCATCGAGCGTGCACTAAACGAGGCCGTCACGAATGCGCACGTGGCCAAAATGAATGGCGCGAGCAAAAAAAAGCAAAAAAAGGCGATGCGGATGGGCGTCCAGCAAATCCAAGAGGCGTCGCGTCTACGTCAAAAGCAACTCAAAGAGGAGGAGGTTGTCAAGCAGACCGCGACGGCTCGTGGACGTCGCAGAAGCCTTGCCGACGATCACATGATTGCAAAGGCCGTCAACTCTCTCAAGAAGAAGGGGTCTCGATACCCTCTGCTCGAAGAGGCCGTGCGTGGTCTCGAACGTGGAAGCGGTCAGGTTTTGGACGATGCGACGTGTCTTTTCTCAACGGTTCTTCAGTGTGGCGCGTGCACAGGCTCCACCAGCATTCTCGACTTTCAAACGTACCTCGTGGGCCACGGGTCGGTAAACGCGTGCTGCAACTGCAAGCAGCCAGTCAACGTCGTGGAGTCGGTGGCCTTTGGAGGGCACCACGCGGCGTGTGCTCGGTGCCACCACCCACGATGCCTGGCGTGCGTGCAGCACGACATTGACGTCTTGGGCGGGGCATCGGAGGCGTTGGGCTTGGGGGCTCCGTACCGATACGAGTCCGTGTGCCAGTTTTGTGGAGAATCGTAACGTTTTGTTACAAAAAAAACATGACACACACACACACACTTTGAACGACTCGCGCCTCCCATCAAACCCGAGAAAATACACACATGCACACACACACACATACGCACATACGCACATGCACACGTCTACTGGTTGCTAAACCACCAATACGGTCCGGGCGCTTGCGACAATTCTGCTCGCAGCAATTGCTGCGCAGCCAATCCGCTTCTTCGGCCATAGGAGAGCTGACGTGTGGTCTTGTTTGCGGCATTGGCGCTGGCAGGCACCTTTTTTGCGTCCTTGGTTGCAGCAGCAGCAGCCTTGGACGACCCCGCCTGTGCTTGGTCGGATGGCTGAGTGTATTCCATCTTTGTGGAGCGCGGCATGGACGAGATGACGACGAGCGCGATCACGCCCATGATTGCCGCGGCTCCGATGGCAACCCAGACCCAAGTCCATGGAAAGTCGGTCTCGGACGAAGAAGAAGAAGGCGGCGTCTCGGGCGGCGTGGGTGGCGAGGGTGCCACTGCGCGAATGGACGACGTATCAATCGTCGCAGCGGCGCCAAACACGTCGGCCGAGGCGTCCGCGTCGCCCGCCAGCTGCTGCAGGTCGCCAACGACCGTTTCTGCGCTGGCGTCGTACAAGGACACTTCTGTTTGGACGATGACCGACCCGGCAGAGACAACCGTCACAATCTGCGTCGGGTCGACATCAAGCAAGGTTGCAAGCGCCTCGCGGTATGCGGCCTCGTCAAAAGTTTCGACGGTAGCATCGACCGTGGCATCAAAGCTCACGACAAAGAGGACCACAGTCGATTGCGGAGGCGAAGGCGAGGGCGAGGGGGGTGGCGGTGGTCGTGGGCTGGGCGGTGGCCGTGGGCTGGGCGGTGGTGGCGAGGGCGAGGGCGAGGGCGACGGCGGCGCTCCTGGCGGCGCACACTTGTTCGTCTCCTTGAGAAGCGTTCGCGTGTGAAGCACGCCAGTCACAAGGGTTCCGCCGGCACCGTAGAGCACATGTCGGTAGAGAGAGTCGTCGATTGGCAACGGGCTGCTCACGACAGCGTGGCATCGTGCGTCGGCAAGACACTCGCGGCGTGCCTCGGGGTCGTTGGGCAAAGCGCTGCTAAAGCCGCTCAGGGCCGCCGCGCCCATGTACGTCGTGGAGGTGTGCAGCTCGCCAAAGCACGGACCAAACTCCAGTGGAGGCGGAGATGCGGGCGGTGGCGGTGGTGGTGGGAGCGGCGAGGGTGGCGGCGAGCGCGGCGGCTGTGCCGCCGTGGAGTGAATGGTAATGTGCGGCATAGCCGTCAGCGTCGCCTGTTGGCGCAGGCAGAGGTAGTAGGTGCCAAGCGGCAGCTTGATGTTGACACTACGTTCGGCGGAGACAAAGCCGCCAAGCTGCTCTGGAACGGGGGGCGGCATACACGTTGTCCATGCAGCTGGCACGAAGAAGGCGAGATCGAACTGAGACACTGGATGTCCACTGTTGATCCCAAAGTGAATGGTGTATGGTTGATCTGCGTATACGACCAAGTCGTGGAGAGCACTGTCGATTGGCAGAGTGGCGTCGATGGGAACGACGAGGTCAAAGTCGGGCGGTGGCGGCGACGGAATCGCGGGCGGTGGTCGTGGCGGCGAGGGCGGCGGACCTGCGCACACAACCAGTGCGGACGTGAGGGGTCTTGCGGCATGTGCAGAGGGGTAGGTGTCA
>Ga0181568_10005549_pt1 | contig 11101 bp, 9 predicted proteins | sample 101ome_20_FD_133758 | JGI IMG/M metagenome (GOLD analysis project Ga0181568, IMG submission 133758) | Coastal salt marsh microbial communities from the Groves Creek Marsh, Skidaway Island, Georgia - 101404AT metaG (megahit assembly) | ecosystem: Environmental > Aquatic > Marine > Intertidal zone...
GTTACGCTAGAATATAAAAATGGATATCCTATCGGAGCTAAAAAAATATTAGTATCAAATCAACATAGTGAGGATGCTAATCCTTCAAAAGTGAGGGATATAATCAAAGAAATTGTTTCGTCTACAATGCCCAAAGGATGGATGTGCAAAGACGAAGATTTTTTAGTCAATCCAACTGGTAAATTTGTTGTAGGCGGTCCAGATGGTGATGCGGGATTAACAGGTCGTAAAATTATTGTAGATACATACGGAGGTGCTGCCCCACATGGAGGTGGAGCCTTTTCAGGTAAAGACCCAACTAAAGTTGATAGGTCTGCTGCATATATGGCAAGATATATTGCCAAAAATATAGTTCATGCAAAACTTGCAAAAAAATGTCTTATACAGATTTCCTATGCGATTGGTGTTTCTTACCCACTCTCATTTTATATTAAGCTAGATGAAGATTCTAAAATTGATCACAAGAAACTAGCTACTTTCATTTTAGAGATTTTAGATCTATCACCGAAAGGAATATTAAATCACCTTGATCTTCTCAAACCAATTTATACCAAAACAAGTTGTTATGGACATTTTGGAAGATTACCAGAAATCGATGGTTCGTTTTCTTGGGAAAAACTTGACCTCGCAGATAAATTGTTATCAGAATTTTCATAGATCATGAATCGAAATATAATTCGAACTGAAAAACTCCATGGCAGAAAAAAAAGCCGGTCTTCTGGTCAAAAAAATGACCAAATTTATGAAGAAATATTCCCAAAATATAAGCTTGATATTAATTCTTTAAACCCAAATCAATATAATGATATTGAACTAGAAGTTGGCTTCGGGTATGGGGAACACCTAATTTGGCAAGCATTAAACAATCCAAATAAATTATTCCTCGGAGCTGAACCTTTCAGAAGTGGCGTAATAAATATTATAAGTGAGATAGAGAAGCAGAAAGTAAGCAACATAAAAATATATGATGACAATGTTATTAATATAATTGATAACTTACCAAATGAGTCATTATCCTCAATATTCATACTCTTCCCAGATCCTTGGCCAAAAAAAAAACATCATAAAAGAAGATTTATTAATCAAAATAACCTTAACAAGATTAATAGCGTCCTTAAGAATGGAGGCAAGCTTATATTAGCAACTGATCATAAGGATTATCTTCATTCAATTCTGCTTAATGTAAGTAAAAACAATCAATTTGAATGGTTATGTGAAAAAACAGAAGACTTTTATATAAAACCATACCAATTTCCTGAAACAAAGTATGAACGTAAGGCAATCAAAGATGGAAGAAGACCTGTATATTTAACTTTCGAAAAAATTAACTTGTAAAATAATAAATTAACAGTATATAGTTAAGGTATTCCTGAAATTCAAAACAATTAGGCTTTCGAGAAAGCCTTTTTTTTTGCATTTTTGAATGTATATTTAGTTAATTTGATAAATGAAAAACTACAGAATACATAATGAGACAATAGAAGAGTCTAAAATCTCTTCATTAATTGAACCTATCTTAGAAGATAGAGGTTTTCTCTTAGTGCAATTAAAGAAAAATGATTATGAACAGGCATTACAAATTTTTATTGAAAAAGTTAATGGACAACTCAATATAAGTGATTGCTCAAAAATAACAAAAGAGATACTAAAAATTCTTGAGAATGATAGGTTTATGCCCGAGAACTTCCGTGTAGAAGTATCTTCACCAGGTATAGATAGAGTTTTAGTGAGAGCAAAAGATTTTGAAGATAATATTGGCAATGAAATAAAAATAGAATTAAAAGAGAAAGCAGCTAACAGAAAAAACATTAAAGGAGAAATTAGCAGTTTATTAGGAGACTCACTAACTCTAAAATTAAAAAAAAATGTAAATAGTTTCAATGATGAAATTACCATTTCCCTAATGAATATATCTAAAGCAAAACTTGTCTTTACTGAAAAACTACTTAAAAAAAATGACTTATAGTGGAGAATTAAAATGTCAGAATCAGGTGTAAGTGCTAACCGTTTAGAATTACTTCAAATTGCAGATGCTGTCGCTCGAGATAAATCGATTGATATATCAATTGTTATTTCAGCAATGGAAGATGCAATCCAAAAAGCAGCAAAAACAAGGTATGGCAGTGAAAATGAAATTAAGGCAGAAATTGATCCAAAAACCGGTCAAACCAACCTAGCAAGACTCCTTGAAGTGGTTGAAGTGGTTGAAAATGAAGCAGTTGAGATTGACCTAACCTCTGCAAAAAAGAAAAACAAAGAAGCCCAAATTGGTGACTTTATTTCTGAAGAACTCCCACCAATTGAATTTGGACGAATTGCTGCTCAAAGCGCTAAACAAGTAATATTCCAAAAAGTAAGAGATGCAGAGAGAGATCGACAATTCGAAGAGTTTAAAGACAAAATAGGTGAGGTTATCTCTGGAATTGTAAAAAGAGTTGAATATGGCAATGTTATAGTTGATTTAGGTAGAAACGAGGCAATCATCAGGAGAGATGAATTAATTCCAAGAGAATCCTTCAGAAGCGGTGATAGAGTTTTGGCATATATTCTAGATGTTAGGAGAGAATTACGAGGACCACAAATATTCCTCTCACGAACTAATACTCAATTTATGGCAAAATTATTTATGCAAGAAGTTCCTGAAATCTATGATGGTATTGTAGAAATTTTATCTGTTGCACGAGATCCAGGCAGTCGCGCAAAAATTGCAGTTTATACTTCAGATAATTCAATTGACCCTGTTGGGGCTTGTGTAGGAATGAGAGGGAGTAGAGTGCAATCTGTTGTTAATGAATTACAAGGGGAAAAAATAGATATCGTTAAATGGAGCCCTGATGTTGCAACTTTTGTTATAAGTTCTCTAGCTCCAGCAGAGGCAACAAAGGTTGTTTTAGATGAGGATATTGAAAGAATTGAAGTAGTTGTTCCTGATGATCACCTATCACTTGCCATCGGCAGAAGAGGTCAAAATGTTAGATTGGCCAGCCAACTAACAAAATGGGATATAGATATATTGACAGAAGCTGAAGAGTCTGAAAGAAGGCAGAATGAGTTTGCAGAAAAAAGTCAAATCTTCATAGACGCACTTGATGTAGATGAAGTGATTGCACAATTACTGGTTTCAGAAGGGTTTATGTCTGTAGAAGATTTAGTATATGTTGAAACTTCAGAAATTTCATCAATAGAAGGCTTCGATGAAGATACAGCTATCGAGATACAAGCTCGTGCAAAAACTTCTATGGAACAAGAAATACAAAAACAAGAAGAGAGAAGAAAAGAACTTGGTGTCAGTGATGAATTGCTACAGATTGAAGGTATGAATACGAACATGCTTGTAGTACTGGGTGAAAATAATATTAAATCATTAGACGACTTTGCTGGTTTCTCAACTGATGAATTATACGGTTGGGTTGAAAAAACTGAATTGGGTAGCAAAAAACAAGAGGGCCTATTCTCAGGTTTTGATTTGAATCGTGATCAAGTGGAAAAAATGATACTTGACTCAAGAGTAAAACTTGGGTGGATTCAAAACGAAGACTTATCGGAAGAAACTGAAGCAAATATGTCTGAGAATACCTCTGAAGAGAAAAAAATTGATATATCTGAAAAACTTGCAAATGCTCGAATCCTAAAATAAATAATTATAATTTGGTTTGTTAGATGACAGAAGATAAAAACAAAAAAGATCTGGTAGAAAAAACCGCAAAAAAGACCTTAAGCCTTAAGTCTGGAATTAACCCGTCTCAAATAAGATCTGGATTTAGTGCTAATCGTTCAAATACCGTTGTAGTAGAAACTAAAAGAAAAAGAATCAATAGAAATATTGAAAATGTTAAATCTGACAAGGTAGAGAACAAAGATCTTACAAATCAAGAAATAGATGCCAGAAATCAAGCAATACTTGATGCAAAAAATAATCCTTCAATATCAAAGCCTGAAAATCGTATCAAATTTGATAGAGAAGAAGTTACTAATGCGACAGAGCCTGTAATATCAAATGATGGAGAAAGAGAAGAACAAATCTCTCAGGATGAAATCTTTTTACTTCAAGAAAATGAAAATAATAAAAAATTAAAAAAGACATCCGATACGGATGACACAGAAGAATTTAATGAAGCAGAAGAAGATATAGAAGATAAGAAGTCTCCTAATAAATTCACGAGGTTTAGAAGCCAAGAAGAAAGACGGCAAACAAAGCTCACCGTTACAACTGCTTTAGATGATAATCCGAGACAAAGATCTCTGGCATCAATCAGAAGAAGACGTGAAAGAGAAAGAAGGCAACACACATCACCAATGCCAACACAAAAAATTAGTCGTGAAATTATACTCCCTGAAGCAATCACAATTCAAGAATTAGCAAATAGAATGGCTGAGAGAGCCGTTGATGTGATTAAACTACTTATGAAACAAGGACAAATGAGTAAAATCACAGATGTGATTGATGCAGATACCGCTCAGCTGATAGCTGAAGAATTAGGGCACACAGTAAAAAGAGTTTCTGAAGCAGATGTAGAAGAAGGCCTTGAAGGTACAGAAGATACGGAAGAAGAGTTGGTTATAAGACCACCTGTTGTTACAATCATGGGACATGTGGACCATGGCAAAACAAGCCTGCTTGACGCATTAAGAGAAACAAGCGTTGTATCTAGTGAAGCAGGTGGTATTACTCAACATATAGGGGCATATCAACTTCAAACAAAAGGTGAAAACCCTATTACTTTTATCGATACCCCGGGTCACGCAGCGTTCACATCTATGAGATCCAGAGGTGCAAAAGTTACTGATATTGTTGTAATTGTTGTAGCTGCAAATGATGGTGTTATGCCACAAACAATCGAAGCAATAAATCACTCAAAAGAAGCAAATGTTCCTATCATAATTGCAATAAACAAAATTGATCTAGAAGGGGCAGATCCCAACAGAGTCAGAAATGAGCTATTAACCCATGAAATAATTGTTGAGTCATTAGGTGGAGAAATCCTAGAAGTCGAAGTTTCTGCGACCAAAAAAACCAATTTAGATAAACTTCTCGAAACAATATTGCTGCAATCAGAAATACTAGATCTCAAAGCAAATCCTAATAGGGCTGCTGATGGGGTTGTCATCGAGTCGTCATTAGATAAGGGTAAGGGTCCAATTGCAACTGTTCTGGTACAAAGAGGAACACTAAATATTGGAGATATTGTCGTACTTGGTGCCACTTGGGGAAAAGTAAGAGCTTTATCAGATGATAATGGTCAACCAATATCAAAAGCTCTACCATCAGTTCCCACAGAAATCCTTGGACTAAATGGCGTTCCGGACGCAGGTGATAAATTTACTGTTGTTAATAGTGAGTCAAGAGCGCGTGAAATTACAGAATATAGACAAAGAAAAACAAAGAATTTCTCTTCTGGAATGGTAAATAAGCTAACTCTAGAAAATATGATGGGTCAAATAAAAGAAAAAAATCTAAAAGAATTACCCATTTTAATTAAAGGTGATACACAGGGTTCCATTGAAGCTATTAGTTCAGCATTGAACGAACTTGGATCAGATGAAGTGACTGTTAGATTGGTTCATACTGCTGTTGGTGCTGTATCAGAAACCGACGTTACGCTAGCGGCCGCCTCAAATGCATTATTGATTGCATTTAATGTAAGACCAAATGTTAATGCCAAACAACAAGCACAAAAAGATGAAATCGAGATTAGGCAGTATTCAATCATTTACAATATTATAGATGATATCAAGTTAGCTCTATCAGGACTCCTAGATCCAACGATCAATGAAAAAGTAATTGGTAATGCGGAAGTCAAGGAGGTATTCTATATATCAAAAGTTGGCAAGGTTGCTGGATGTATCGTGACTGATGGGGTAGTTAAAAACAAAGAGAATTTGAGGCTTATTCGTGACAACATAGTTATTCATGAAGGTAAACTCTCCACATTAAAAAGATTTCAAGAAGAAGTAAAAGAGGTCCAGGTAAGTCAAGAGTGTGGTATTGCATTCCAAAATTATCAAGACCTTAAATCGGGTGATATCATAGAATGTTATGAGGTTGAGACAATAGAAAGATCACTTTGAAATGCTAAAGAGCAAAATACAAAAGAATATTTACAGCCAAAGACAACTTAAAGTAGGAGAGTTGGTAAAAAAATCCCTCGTAGAATTTTTCTATAAGGATAGTATTCACGACCCGGATCTTATAAATACATCAATTACAATCACACAAGTCACATTAAGCCCAGATTTGAAACAAGCAACGGCATATGTGATGCCTCTTGGGGGTAATAATTCAGAAGAAATTGTAACAGCACTAAACAGAAACTCTAAATATATCAGAGGGCAAATCGCAGCTAATTTATCCCTTAAATATACACCTTATATCATCTATAAAGAGGATGCATCTTTCGAATATGCATCCAATATTGATCGCTTGTTAGATAAAATATCAAATCATTAATTCCTATATTGGTAATCGCATATGCCAAAAAATAAGATCAATATAATAAATGGTTGGATCAATATTTTCAAAATTGAGGGTAAAACATCAAACAACATAATAAGTGATTTAAAAAAAATATTTAAAGATCACAAGATTGGTCATGCTGGAACACTCGACCCAATGGCAACAGGTGTGCTTCCTGTCGCAATAGGTGAGGCAACAAAGACAGTCCCTTATATTCACAAAAAAAACAAGACATACAAATTTAATATCAAATTTGGTATATCAACTGAAACTGATGACTCAATGGGTAAAATAATTGAAAGATCATATAATGTCCCAGATATCAAAGATATTACTAAATTCGTTCTCTCTTATACTGGTTACATAAATCAGGTTCCACCGATATACTCTGCAAAAAAAATAAATGGAGTCCGTGCTTATGCTCTGGCAAGAGCGGGAAGTAAACCTGATATGAAAAAAAAATCAAAAATCATCTATATTGATAAATTTGAATTAATCGAACAGATATCCGAAACTGAATTCTCATTTATTGTTAGATGCGGAACAGGAACATATATTAGATCAATTTCAAAAGATATGGGCATATATCTAAATTGCTGTTGTCATGTGACAAAAATAGAGCGAACTAATTATGGACCTTTCAACTTAGAAAATATTTTATCTATTGATGGACTTACACAACAAAACCATGATATAGATAATTTGCTTACGGTTGTTGAACCGATTGAGACTGTGCTGGACGACATCCTGGCAGTTAAAGTCAACAATCATGATGCCAGCAGATTAAAAAATGGTATGTCTATCAGCCAACATATTGATAGTGAACACCCATTTTCTGGTGAAGTCTATGCTACTTGTGAAGGAAATATTGTAGCTATCTGCAAATATGCCAATGGACTAATTCAACCACAAAAAGTTTTTAATTTGCAATAGATTTAAACACAAGATATAGGAGAATATGATGTCGATTACAAAAGAAACAAAAAAAGACCTAATAACTAAATACGCAAGAATTGACGGTGATACTGGTTCACCTGAAGTTCAAATAGCAATATTAACTGAACGTATTGTTAATTTAACAGAACACTTTAAAACTCATAAGAAAGATAATCATTCAAGAACTGGACTGCTAAAACTAGTTAGTCAAAGACGTAAACAGTTAGATTATTTAAAGTTGAAAAACGAAGCTAAGTATAAAGAAATAATCAAAGATTTAGGAATTAGAAGATAAATAACAGATTGGAAAAGAATGTTTAACATACATATAGAAGAAATCACTTGGGGTGGCAGGAATCTTAAGATAGAGACAGGAAAAATAGCAAGGCAGGCAGATGGAGCCGTGATTGTAACATACGGTGGTACGTCTGTTATAGCCACTGTTTGTGCAGAAAAAAAGCCTAAATCAGGGATTGATTTTTTTCCTCTCACAGTAAATTACCAGGAAAAATCCTATGCATCCGGTAAAATCCCAGGTGGATATTTTAAACGAGAAGGAAGACCTACAGAAAGAGAAATACTGATTTCCAGGCTGATAGATAGGCCTATCCGCCCACTTTTTGTAAAAGAATTTAAAAATGAAACACAAGTAATTGCTACAGTGTTAACATATGATCATGAAAATGATGCTGACATCGTTGCTATGATTGCGTGTTCAGCTGCTTTGACCATATCCGGAATTCCTTTTAAAGGGCCTATAGGCGCTGCAAAAGTTGGATATCAAGATAATGAATATATTTTAAACCCAACCACAAGCGAAATTGTGGGTACGAGTCTTGATCTTGTAGTCGCAGGCACTAAAAATGCAATATTAATGATTGAGTCTGAAGCGTCAGAGTTAAGTGAAAAGATAATGTTAGACGCGGTTATGTTTGCGCATGACTCAATGCAAGATGTTATTGAAATGATCAAAAATCTTGCAAGAAAATGTGCTAAAGATCCGATGGAAATTGAGTCAAAAGATCACTCAACAATTGAAGACTTTATCAAAGAAATTGCAAGAGTTAAATTAGAGGATGCATTTAAAATCATTGATAAACAGGATAGATACACAGAAGTTGCAAAAATCAAAGATTTTGTTTTCGAAGAATTATCAAAAGAATATGGAGAAGATTATGACGATATTGCTGCTTCCGATATTTTCAAAAATATAGAAAGTGATATTGTCCGTACTCTCATATTAAAAGACTCAAAAAGAATTGATGGTAGAGGTTTGGCAGATATTAGGCCAATATCAGTCGAGGTAGGCACTCTTGCTCAAACACATGGTTCATCACTTTTCACCAGAGGTGAAACACAAGCTCTAGTAGTTACAACTCTTGGAACAGCTGAAGATGAACAATATATTGACTCACTAGATGGTACTAAAAAAGAAAATTTTCTATTACATTACAACTTTCCTCCATATTCTGTAGGTGAAGTCGGTAGAATCGGTGCAACAGGTAGAAGAGAAATTGGTCATGGAAAGCTTGCATGGCGAGCTATTCATCCATTACTTCCAAGTAAAGATGATTTTCCTTACACCATTAGAATTGTATCAGAAATAACTGAATCAAATGGATCATCTTCAATGGCAAGTGTATGTGGAGCTTCCCTATCTCTAATGGATGCTGGCGTGCCAATACGAGAGCCAATTGCTGGTATTGCTATGGGACTAATTCTAGAAGGAAAAGAGTATGCAGTTCTATCTGACATTATTGGAGATGAGGATCATCTAGGTGATATGGACTTCAAAGTAGCAGGCACTAGTAAGGGAATTACCACACTACAAATGGATATAAAAATAGCAGGTATAACAAAAGAAATTATGAAAAAAGCTCTTGATCAAGCCAAAGATGGAAGAAAACATATTCTATCTGAAATGCAAAAAGCTATTAAAACTTCACGAGATGATGTTGCAGATAATGCTCCAAGAATTGTTACTATGAACATTCCTGTAGATAAAATAAAAGATGTGATCGGTTCAGGGGGTAAAGTTATTAAAGAAATGGTTGAGCAGACAGGAGCAAAAATAAGTGTTGAAGATTCAGGGGTTATAACAATCGCCTCCGCTGACAAGAATGCAATTGAAATGGCAAAAGAAAAAATTCATATGATCGTTGATGAGCCTGAAGTTGGAGAGATTTATAGGGGTAAAATTGTTAAGATTGTTGATTTTGGAGCATTTGTCAATTTCTTTGGTCCAAGAGATGGATTAGTACATATTTCACAACTAAGCAACGAAAGAACCTCACAAGTGACAGACGTTGTTAATGAAGATGAAGAGGTGTATGTAAAACTAATCGGCTTTGATGACAGAGGAAAGGCTAGGTTGTCAATGAAAGGACTTGATCAAAAAACAGGGCTCGAAGTTAATGGTGACAAGTCAACTGAAGATGAGGTTAAACCTAAAAAAGCTAGGAAAAAGAAAAAAGATTAAACACCTACTTTAAAACCTAATCTTGATTCTCGTAAATTGTTTTATCTTGAAGCATATCAGGGCGTGGGGTAGATATAATATTGTACCCTGAGTCAACATAATGTACCTCGCCCGTAACACCAGAAGAAAGATCACTAAGAAGATATATTGATGCCCCGCCAATTTCATCAAGAGTGATGGCCCTTCTTAATGGTGAATGTGTTTTTTGGAAATTAAACATGGCTCTTGCGTCTGCAATACCTCCACCTGCTAATGTTCTCATAGGGCCAGCTGATATTGCATTTACTCTGATACCTCTCTCACCAAAATCTGAGGCGAGATACCTAACCGAAGATTCCAATCCTGCTTTTGCAATTCCCATTACATTATAATTTGGCATAACTTTATTAGCACCATCAAATGTTAATGTGATAATTGACGCATTATCATTCATAATTTTTTGAGCTTCTCTGGCTATTTCTGTAAGTGAATAACATGATATAAGCATTGTTTTTATAAAATTTTCTTTTGTTGTCTCATAATAATGACCTTTTAGTTGGCTTTTATCTGAGAATGCAATTGCATGAACAAGAAAATCGATTTTACCCCACTCTTTACCAATTTTATTAAAAAAATCAATTACTTGTTCACTAGACTCGACGTTACAAGGTAAAATTAAATTTGAACCCAACTCCTTGGCAAGCGGCTCAACTCTTTTCTTTAATGTTTCAGTCTGATATGAAAATGCAATTTCGGCGCCAGCTGCTGATAAAGATCTCGCAATACCCCATGCAATGGAATGATCATTTGCAACACCCATCACGATACCCCTCTTTCCCTTCATGAGAGATAAATTTAAATTTGAGCTAGTTGTTGTGGTATCCATCTAATTGACTTTCTGAAATACTAGACACGCATTTGTTCCACCAAAGCCAAAAGCATTTGACATAACAACATTTATTTCTTTATTTTCTTTTCTCTCAAGTGCTATAGGAATGTCTTCAAAATTTGGGTCCAATGTATCAATATTAGCGGACTTACAAATAAAATTATTTTCCATCATTATGAGTGAGAATATAGCTTCATGTGCACCAGCTGCTCCTAATGAATGCCCACTCAAAGATTTTGTTGCAGAGATTATTGGTACATTTTTACCAAAGAAATTCTTAATCGCATTTGCTTCAATTATATCACCTTGTGGCGTTGATGTTGCATGTGGATTAATATAATCAATATCTTCTTTCAAATCTGAA
>Ga0181568_10005553_pt1 | contig 11094 bp, 9 predicted proteins | sample 101ome_20_FD_133758 | JGI IMG/M metagenome (GOLD analysis project Ga0181568, IMG submission 133758) | Coastal salt marsh microbial communities from the Groves Creek Marsh, Skidaway Island, Georgia - 101404AT metaG (megahit assembly) | ecosystem: Environmental > Aquatic > Marine > Intertidal zone...
CAATCTCGCGAAAACCAGAATTACGATACCAATTAATATTTTCATGCATTAAGTCATTTGTGTAGAGCTGATAAGACACTGCCCCCCCTTTTTGCCATGAAGAATTCGCTATGCCGGATTAATGCCGCCCCAATACCCTGCCCCTGATTTGATGGCCCAACGGCGATATTATCAAGCCGCCAGCAAGCCAAATCATGGCAAAGCACCACATAACCGCAAATCACGTCATTTATTGCAATAAAAACTGTGTCATCAGTAATATGGCGGGTAAAATCGGCAAGCATCGGTGCCGGCGGACGGCCAATGCGAGCGATATAATGCCGATAGGCTTCATGTGCCAGACGAACCAGATGTGGCGCATCGCTTAATGTCGCACGACATATGTTCATAGTCAGTTTTTAGCATGAAAAGCCTTTTACCAAAACTGCATTAACAGAACCGGCACCGCCATAATCATCTGCATATAATCAGGTGATATCGCAATAAAAAAGGCGGCACTTTCGTGTCGCCCTTTTAATAACTTCGTTGTTTTGTGCCAGCCTTGGCCAGCCGTCACGATTTAACGTGAGTAATATTCAACCACCAGATTTGGTTCCATCTGAACTGGATAAGGCACTTCGTCAAGGCTTGGCACCCGAACAAAAGTTGCCGTAAATTTATTATGATCAGCATCAACATATTCTGGCACATCGCGCTCGACCGAAGCAATGGCTTCAAGAACTGCAGGAATGTTCTTGGCCTTTTCTTTAAGGCTAATCACATCGCCGGGCTTTAACATCACTGATGCAATGTTACAGCGCTTGCCATTTAGCATGACATGGCCGTGGTTGATCGTCTGACGTGCCGCAAAAACGGTTGGCACCAACTTGGCGCGGTACAATACGGCATCCAGACGGCATTCAAGAATACCAACAAGATTCTGGCCTGTATCACCGCGGCGACGAACAGCTTCGGCATAATATTTTTTGAACTGCTTTTCACCGATATTGCCGTAATAGCCTTTCAGCTTTTGCTTGGCCATCAGCTGCACACCAAAATCGGTTGGCTTTTTGCGGCGCTGACCATGCTGGCCCGGTCCATATTCGCGTGAATTTACAGGTGATTTTGGGCGACCCCACAGGTTTACACCAAGACGGCGGTCAATTTTATGCTTTGAGGAGTGCCGCTTATGATCGGACTTTGCCATTGATTGGCTCCTTTTTCCGTTGTTGCCCCGGTAGGGTCGCCATATCAGCCAAGGCTGGAATTTTGACCGGCATCACACCCCGCTGGTGCAATCCGCGTTCCCGAGAATTTGCCGGAAAATATGAGCATTAGACCCATTTGTCAAACATATTTCGCCATTGGCTAGTCGCGTTTTCGTGTTAGCGCCTGAATCACGCCGTGAAGCGTGCTAATTTCCTGCGCTGACGGGGCTGCCCGCGTGAAAAATGCGCGTAAATTCCGTTTGACCACATGGCTCATATCGGGTGCAGTGAAAAAACCGCCATCATCAAGCGCGGCTTCAAGTCGCTGAAAGAGAAAATCACGCTCTTTGATCAAGGCTGGGGGCGCATCCGGCATGACTGGTTTTGCCAATTGATCCAAATCTGATTGATCTGAAGCTGCAGAATCGCCTTGCTGGCTTGCAAGATAGGCAGCCATTCGCCATTCCCATGCCATCAACAAAACCGCCTGCGCCAAGTTCAATGATGGGTAAGACGGATTTAATGGCGCGGTCACAAGAATATCAGCAAGCACAACCTCATCATTATCAAGCCCTGAGGCTTCGGGTCCAAACAGCATTGCAACCCTGCCGGATGATGCCACATCGGCGGGTGATGCCATTGATTGCCGCTCATGCGCCAGCATCATCATGGCAGCGGCGCGCGGATCAGCGCTTTTAATCGGCAAATCACGCCGTCTGGCACTGGCCGCCACCATTAATGACACATCAAAAGCCGCATCAGCCAAATTGTCGTAAACACGCGCATTTTCAATGATTTCGCTTCCCCCCACGGCCATTGGCAATGCCGCAGGGTTTGGCCAGCCATCGCGCGGTGCGACAAGCCGAAGATCACTCAGCCCACAATTCATCATGGCGCGGGCAGCCGATCCAATATTTTCGCCCATTTGCGGGCGCGCCAAAATCACAATTGGCGCGGTTGGCAGGATTGTCATTTTGAAATCGACTTTGGACCAGCAATCTTATCATGCTGCAATTTCCAGATCATGCCATCACCAAGCGCGGCAACCGACGCATCGATAATATTGGTCGATAGACCAACGGTGCGCCAGACAGGGCCGCCCGGAACGCAAAATTCGATCATCACACGGGTCACAGCACCGGTTCCCGACCCTTCGGCTGCATCAAGAATGCGAACCTTATAATCAACCAGTTCGACATCGGCCAGCGATGGATAGGCAGCAACCAACGCCTTGCGCATGGCAGTATCGACCGCATTCACCGGACCATTGCCAATGGCGGCTTCATGGAAACAATCATCACCAACAAAAATTGTTGTTGTGGCTTCGGATTCAACAACCAATTCACCACGCGCATTAAACCGGCGCTCATCCATGACGCGGAACCGGCCAATACGGAAATATTCCGGCACTTCCCCAAGCACCTGACGGGCAAGAAGCTCAAAACTGGCTTCGGCAGAATCAAAAGCCCAGCCTTCAAATTCCTTTGCCTTCACAACGCTGATCAGCGTGTCGAGCCGTTCATCCTTGGGGTCAATCTCGATCTTGAACTGGGCAAACCGCGCCAGCATGTTCGAACGACCAGCCTGATCCGAGACAAGATAATGCCGCTCATTCCCAACCTTTTCCGGCGGTACATGTTCATAAGTGCGCGGGTCTTTTTGCGCGGCAGATGCGTGCAACCCGCCCTTATGGGCAAAGGCCGCCGCGCCAACATAGGGCGCATGGGCATCCGGTGCCCGATTCAACCGATCGTCAAGAAACCGTGACAAACCCATTAATTTCGGAAGATTGGCCTCGGAAATGCTGGTTTCATAATCGGTCTTCAGCACCAAACTAGGGATAAGCGAAATCAGATTTGCATTGCCGCATCTTTCGCCAAGCCCGTTAATTGTGCCTTGCACCTGACGTGCCCCAGCGGCAATCGCTGCCAGCGAATTTGCCACGGCAACACCAGCATCATTATGACAATGGATTCCCAAGCGAATATCAGGCATTTTTTTGTGAACAGCGCTGACAATATCGAACACTTCATCGGGAAGCGTGCCGCCATTTGTGTCGCAAAGAACAACCCATGTTGCACCGCCTTCATTGGCCGCACGAATACAATCAAGCGCAAAATCAGGGTTATTTTTGTAACCATCAAAGAAATGTTCGCAATCAAACATCGGCTCGCGGCCTCGATCAGCCGCGGCAATCAGCGATTGACGGATCATTTCCAGATTTTCATCAAGCGTTGTGTTCAATGCCGTCTTTACATGGAAATCCCATGTTTTTCCGACAAGGCAAGATGCGTCAACCTCGGCATCAATCACCGCACTCAATCCCGGATCATTCGCTGTGCTGCGGCCACCGCGGCGGGTCATGCCAAAGGAAACAAGCTTGGCATTTTTCATTTTTGGCGGCTTGGCAAAAAACGCATCATCGGTCGGGTTTGCCCCTGGCCAGCCAGCTTCGATATAATCAATGCCGATATCATCAAGCGCATGGGCAATAGCAACCTTATCGGCGCGCGAAAAATCGACGCCGCGGGTTTGCCCGCCATCGCGTAATGTGGTGTCAAACAACCATATTTTATCGCTACCCATTGTTAATCTCCCACCGCCTATGACCGGCGATAAATAGCCGGCAAGCCGATCTATGCCCGTCTTTGCGGCATCGGTTTAGCAAAAATGCCCGTTCATTGCTAGCGTCGCCGCCAAATCGTCCCGTCGACACTATCTTCAAGAATGATGCCAGCATCCGTTAATTGATCCCGAATGTCATCGGCTTTGGCAAAATCACGGTTGGCACGAGCCTGCTTCCGCGCTTCGATAAGGCCGTCAATGGCAGCATCATCCAAACCATCTTCGGTTGCAGCATCACCAGCCTTGGCCCAGCCATCGGCGCTTTTCTGCAAAAGGCCGAGAACCGCCGCGCTGGCCTTTAACGCCATTGCCGCAGCAGCATCACCTTTGTTTGCCAAGCGCGCCAATTCATGCAACCGCGCCATCGCTGCAGGCGTGTTTAAATCATCAAGAAGGCAGGCAATAAAATCAGCATCAATTTTGTCCTGCGAGGCGTCAACATCACCAACAGCGCGATATAACCGGTCAAGACCGTTGCGCGCGTCACGCATGGCGTTATCCGATAAATCCAAAGGCGCGCGATAATGCGCCGACAAAAGCGCCGCACGCAAGGTTTCGCCGCGATATTGATCGGCAGCATCGGTAACTGAAATAATATTGCCAAGCGATTTTGACATTTTTTCGTCATTCATCGTGACAAAACCGTTATGCAGCCAGTAATGCGCCATTTTCGTTTGATCATGCGCACAACAGCTTTGCGCGATTTCATTTTCATGATGCGGGAAAATCAAATCCAACCCACCGGCATGAATATCAAACACCTCGCCAAGATAGGTTTTGGCCATCGCCGAACATTCAATATGCCACCCGGGTCGTCCACGTCCCCAAGGGCTGTCCCATCCGGGCTGATCATCACTGCTTGGCTTCCATAAAATAAAATCGGCCGGTTCATGCTTGTAAGGGGCAATTTCTACCCGCGCACCGGCAATCATGTCATCCATAGACCGTTTGGACAGCGATCCATAATCAGCCATTGTTGAGACTTGAAACAATACATGGCCATCGGCCGCATAGGCATGGCCTTTATCAATCAGGGTGGTGATCATGGCCTGCATTTCGGCGATATGATGCGTTGCACGTGGTTCGATATCGGGTGCAAGCGCGCCAAGCCGTTCAGTATCTTGATGAAATGTTTCAATCGTTTCGGCGCATAATTCATCAATACCAATGCCGCGTTCGGCCGCGCGAATGTTAATTTTATCATCAACATCGGTGATATTGCGAACATATGTAACCTTGGCATGACGCAGCCGCAAAAGCCGCACCAACACATCAAACACCACAATCGGACGCGCATTGCCAACATGAATCCGGCCATAAACCGTTGGCCCACAGGCATAGACCCGCACATGATCATTGTCGATCGGAACGAAACCTTCTTTTTTGCGGGTCAGGGTATTATGGAGTTTTAGCACACTCATGCTGGCATTCCCTGCAAGCGCGCAAGAACCCGATCACGCCCCATAATGCCAAGCAAAGGCGCAAGCTCAGGCCCTGCCTCAACACCCGTCAGCGCGAGGCGAAGCGGCATGAACAAGCCCTTGCCCTTAACCCCTGTTTCGGCCGCAATGGCAGTTGTCCAGCCTTTCCAGATTGACGCGTCAAGATCACCTTGTGGCAATAATGCCGCCGCCGCATTGGTCACGTTATTTGACTCGATAACCGGGGTGATTTCACCCGTACAGATATCCCACCAAATCTTGGCCTCGCCAACAGTGCTGATATTCCCGCGAACGGTTTCCCAGAACAAGGCATCCCCCGTAACATTGGCGCTGGAAAGCCGGTCTTTCACAGCATCAAATGGCATATCTTGAATAATCTGGCCGTTGATTTTCTGCAATTCTGACGGATCAAATTTCGCCGTAGCACGACCAAACCGGCTAATATCAAAACCGCCAATGATAGCATCCATGCTGGATTGCGCCTCAACCGGATCGGCTGTACCGATACGCGCAAGAACACTGGCAATCGCCGCCGGTTCAATGCCGTTCTGGCGCAGATCACCAATCGACAAGCTGCCAAGCCGTTTTGACAGGCCTTCGCCATCCGCCCCGGCAAGAAGCGCCAGATGCCCCATCGTTGGAGCGGTTGCGCCTAGGGCTTCAAAAAGCTGAATCTGCGCTGCCGAATTGGTCACATGATCTTCACCGCGCAAAATATGCGTTATGCCATGATCAATATCATCAACAACCGACGCCATTGTATAGATCACCCGCCCATCTTCGCGCATCAATACTGGATCAGACAGGCTAGACATATGATAGGCAACATCGCCACGTACCATGTCATGCCAACTGACCTCGGCATCATTCAGCAAAAACCGCCAATGTGGACGTTGGCCATTGGCTTCAAATTTTGCTTTATCCTCGGCACTTAGTTTCAGGCCAGCACGGTCATAGACCGGCGGGCGGCCAGCCGATAATTGCGCTTTACGCTTGAGTGATAATTCTTCAGGCGTTTCATAACAAGCATAGGCACGGCCAGCGGCAACAAGCTGGGCCAATGCCTCATCATAGCGTGCAAGGCGCAATGATTGACGATCCTCGCAATCCCAATCCATTCCCATCCAGTCAAGATCGGCACGGATATCGGCCTCAAACGCTTTGCTAGACCGCTCGGTATCAGTGTCATCAATCCGAAGCATGAATTCGCCGCCAGTCTTGCGTGCAAACAGGTAATTTACCAAGGCCGTCCGTAAATTGCCGACATGCAATCGCCCAGTTGGGCTTGGGGCAAAACGGACTTTGATTGCAGTCATCAAACGACTCCTTTTTGGCACTTGGCCGGTCTTTGCAAGCGGCAGCCAGTTCGCTGGCTTGCCATATATTGTGACTCGTTAGGGTTTTATCGGGTTAAAGCCAGAGGTCAAGGGAAGACGGCGATCACGACCAAAAGCAACTGGCGTCATTTTTGGACCCGGTGCAGCCTGAAACCGTTTATATTCGGCACGGAATAAAAGCTGGCTTGCCCGCACAACTTCATCCCGTTCATAGCCACGGCAAACAATCGTTTCGATATCGGCCATGTCTTCACACAAAGCCGCCATGATCGCATCCAGCCGGTCATAAGGCGGCAGCGAGTCAGTGTCTTTCTGGTCAGGGCGCAATTCGGCTGATGGTGGCTTGTCGATGATGCGTTGCGGGATCACAATACCATCAGGGCCAGCCGCCCCGCGCGGCAAATGCTGATTGCGCCAGTCACAGAGCCGGAACACGTCAACTTTCCAAACATCCTTTAGCGGGGCATAGCCGCCGCACATATCGCCATAAAGCGTTGAATAGCCAGCCGCATATTCGGATTTATTGCCTGTCGCCAGCACCATTGACCCATGTTTGTTCGAGATACCCATCAAGATTAATCCGCGCAAACGCGACTGCATATTTTCTTCGGCGACATTCGGTTCGGTACCAGCAAATTGTTCGGCCAGCATCCGGTCAAGTGCGCCCATTGCCGGGGTTATCGCAATATTATCAAGCCGGATGCCAAGGGCACTTGCCAATTCGGCAGCATCATCAAGGCTTTCTTGGCTTGTATAGGCCGACGGCATCATAACCGCATGAACCGCATCCGCGCCAAGCGCGTCAACAGCAAGTGCGGCAACCAGCGCCGAATCAATACCGCCCGACAAACCAAGAATAACCCCCGGAAACCCATTTTTATGGACATAGTCACGAAGCCCAAGACATAGACCGCGATAAAGCGCGGTCAAATCACCATCGGGCGGCGAAATCTGGCCGTTAAGCGTGACCATGCCCGCTGTTTTCTGCGCTGAAACAACCACAATTGATTCAGAAAAGCTTGGCAAATGACAGGCAAGCTTGCCACCAGCATTGATTGCAAAAGACCCGCCGTCATAAACAAGCTCATCCTGCCCACCAACCATATTGACATAGGCAACCGGCAGGCCGGTTTCGACGGTTCGCGCCACAATTGTTGACATGCGGCGTTCGGGCTTGGTCATGTCAAATGGTGACGCATTGATTGCAATGATAAGATCGGCACCTGATTCTTCAAGACATTCGGCAACATTCGCCTCCCAGATATCTTCGCAGATTGGAAAGCCTATTTTCAGCCCTCGCAGCATAGCCGGGCCGGGCATCTGACCAGCGGCAAAATTGCGCTTATCATCAAACACGCCGTAATTTGGCAAATTCACCTTGTCAAATCGGGCAAGCTGGGCACCGCCATCAAGAATGAAAACCGAATTATAAATAGCGCCATCAGCGGCAACCGGCGCGCCAACAACAATTGCCGGCCCGCCATCGGCGGTAAGCTTTGCCAATGCATCAATACCTGCAGCAACATCAGCCATGAAATCAGCCCGAAGCACAAGATCATCACAAGGATAACCGGACAGATACATTTCAGGGGTGACAATGATTTCAGCGCCATGAGCCGAAGCCTGCGTCCGTGCCTCGGCAAGACGGCTGACATTGGCATTTACATTGCCAAGATGCGCATTCAATTGGGCGAGCGCGATTAAAACCGGCTTTGTCATGAAACAATCAACCTTTTACTTATACAAAAGAAATTCACGGCCAGCCTTGACCCGTGGCTTGCCATCATAGGCAACAATATCCGCTGTCGCATAGGTTTGCGACCAGATTTGCGGCAAATATGATCCGGTTCCAATCACGTCAACAGGCGCATTGGCAAGGGCAAAAACACGGCATTTGTCGGGACCAAACCCGCTGGAAGCAACAATTTTCACCTTGTCAAAGCCGTTGCTATCAAGCTGTTCGCGCATATGCCAAACTGCTGCCGCACTTACGCCTGTTCCAAGGAGCAAACGCAATTCATCTTCGGTTCGATAGCCGCGCAAAGCCTGCGGAACATTGCGTTCCAAAACCGCATAGGATGATTGGGTGTCAAGCCCTTCAACATAGCGGCCACCATGCGTATCAAGACGAAGCGATAAGGTGCCTGCCTTACTGTGATCATGAAAATGCGCGGCCACAGCAAGCCCATCGGTGATTTCTTGACCAAAATAGTCAACCAGCACCGTCAAAGGCGCATCGGGCACGGTCTGGTGAAACATTTCGGCGGCACGAACGGTTGATCCGGCATAGCCAATCAGGGCATGCGGCATTGTTCCCCTGCCCTTTTCCTGACCAAAGAAATAAGCGGTCGCATCGGCGGCACAACCAACAAAGCCAATGGCATTGGCTTTGGCCTTGGCCTTGGCAGCACCAACCGACGCACCATAAGCCATAAGTTCGGCCATTTCACTGCCGGCACAATGGCGGGCATCCATGGCCAGAAACGCCACATTCGGCAATTCCATGCACATATTATAGGCGTTATAGGCAGCGACACAGGCTGGCCCAAGGCGTTGCAGAAAAATCGTTTCAAGGTCGACAAGAACCGAAAAGGGGCCGGTGATATAACACATCGGCTCGCCAGCACCGATCCATGCCCCTTCAACATAAAGCTGTTCGATTTTCAAGGTGGCACCGCGGGATTGCGCCATGGCGGTAATCCATTCGATGGCCAAACGTCCGGCAAAGGTAACCGGACGCCGCATGAAAACCGCATAGGTGACTTCGCAATCACCATTTGCCATGACGACTTTGCGTGTGTGATTAAAATAGGTATCGGTTAGACTCGGCTGAATTTCCGGAGTCGGCCCGCTGCTCGCAAATTTTGCCATTAGTCTACCTTGTTAAAAATGGATCAGGACCGCCGACGCAAACCATAACAGCGTATGACAAAGCCTTTGATCCTTTATACGGCCTTGGGCATATAAGACGGTACACCGCGCCGACGTTTCAGCAAATCGGCAAGAAGAAACGCAAGTTCAAGCGCCTGCGCCCCATTCAACCGCGGGTCACAATGCGTATGATAGCGATCGCCAAGATTGGCCTCGGTCACATCGACAACACCGCCAACGCATTCGGTGACATTCTGACCTGTCATTTCGAAATGCACGCCACCCGGATAAGTGCCAATCTCGTCATGGGCGTCAAAAAAGCCAGTCACTTCGGCCATCACATCATCAACACGGCGTGTCTTATAGCCGCTGCTGGCCTTGATGGTATTGCCATGCATCGGATCACAGCACCATACAACATTCGCCCCATGCGCCTTGACCGCCCGCAAAAGTGGTGGCAAACCGCTTCGCACCTTTTCCGCGCCCATCCGAACAATCAAGGTCAACCGGCCGGCCTGATTGCTTGGGTTCAAGATATCAATCAAGCGCAGCAACTCGTCAGGATCAAGGCTTGGCCCGCATTTCAGGCCAATCGGATTGGAAATGCCGCGCATATACTCAACATGTGCGCCATCAGGCTGGCGAGTCCGGTCGCCAATCCACAACATATGTGCCGATGTGTCGTACCATCCCTGCTCGTCAGTAATAGTATCGCGGCGCGTCATGGCCTCTTCAAACCCAAGAAGAAGTGCCTCATGGCTAGTGTAAAGCTCGGTTTCGGCAAGCGGTCGCGCCGTTGCCGATGTTACCCCGCAAGCCTTCATGAAATTCAGGCTTTCTTCGATGCGTTCGGCCAGCGCTTCAAAACGCTGTGTTTGCGGCGTGTCTTTCAAAAAGTCAGCCACCCAGCTATGCACCTTGGTCAGATCGGCAAGCCCGCCTTGGGCAAAGGCGCGAAGCAAATTCAAGGTTGATGCTGATTGTTCGTAAACGCGAAGCAAGCGCCGCGGATCAGGGATACGTTCATCTTCGGTAAAGGCTGGCCCATTGATCATATCGCCACGATAGCTTGGCAATTCGACACCATCAATCACTTCGGTAGGCGCCGAACGTGGCTTGGCAAATTGACCCGCCATCCGGCCGATTTTGATCACCGGCATCGAAGCGCCATAGGTCAGCACCACCGCCATCTGCAACATGACTTTAAAGCTGTCGCGAATGTTATTTGCTGAAAATTCGGCAAAGCTTTCGGCGCAGTCACCACCTTGCAACAAAAACGCCTCTCCACGCGCCACACTGCCAAGCCGGTCGCGAAGGCTTTGCGCCTCACCGGCGAAAACCAGAGGTGGACGACCCGAAATAATCTTTTCAACAGCATTTAGCCGGTCAAGATCAGGATATTCCGGCACTTGTTGAATTGGAAAACTGCGCCAGCTATTTGGTTGCCAAGTCATTTGATTTTCGTCCTTTCAAGGCGAGATGGCTCGCAAACAGCACAACCCACCTCACCCCTTTCATTGGAATTACAGCTCAATATTGCGGATTTGCCCTGTTTTTTCAAGCTTTATTCCGATAACAGGGCTGGCGAGAAATTGCCAAACCTAGCCCTCTTTGCGCGGTGTGCGCATGGTC